>JACCDY010406437.1_pt1 | contig 25768 bp, 19 predicted proteins | sample 7446391 | NCBI WGS metagenome assembly JACCDY01 (sample SAMN15323451, study PRJNA562643) | freshwater metagenome | isolation source: river surface water | place: USA:Blue River Watershed | collected 2017-08-18 | reverse complement strand
TCGGCAACAGACAGCGCTCGTTTCATGAGCACATGTGCGCCACCGGCAAGTGCTGCGAGTTCTTGTGCAACAACAACATCTGGTGCCGGCTTCAAGCGTGAAGCGGCTCCGTCCCACCAACCTCCATACAGGCGCCAAATATTACGCACGACGAACTCTGGCTCGTCATAAAACGGACGCATGTATGGCTTGTCGAGAACACTCTGCGGAACTTTCACCGTGTGAATAATTGCGTCAAGTGTTTCTCCCGCGTTCATCATGTCAATCACTTGCATCACGAGCGACTCAAGAGATGACGCAATGTCATCAAGCACCATGGCGATTCGAGCTTTGCCCTCAATCGGTAAGCCGTGTGCAGGTAGTAGCAACTCGGGTCCTTGATCAATCATGCGACGTAGAGCTTGAGCCCACTCCAATGCGTAGCGCTGAACCTTCTGTGGGTTGCCAGCATTTGGGTAATTCCAAATCACGAAGTCGCCCGTGAAGATCCATTTCTTTTCAGGAATCCAACCCCACAAGTGGTCATCAGTTTCGCCGCGTGCATGATGGAACTCCACCTGCGTGCCGCCGGCATTGATGGTGAGTTGCTCGCGGAATGATTCGTCCGTTCGCATGGTGGCGCGCGGCAAGAATCGCTGCAGGTTCTCGCCAATATGGAGACCCATCTCTGAACGAGTTCCACCGAACTGGCGTTGGTTAATGCGCACATTCCATTCGTTTGTGGTGTTGTAGCGGTCAATGCGAACATCAACATTTTCGTGGCCAATGACGTGTGGCTTAGGTGCGCCCGATTTCTCGGCATCTTTGGCAAAGGCAAAACTTCCACCTACGTGATCGGCGTGTCCGTGTGTGTAGACCAAATGGCTAATTGGGGCTTTTCTCCATGTACGAATGGAGTCAACAACGGCAATTCCGCTTCCCGCACCAGATGCGTCGAAGCACATCAGTCCATCTCCGGTGTCCCACACCACGCTGTGGCTGAAGCTTTCAACGATGGCCAAGTTGTCGGCCAGTTCGGTGATGTCGTTGGTGACCCGGTTGAGTGGCTGATCAACGATTCCCGAATCTATGACTTTGGTGGAAAGCTCTATTGGGTGCATGACTGCACCTTATTCCAACGTGGAACCTATTTTTTTGCTGAAGGTTCTTTTGGCAGGCCAAGAACGCGCTCGCCAAGGATATTACGCATGACATTCGATGTTCCGCCCATGATGGTGTAACCCGATGCATAGGCCAAACCTTGGGTGACGTCGTCCCACATCATTGCATCTGCGCCAAATACCTTGAAGACAAAGTTGGCAATCTTGGTTTCTAGTTCGGTGCAGAAGCACTTAGTTGCAGCCGAGAAGCCTGCTGGTGCTTGCCTCAACACTTCGCGAATCACCAGAATTCTTCCGATGCGATAGCCAATTTCAATATTTGCAATTTCTTGACGCACACGGAAGTCGCTGGTGTCTGCGCGCTGAACCGCCATGTCGTACAGCGCTTTGTTCGATACCAAACGGTCAATGCCGCCACGTTCATGTTCAAGTTGACGCATTGTTTGAGCAAATGCTCCACCTTGCTGACCAACCAAGTTGTTCTTTGGCACTCGAACATCGGTGTAGAACACTTCGCAAAAATGTCGATTGGTTGTCATGTCTTGAATCGGTCGAACATCAATTCCTGGCGTGTTCATCGGCACGATGATTTCGCTTATTCCTGCATGTGGCGGACCATCATTACTGGTTCTGCAGATGAGATAGCAGTAGTCGGCAACTTCGCCAAAACTTGTCCAAATCTTTTGGCCGTTGATAACCCATTCATCGCCATCAAGTTGAGCAAACGTTTTCAGCGAAGCAAGGTCGCTTCCCGCGTTTGGTTCGCTCATGCCGATGCACCATGTGGTTTTTCCCGCGAGCATGTCGGGCAAAAATGCATCTTGTTGTTCTTTGGTTCCGTATGCAATGAGCGCTGGACCCATTTGTCGATCGGCAAACCATGAAGCAGCAATTGGTGCACCTGCTGCAATCATCTCTTCGGCAACGATTAATCGTTCAATTCCAGGACGACCGCCGCCACCAAATTCGGTTGGCCAGGTCATTCCTATCCATCCGTGGCCGGCTAGTTCTTGCGAAAACTCTTTGGAGTAGCCATTCATCCACGTGTCGTTGAACCGGCCATACCGAGCAACTGCGTCAAGGGCTACGGTTCGCGCCTTGGAACGAAGCGCAACGTGCTCTGGCGACCAGTCGAAATCCACAGCACGATGGTACGGGGTAGAGGCAGTTTGGCCCTTGGCGAGCGCCGTAATTGGCTGGTGGGCTAATGTGTACAAGTCAGATACAAGTTGGTCGAACTCAGCATCGGAGCTCAGCAATGGCAGCCAAAATCAAAGTCCTCAACCCAGTCGTCGAACTTGATGGCGACGAAATGACTCGCATCATGTGGCAGTTCATCAAGGACCGCCTCATCTTGCCGTACCTCGACATCAATCTTGAGTACTACGACCTCAGTATCGAAAATCGTGACGCAACAAACGATCAAGTGACAATCGATTCGGCCAATGCGATCTTGAAGCACGGCGTTGGCGTTAAGTGCGCGACGATTACGCCAGATGAAGCTCGTGTAAAGGAATTCAACCTAAAGCAAATGTGGAAATCGCCAAACGGCACCATCCGCAACATTCTGGACGGTGTTGTTTTCCGTGAACCGATTATTTGCCAGAACATTCCGAAATTGGTTCCAGGTTGGACAAAGCCAATTGTGATCGGACGTCACGCGCATGGCGATCAATATAAGGCAACAGACTTCCGTGTACCTGGCGAAGGAACAGTCACCATGACCTACGTGCCAAAAGATGGAAGTAAACCAATTGAAATGAAAGTCGCTGACTTTAAGGGTTCAGGCGTGGTTATGGGCATGTACAACTTCGATGAATCAATTCGAAATTTTGCTCGTGCAACCATGAACTATTCATTGCAGCGCAATTATCCGCTGTTCCTCAGCACGAAGAACACCATCTTGAAGGCTTACGACGGTCGATTCAAAGACTTGTTCGAAGAAGTGTTCAACACCGAATTTAAAGCACAGTTCGACAAGCAAGGGCTTACATACGAGCACCGCCTCATTGACGACATGGTGGCATGCATGTTGCGTTGGGAAGGCGGTTATGTGTGGGCATGCAAGAACTATGACGGAGACGTGCAGTCCGACATTGTTGCGCAAGGGTTCGGTTCACTCGGACTCATGACTTCAGTCTTAGCAACGCCAGATGGGCGAGTATTGGAATCAGAAGCCGCGCACGGAACGGTGACCCGCCACTATCGCGATCACCAAGCTGGCAAAAAAACTTCAACTAACCCAATTGCATCTATTTATGCATGGACACGTGGTCTTGAGCACCGCGGAAAACTCGACGGTACGCCTGAATTGATTGACTTTGCGCGCAAGGTTGAACAAGTGTGCGTAGAAGCGGTTGAAGGTGGAGAAATGACGAAGGACTTGTCACTGCTGATTGGTGGCGAAAGTGCACCATGGCAAACCACCGAGCAATATCTCGAAACGCTGGATCGCCGATTGCAAGAAAAGATGGCGAAATAACTCCATGCGAGCAGTGGTTCTCAGCGGTCACGGTGGTCCAGAAGTATTGACATTTGCTGACATTCCGACGCCGCAGATCGGACCAGAAGAAGTGTTGGTGCAAGTTCGCGCCACAAGTTTGAACCGCGCCGATTTGTTGCAACGCATGGGTTTTTATCCAGACCCATTTCCTGGTGAACACGAAGTGCCGGGAATGGAATTCTCGGGCAGTGTTCAAGCAGTGGGCGAACGTGTTCGTGCGTGGAAAGTTGGCGACGAAGTCATGGGAATTGTCAGCGGTGGTGCTTATGCAGAGCAACTCGTTGTGCATGAGCGACAAGCCATGCGAATTCCACGCGGAGTTTCACTTGCCGACGCCGCAGCAATTCCCGAAGTGTTCATTACGGCCTGGGATGCATTGGTTCTGCAGGGCGGATTAACGAGTGGGCGATGGGCGCTGGTGCACGCTGGTGCTTCAGGTGTTGGAACTGCTGCTGTACAAATTTGTAAGGCAATTGGTGCGCACGTCATTGCCACATGCTCCACCGGCAAAGTAGACGCAGTGAAGGCGCTTGGCGCCGATGTGGTGGTTGATTACACCACAGCAGATTTTGTTGATGCAGTGAAGACTGCGACTGGTGGTCGTGGAGTTGAAGTGGTGCTGTGTGTGATTGGCGGCGACTACCTCGACCGCAACGTCGCATCGCTTGCGCAAAAGGGCCACATTGTTCAGGTTGGCGTCATGGGCGGCGGAAACATGAGTTTCAATCTTGCGGCGCTTATGCCAAAGCGCGCAAAACTCTCAGGAACGGTGTTGCGGGCACGCCCTATTGAAGAAAAGATCGCAATCAGTCAGCGGTTTTCTGCTGAGATCATTCCGCTGTTTGAATCGGGAAAGATTCGACCAGTAATCGACTGCCGGTATCCGTTTTCAGACATTGCACATGCCCACGAGCACATGGCGGCAAATGCAAACACCGGCAAAATCGTGATTGATATTGGCGCCTAGGGCGCTTCGCAATTAGCGCTTTTGTAGTTCGGTGTACGAACGTACGTCTTGGCCGGTGTACCACTGGCGAGGACGGCTGATCTTTTGTTCCTTGTCGTCAAGTAGTTCAACCATGTGTGCAAGCCAGCCAACAGTGCGTGGAATTGCAAACAGAACGGTGAACATTTCTTCCGGGAATCCGAGAGCCTGATAAATCAAGCCAGAGTAGAAGTCGACGTTCGGGTACAGCTTGCGAGAGATGAAGTACTCATCTTTCAAAGCAGTTTCTTCAAGCTTGAGCGCAATGTCGAGCAGCGGGTTCATACCTGTTACTTCAAACACTTCGTACGCAGTCTTTTTGATAATGACTGCACGAGGGTCAAAGTTTTTGTACACGCGGTGACCGAAGCCCATGAGCTTCTCTTCACCATTTTTCACACGCTCGATAAAGGCAGGAACTTTGTCCACACTGCCAATTTCGGTGAGCATGTGAATCACTGCTTCGTTGGCACCACCGTGAAGTGGTCCGAACAGGGCGGCAGCAGCTGCGGCTGTTGCGGAATATGGATCGGAGTTTGCACTTGCCACAACACGCATGGTTGTGGTTCCACAGTTCTGTTCGTGATCAGCGTGCAAAATGAACAGCACGTCCATTGCGCGTGCAAGTGTTGGGTTCACTTCGTAGTCATCGCCAATGCGATACATCATGTTCAAGAAGTTGTGCGCATAAGACAACGAGTTGTTCGGAAGAACGAATGGCAGACCAGACGAGAATCGGTATGTCATTGCCGCAATGGTTGGCACCTTGGCAATGAGGCGAAGAATCTGCTTGTCTAGCGTTTCGGAATTGAAAATATCGCGGGCATCGTCGTAGAACGTTCCAAGTGCAGCAACAGCCGAGATGAACATGCCCATCGGGTGTGCGTCATAGTGAAAACCGTCCACGAAGCGCTTGCGCATGTTCTCGTGAATCATGGTGTGGTGCGTGATGTCGTAGTTCCATTGCGCAAGCTGTTGCGTGTTTGGCAGTTCGCCATTGAGCAGCAGGTAGGCAACTTCAGTGAACGTTGACTTCTCGGCTAGTTCTTCAATTGGGTATCCGCGGTAGCGCAGGATTCCCTGTTCACCGTCGAGATAGGTGATTGCAGATTTGCATGCTGCAGTAGACAGAAACGCCGGGTCGTACATGCGCAAATCTGGGTCCAGTTCGCGCAGTGCAGACGACGCAAATACCGAGTTCGTAACCGGAACAGTAACTTTCTTGCCTGTTCGGTCATCAATGATGGTGATTGTTTCAGCCATCGTGATTCCCTTCTTATCGTGTTAGGGAGCTTCCTCTCCCTGCCGACAAGTGTAGAGGGGCAAGGTTTATAAAGGCGTGTTGTCGTGCTTACGAGGCATTAATCGCTCGCGTTTATCGCGCAACATGGAAAAAGCCGAGGAAACTTCACGCCGTGTTTCCTCTGGGTTAATGACAGAATCAACATAGCCACGCTCGGCTGCGACGTATGGATTAAGCAGGCGTTCGGAGTAGTCGGCCTCAAAAGCCGCACGTTCTTCGGGGGTGGCTCGACGCTGCAAAATGGCTGCTGCTTGACCGGCACCCATCACTGCGAGTTCTGCCGTTGGCCAAGCGAGACATAAGTCATTGCCCATCGTTTTGGAATCCATCACGATGTATGCGCCGCCGTAGCTCTTGCGCAAAATGATGCACACTCGAGGCACGGAAGCTCGCGCGTACGCAAACACCAGTTGTCCGCCATGACGAATCATGCCTCTCCACTCCAAGTCCTTGCCAGGGTAAAAACCTGGAGTATCAACAAGCGTCAGCAGGGGAATGTTGAATGCGTCGCAGAACGAGACAAATCGTGCCGCTTTCTGCGAAGCCGGTATGTCGAGCGTGCCGGCAAGCACCATTGGTTGGTTGGCGATAACGCCAACTGATTCACCGTCGATGGTGATAAACGCAGTGATGACATTTGATGCCCAACGTTCTCGTACTTCAAACAAATAGTCGTCATCAGCAATGGATCGAATTATTTTGCGAACGTCATAACTTCCCGTTGTGGACTCGGGAATGAGTGCGCCGGCTTCTGGGGTTAAACGGTCTGATGGATCTCCCGTTGCAACATGAGGTGCAAGTTCATCAACATTGTTTGGAATGAAACTGAGCAACTGTTCAAGTGATTCAACTGCAGCCGCAAAATCGGGAACCACCAAACTTGCTACACCACTTTGCTTTGCGTGTGCGTCGGTGCCACCGAGTTCTTCGTTGCTAATTGCAATTCCAGTGAATTCAGCGACCATGGTTGGCCCAGAGACGAACGCGTATGAGTCGGCAGTCATGATGACGAAATCGCTGAGTCCAATGAGAAGCGCGGGACCAGATACTGCTGGTCCAGTCACAATGGTGAATGTGGGAATAACGCCAGAGCAATTTGCTATCGCGCGTGCCGCTTGTCCCCAACCATGTAGTGCCGCAATGCCTTCAAGAATGTCTGCGCCAGATGATGCCATGGCGAGTACAAGTGGAATTCGTTGGTTGAGCGCAATAGTTGCAGCATTGGCAATGACGCCCGAAGCTTCAGCGGAAAGAGCTCCACGGTGATATTCGGCGTCGATATCCACCCACACCACATGTCGACCAACGTTTTCAAGAAATCGAACTTCTGCGGAAGCCGCACCTTTCACCGCGTGCTGTAACTGCACCCCGGATGAAAGAGCTGACACGTTCGACACGACTAGAGATTAGTAGTAACGCCAGGTTGGCGACCGCCCGACTTGGCGATGACAGCTTTCGTGATTTCGAGTGCGGCCCGGGTTGGTTTGTTCGGGAGAGGACGCTTGCGCGATGCCCAGCCAACAACTCGAGGTGGAAGTTCGGGAATTGCAACGCGTGCGTATTCGCCTTTCAGCCAACCTGGAATTGCAGTGGCCGGAACGATTGCTGCGCCAAAGCCTTCAAAAGCCAATGAGGCGAGCAAGCGCACGCCGTCAATTTCGGCTTGTGCGGTAAGTGCAAGGCGTTGCACACCTGCCGCACGATCGATGACACGTCGCATTGACGTGTTCCGTGGAGGAAGCAGCAACGGCTCAGTTGCAAGTTCGGCAAGTGTGATGGATTCTTTGTTTGACCAATGATGGTTGGAGTGAATCAAGAGCAAAAGGTCTTCTGAAAAGAGTTCAACCAAATCAAGTTCTGGGTTGTCGATAGGGAAGTGAACAATTGCGGCGTCGAGGTCACCGGTAAGTAGGCGAGGCAGTAGCGCCGAAGAACTTCCTTCATGAATGATTGCGCGAACCTTTGGATGTTCGCGTTTGAGGGCAGGAAGCAGGCGAGGCATCAGCCAGCGTCCTGTAGTTCCAATAACGCCAAGGCGAGTATCTCCTTCGACTTCAGTGTCTGTTGACTGAATGTCTGCCTCGATGTCTTCAAGTTCGTGGATGATTCGCCGGGCTCGTTCCACGACGATTTCCCCATCGTCGGTGAGTTTCCCGCTGGTGCGCTCAACAAGGATTGCTCCCAGCTCTTTTTCAAGGCGTGAAATATGGGCAGAGACATTGCTCTGTACTGTGCCCAGTGCCCGTGAGGCTGCAGAGAATGACCCGTGGTCAGCAATTGCGATCAGGCTGGATAAGTGGCGAATCTCCATATTCAGAAGGGTACTCGGGAAAAGAGTGGGTATCACGAAAATAGATAGGGACTATCGTGCCGTTCGCCTTGAACGCTTACCCACGGGTAGGGCATACTTGTATACATATCGCGGTGAGACCTCCCCCAAGGTCCACCCGAAAGTGTCCAGGTGGCTCCCCCAGCCCACTGGATCTTAGGTTGAGAGGCCCCGCATCAAAGCGGGGCCTTTCCCGTTTTTGTGGGTGAATTATCGCTCTTGATTTCTAGGTCGCGTTTCAATTGTCAATAGCCTGCGAGTGTGAGTAACCAACAGATGCATGCAGCTGCATTTATCGATTTAGATCGCACGCTGATTGGTGAAGCTTCTGGTCCGCTGCTGAGTGCAGCGCTGCGCGAAGCCGGAGTGGTGTCATCAACTCGTCTTCCTGGCGAAGACATGTTGTATCGCGTGTTCAATTTGGTTGGTGAAACATTGCCGAGCATGTTGCTCGCGCGACAAGGTGTTGCAGTGATGAAGGGTAAACCACGTCATGCTGTTGTTGCCGCGGCAAACTCGGTTGCCGCTCAACTTACACAACTGGTTCGCTCTAATGCGCGAAACATCATTGACGAGCATCGCGCGAACGGCGTGAAAGTGGTGTTGGCAACAACGACACCTCACGATTTGATTGCCACCTTTGCGCGGCAAATGGGGTTTGACGATGTTGTCGCAACACGATTTGAAGTAGATACCAATGGCGAATATACGGGTCAACTTGTTGGACCTTTTGCATGGTCTGCAGGAAAATTGGAAGCGGTGAAGGCGTGGTGTGCAGACCACAATGTGGATCTGGCCAAAAGTTATGCGTATTCAGACAGTGTGTACGACGCACCATTGCTTGGCGCAGTCGGGTTTCCTCATGTTGTAAACCCTGACGCTCGTCTGGCAATTATGGCTAAGGCCAAAAACTGGCCAAGCGCACAGTTTGCATCACCGGAAGAAGCATCAAAACCATCGCTTCAGATATCTGACATTCAAAAAATTGGTTTGTTATTTGCGCGACCAGAAGTATTTCCATTCGCAAAGACAACCATTGATGGAATTGAACATGTTCCAAGTAGTGGTCCGGTGATTTTGGTTGCTAATCACCGCAGCTATTTCGACGTGTTTGCAGTGGCCATGATGGTGTCGAAAACTGGGCGAACCGTTCGCTTTTTGGGCAAGAAAGAAGTGTTTGATGCACCGCTAATTGGGCAGATTGCATCTTTGGTGGGTGGTATTCGCGTAGACAGAACATCGGGTAGTGATGAGCCACTTGAACACGCTGCGGCTGCTTTGCAGTCGGGAGAAATGGTTGCGCTGATGCCACAGGGAACCATTCCACGCGGTCTTGAATTTTTTAATCCTGAATTGCAAGGTCGGTGGGGGGCTGCTCGTCTTGCTGTGCAGACCAATGCAACGGTCATTCCAATTGGGTTGTGGGGAACTGAAAAAGTGTGGCCGCGTAATGCAAAGCTTCCCGATGTCTTGAACCTGTCAAACCCGCCGCTCGTCAGCATCACCGTTGGCGCTCCCGTGGAGCTAGATCGATCGGGAAGCAGCGATGAAATTGTTGATGCAAATACACGAGCAATCATGAGTGCAATTAGCGCGTTGCTTCCAGCCGAATCACGAGAAGTGCGTGTGCCAACAGATGCCGAGCTGCGCGCAACCTTTCCATCTAGCTACAGCGGTGACTTGCGAGCGGATATGGCGCGAAGGCCTGGCACCGATTAATTAGTTGGTTTTTTAATTAATGCGACTATTGCTCCCACGCAGGCAGCGGTAATGCCGCCAAACACAATGCGACCAATCATTGTTGACACGTTGAATGTGAGTTGAGCCGCAATGTAGATAGCAGGCAAATACAGCACGATCATGGCCATGCGTATGAACTGATTACGTGGTGTCTTCCAAATGGTCAATAGGCCTAGTGCACCGAACACCATGGTGTACAACAAAATAAATGTCACCATGAGCGCAAGACTTTCCATGCGTGAATTATTTCTTGGCCTTTGTCACTTTTTGACGCACAACATTGAGTGCGCTACCGGCTTTAAACCATTGCACTTGTTCTTTGCTGAACGTGTGTAACGCGGTGAACGGAATTTCTTCACTGTTGCGTTGCTTCACGATGTAGCACTGCACTGGTTGGTCGGGAACTGGAGGCATGCCACGTACCGAGATGGTGTCGTCTGGTTCGATGATGTCGTAAATTGACGGATCCTCAAATGTCAGTGGAACGATGCCTTGTTTCTTCAAGTTGGTTTCGTGAATGCGGGCAAACGAGCGAGCAAAGATCACTTGGCAACCGCGGTAGCGCGGCTCCATGGCTGCATGTTCGCGGCTAGATCCTTCGCCGTAGTTCTGATCACCAATGGCGCACCACTCAAACTTGTTCAAGCCCCAGCGATGTGCGATTTCTGGATATGGGCGAGTGGCTCCATCGACAAGGTCGAAACCTTTGCCAACTTCGTCGGTGTACGCATTGACTGCGCCTTCGAAAAGGTTGCCTGAAATGTTTTCCAAGTGTCCGCGGTACTTCAACCATTTTCCTGCTGCGGAAATGTGGTCGGTGGTGCACTTGCCTTTTGCCTTCATCAAAATCGGCATGCAAATAAAGTCGTTGCCGGTCCATTTTGCAAATGGTTCGAGGAGCTGCAAGCGATCACTCTTTGGATCAACTATGACTTCAATGTGTGAACCATCGGCAGGTGGGGCAATAAAGGTGTCGTTACCTGCGTCGTAACCCTTGGCTGGCAACACTTCTCCAAATGGAGCATTCAGTTTCACTTGGGTTCCGTCTGGCGCTTCGATGGTGTCAGTTGTTGGATCAAAGTCCAAACGACCTGCGAGTGCAAGCGCGATCACGGTGTCTGGGCTGGTGACGAAACTGAGTGTGTTTGCCGAGCCGTCGTTGCGCTTAGGGAAGTTGCGGTTAAACGAGTTGACAATGGTGTTTGGTTTGCTGGTTACCTCTGAAGCACGTTCCCATTGGCCGATGCATGGACCGCAGGCATTTGCAAGAACGGTTGCGCCAATTGCTTCCAAGTCGGCAAGCAAACCATCGCGCTCAATGGTTGCGCGAATTTGCTCTGAGCCGGGAGTAATGAGCAATTCGCATTTTGCTTTCAAGCCATGAGCCTTTGCTTGGCGAGCAACTGAGGCAGCGCGTGTGATGTCTTCGTAGCTTGAGTTCGTGCAGCTTCCAATGAGCGCCGCAGAAATTTCTGTCGGCCAATTGTTCTTGCTTGCTTCTGCGCCGATTGCTTTACCAACCTTGTGAGCCAAGTCGGGTGTGTGTGGTCCGTTGATTAACGGCTTTAATTGCGACAAATCAATTTCAATGACTTTGTCGTATTGCGCACCCTCGTCTGCTCGTAAATGTTCGGTCACCTTGTCGGCGGCCGATGCGATGTCGGCGCGACCAGTTGCCTTGAGATAGTCGGACATGTGCTGGTCGTATCCAAACACTGAACACGTTGCACCAATTTCTGCACCCATGTTGCAGATGGTTGCTTTTCCGGTTGCGGAAATGCTGTCTGCGCCTTCGCCGATGTATTCAACAATTGCGCCCGTTCCGCCTTGCACGGTAAGTACTCGAGCAACTTCGAGAATGACGTCTTTTGGACTTGACCATCCGGAAAGGGATCCGGTGAGTTTCACGCCAATAACTTTTGGCCAGCGAACGTTAAATGGAAATCCAGTCATCACGTCTACTGCGTCGGCGCCACCAACACCGATAGCAACCATTCCAAGACCACCAGCATTTGGCGTGTGGCTGTCGGTGCCAATCATCATTCCGCCAGGAAATGCATAGTGCTCAAGCACCACCTGGTGAATGATTCCACTTCCTGGTCCCCAGAAACCAATGCCGTACTTCGCAGACACGCTTTGCAAAAAGTCGTACACCTCTTTATTGGTGTCGATAGCAACACCCATGTCGATACGTGCGCCTGTCTTTGCCAATATGAGGTGGTCGCAATGAACGGTGCTCGGAACTGAAGTTGTGGACAGTCCAGCGGTCATAAATTGCAGCAGCGCCATCTGTGCGGTTGCGTCTTGCATCGCAACTCGGTCTGGTGCGAAGTCTGCATAACTGCGACCGCGTTCCATCTCTTGTGTCTTTGGTTTGGACAGGTGGTTAATCAAAATCTTTTCAGTGAGGGTGAGTGGGCGACCAAGACGCTTTCGACCAATGGCAACGTTCGCGGCGAGTTTGTCGTAGACGTTGTTTACGAGTTCGATCGGTGTTCCTGCACTGACAGCCATGGTGGTCCTCCAAAGTGAAGATGTATGAGTGAAGAGGTTGCTTTTTGCCCCTAGGTATACAAGTATAGTACAAGTGCGAAGCATCCGATATCACGAAATAGCTGCTGCGCTGCGCGAGCGAGTGCTGGCCGGTCAGTTTTTGGCTGGCCGCTTGCTGCCTAGTGAATCCGAATTGTCTAGCGAGTTTGCAGTCAGTCGAGTGACGGTGCGTCGCGCACTCGAAGTGTTGCGTGATGAAGGTCTGGTGAACGCACGTCAAGGTTTTGGATGGTTTGTTGCATCAGATCCAGTCAGTCAGAGTCTTGGTCGTTTGGGAACGATTGAAGAGCAGATGGTGGCCAGTGGTTTACAGCCCACTCGACGAATTGTGGATTTCGCTTTTGAAAAAGCGTCGCGCAAAGTTGCCAAAGTGTTGGAGTGCGACCAAGTGCTGCGCGTGAAGCGAGTCAACATGGCAGACGACCATCCATTCGCAGTAGTCACCGTGTGGTGTCCACACGAACTCGGCAAACATTTGTCGCGACATGACGTAGAAAACTCGTCGTTCTACAACTTGCTCAACATCGAACTCGGTGGTGCGACGCAAACCATTGGAGCTGACGCGGCAACGGCAACGGAATCGCAATTGCTTGAAATTCCACTTGGATCACCGGTGCTGAGTTGTGATCGAACAACAAAAGACAGAAACGGCAATGCCGTGCTGGTATCGCATCATGTGTTTCCTGCTCATCGCACCAACTTCGTGGTGGACTTGCCAGCAGTTACTGCATCAATCGCACCCACTGGGCTGCGACTTGTTGACTAGTTGTTGATTACCACTTATCCCAGTGCAACACGCTTTCAAGTGGCTCACGTTTTGCCGGCTTGAAGTCGGTGCCCTTGGTGTAGGCAATTGGGAACATTCCGCCTTGTGTGATTTTTTCGTACGGAATACCGAGAAGTTCAGCGGCTTTCTTTTCTCCGTCCATCATGAGGTGAATGGTGGTCCATGCCGAACCAATTCCACGGTTGCGCAAAGCCAACATGAAACTCCACACAGCTGGAAGGAGTGAGCCCCATCCGCCTGCTCCAGTTGCCACGTCAACATTTTCCAATCGACCTTTAATGCATGGAATCATCAGCATTGGTGCCTTCTCGAAATTCTCAGAGAGAAACGTTGCTGAATCGCGAACGCGAGTCATCTGATCGCCAAGCTTGGCGCCAGTGTTGCCACCTTGAGGCAATGATGCGTAAATGGCCCAGTTGGCTCGATAGATCTCTGCGAGTGCTTTCTTCTTTGCCTCATCTTCTACAACGATGAAGTGCCAGCCCTGTTGGTTTCCACCTGTTGGTGCCTGAAGCGCAATGTCGAGGCATTCTTCAACGATTGAACGCTCAACTGGGCGATCGAAGTCCAGGCGCTTTCGGACGCTGCGGGTGGTTTTGAGTACTTCATCGGCTGACAGGTTGAGTTGCATACAGACAAGTGTGCCATGCCACGATAGAGACGAACTACTTAAAGGGAGAATTGCTGTGATTCCAGGAGTTGTAGACAATCGAGTAACCATCAACATCGTTGACGGCATTGCCGATGTGCGGATGAATCGTGCCGACAAACGAAACGCACTCGATAACGCCATGTTCACATCGCTGGCCGCTGCTGGAGAGTTTTTGAAAACCAACACTGAAATTCGCGCGGTGGTGTTGTCCGGTGACGGCGCGTCGTTTTGTGCAGGTCTTGACTTCGGTTCGTTTCAAGTAATGGCGGAAGGTCCAAAGTCCGATAGTTCGATGAATGCAGGTGCAATGTCCGAGGGGCGCATTACGCATCTTGCACAGCAAGTGTGTTGGGTGTGGCAGGAAGTTCCTGTTCCAGTAATTGCTGCAGTGCATGGCCACGCACTCGGAGGAGGAATGCAAATTGCGCTTGGCGCCGATATTCGCTACATCCACCCCGATACGCAGTTGTCGGTTCGTGAAGTGCACTGGGGACTCATTCCTGACATGACTGGCACGTTGATGCTGTCGCGCCTTGTCCGCCCAGACATTGCAAAAGAATTGGTGTTCACCGCAAAAGTCATCTCTGGCAAAGAAGGATATGAAATCGGTCTTGCGACACACCTGTCAGAAAACCCGCATGCCGATGCCATGGTGCTCGCCCGTGAAATTGCGGGACGCAGCCCAGATGCAGTTCGTGGGGCAAAGAAACTCCTCAATTTGCAGGCAAACGATGGGGCGGCGCAGCAATTTGCCAGCGAACGCGAAGTGATCGGCAAGCTCATCGGTCAGGCCAACCAAGCCGAAGCGGTCATGTCGCATTTCGAAAAACGACCTGCAAACTTTCAGTCGGCCTCATTGTTTTAAGGATTTCTCGCTAGAGTTTTCATACGGGCCAATGTCGTCCCGGTGAGCAATTCGCTCACACCCGATTGCGTTCAGCGAACGAACTCGGTGAATACAGAGGACGACAATGCATAACTCCATGCCGCCTGCAAGCGGTTTATACGACCCACGTTTTGAACACGACGCCTGTGGCGTGTCGTTTGTCGTTGACGTACAAGGGCGAAAGTCGCACGACATTGTGGCGATGGGAATCGGCGCGCTGTGCCGAATGGAGCACCGCGGAGCAACTGGAGCAGAAGTTGAAACTGGCGACGGTGCTGGTGTGCTTATTCAGGTTCCTCACAAGTTTCTTTCATCTGTCGCAAGTTTTCCGCTGCCGGCAGAAGGACAATACGGCGTTGGCATGGCGTTCTTGCCTGCCGAAGCTGGCCACAGGTCGCTTGCAGTAACGGCAATCGAAAACATCATTCGCGAAGAATCACTCGAAGTTCTCGGTTGGCGTGAAGTTCCGGTGAATCCCGCATGCTTGGGCGAGAGTGCTCGCCGGGTGATGCCGTATTTCTCGTTGATGTTCGTTCGCGCGATTCATGGTGAGTCGGGAATTGCTCTGGACCGTTTGTTGTTTGTTGCGCGTAAGCGCATTGAGCACGAACTTGCACAGGAGCAGCAAACGTATTTCCCATCGCTGTCTGCGCGCACGCTGATTTACAAGGGCATGTTGACAACCCCCGAGCTTGCGCAGTTTTTCCCTGACTTGATTGATGAGCGCATGGAGTCATCGTTGGCTCTCGTGCACAGTCGCTTCAGCACAAATACATTTCCCTCCTGGCCGCTCGCGCACCCGTATCGCTACATTGCGCACAACGGCGAAATCAATACGGTGCAAGGAAATCGAAATTGGATGCGCACACGCGAGTCCATGTTGTCGAGCGATCTGCTTCCAGGATTAGAGCGTGCATTTCCAATTTGTGCAATGGGTGGTTCAGACTCTGCGTCCTTTGACGAGGTGCTGGAGTTATTGCACTTAGGCGGGCGTTCGCTACCGCATGCGGTGTTAATGATGATTCCAGAAGCATGGGAAAACCACGCAACGATGGACGCCAAAAAGCGCGCGTTTTACCGTTACCACGCCTCGTTGATGGAGCCGTGGGACGGCCCTGCATGTATTGCATTCACCGATGGAACGTTGATTGGCGCTGTGCTTGATCGCAATGGTCTTCGTCCAAGTCGCTATTGGGTGACCGATGATGACGTGGTGATCATGGCAAGCGAAGTAGGCGTAGTTGACATTGATCAGGCAAAGATTGTGAAGAAGGGCAGACTGCAACCAGGTCGCATGTTGTTGATTGATACTGCGCAGCAACGCATTGTCGATGACGAGGAAATCAAAAGCGAACTTGCCTCTGCAGCTCCATATGAGCAATGGCTTGCAGATGGTCTTGTAGAACTTGCCGACTTGCCCGACCGCGAACATGTGGTGTTCAGTCGCGACAGCGTGTTGCGCCGTCAACAAGTGTTCGGATACACACACGAAGAACTGAAGATCATCCTTGCTCCAATGGCCAAAAGCGGACTCGAGGCAATTGGCTCGATGGGCACCGATACGCCGATAGCGGTTTTGTCAACTCGACCTCGTTTGTTGTTTGACTATTTTCAGCAATTGTTTGCACAGGTAACGAACCCGCCACTAGATGCAATTCGTGAAGAAGTAGTGACATCTATCGGAACTGCGGTTGGGCCAGAAGGCAATTTGCTTGATGCAACCGCAGAACACTGTCGACAGTTGGTCTTGCCGTTTCCGGTCATCAGTAACGACCACCTAGCCAAAATCATTCACATCAATGAAGATGGGGAATACTCACACCTGCGCAGCATGGTGGTGAGTGGTCTGTACCGAGTTGCTGAAGGCGAGTCTGGATTACGTTCTGCACTTAACCAGATATGCGCCGAAATCAGCACAGCGATTGACGAAGGTGTGAGAATCGTCGTGCTCTCCGATCGAAATAGCGACGAAGTGTTTGCTCCAATTCCGTCACTTCTTCTTACGAGCGCAGTGCATCACCATCTCATTCGCACGAAGCAGAGAACCAAAGTTGGTCTCATTGTTGAAAGTGGCGACGCACGAGAAGTGCATCACATGGCTCTACTCGTTGGTTTTGGCGCTGGCGCAATCAATCCGTATCTTGCGTTCGAATCGATTGAGGATTTGATTGCAGCAGACGATGGAGCAGGAATGCACGGTCTTGGTGGAATGGAGCCCAAGAAGGCAGTGAACAACTACATCAAGGCGGCTGGCAAGGGTGTGTTGAAGGTGATGTCGAAGATGGGTGTTTCTACAGTTGCTTCTTATACCGGTGCACAGATTTTTGAAGCAATTGGCTTGAGCCATTCGTTTATTGATGAGTTCTTTACGGGAACGGTTTCGCGAATTGACGGAATTGGTCTAGAGCAGGTGAGTGCAGAAGTTGCCGCACGCCACGCAATTGCGCATCCACGTAGACCAGATCAACGTATTCATCGCAAGCTTGAACTTGGCGGTGAATACCAGTGGCGCCGTGAGGGCGAACATCACTTGTTCAATCCAGAAACCGTGTATCGCCTACAGCACGCAACACGTGCTGGTCGCTACGACTTGTTCAAGCAGTACACGGCTGCAGTAGATGATCAATCAAAGGTGCTCACCACCTTGCGCGGCATGTTCCAGTTTGCGAGCGATCGCAAGCCGATTTCAATCGATGAAGTTGAGTCGGTTGCAAGCATCGTGCAGCGCTTCTCAACTGGCGCAATGAGCTACGGATCAATCTCTGCAGAGGTGCATGAGACGCTTGCTATTGCGATGAACCGCATTGGGGCAAAGAGCAACACGGGTGAAGGTGGCGAAGACCCCGAAAGATATGAAGTCATGAGTAATGGCGACTCCAAGCGTTCAGCAATCAAGCAAGTCGCTTCGGGTCGATTTGGCGTGACAAGTGAATACCTCGTCAATGCTGATGACATTCAAATCAAGATGGCCCAGGGTGCCAAGCCAGGCGAGGGCGGTCAGTTGCCAGGACACAAGGTGTATCCATGGATTGCAAAGACGCGACACAGCACTCCTGGTGTTGGGCTTATTTCGCCACCACCGCACCACGACATTTACTCAATTGAAGATTTGAAGCAACTCATTCACGACTTGAAGAATTCAAACCCTGCTGCGCGAGTGCACGTGAAGTTGGTGTCCGAAGTTGGCATTGGAACGGTTGCTGCCGGTGTAAGCAAAGCGAAAGCTGACGTGGTGTTGATTTCTGGACACGATGGTGGAACTGGTGCTTCGCCGCTTACGTCGTTGAAGCACGCCGGTGTGCCATGGGAACTTGGTCTTGCCGAAGCACAGCAAACGCTGTTGCTCAACGGTTTGCGTGATCGCATTGTCGTGCAAGCCGATGGACAGATGAAAACTGGACGCGACGTCATCATCGCTGCGCTTCTTGGTGCAGAAGAGTTTGGGTTTGCAACGGCACCATTGGTAGTGAGCGGTTGCATCATGATGCGCGTTTGCCATTTGGATACTTGTCCTGTTGGCATCGCAACACAGAACCCAGAACTGCGTAAGAGGTTCAGTGGTAAGCCTGAGTTCGTAGTCAACTTCTTCGAATACATCGCTGAAGAGGTGCGCGAATATCTGGCTCAACTTGGTTTCCGCACATTGCAAGAAGCAGTTGGTTGTGTTGAGGCGCTTGATGTGAAGCATGCAGTGAACCATTGGAAGGCTCAAGGCCTCGATATTGAACCGATCCTCGTATCCCCGCAAAATCCGTATAACCAAACTCGACATCATTCCGTTGCTCAGGATCATGGGCTGGTTGATGCGCTTGATACGTCGCTCATAGCGCAATGTTCCGATGCAATTCAGTCTGGTTCGGCAATCTCTATCGAGTCGCCAATTTCAAATGTCAACCGAACCGTGGGCACCATGTTGGGAAGCGAAGTGACGAAGAAATGGGGAGGCGCCGGTCTTCCCGACAACACCATCTCGCTTCGGTTTGAAGGATCGGCTGGACAAAGCTTTGGCGCCTTCATTCCACGAGGAGTAACGCTGCAGCTCTTTGGTGACAGCAATGACCACGTTGGTAAGGGATTATCTGGCGGCCGAATCAGTATTCGTCCAAATGAGCGTGCACAGTTTGCTCCAGAAGACAACGTGATTGCTGGAAACGTCGTGGGTTACGGTGCAACGTCGGGGCAGGTGTTCATCAACGGCATTGTTGGCGAGCGGTTCGCTGTTCGAAACTCTGGGGCAACGTTGGTTGTTGAAGGTGTGGGTGACCACGCATGCGAATACATGACGGGTGGTCGCGCAGTGGTACTAGGTGCAACGGGTCGAAACTTTGCTGCTGGTATGTCGGGTGGTATTGCATATGTGTATGACATAGACGATCAGTTTGTTTCGCGCGTCAACCCAGAAATGGTCGATGTTTTGCCTCTTGACCAAGAAGACACTCAGTGGTTGTGCGAAATTTTGCAAGAACACATTGCAATGACCGATTCACCACGCGCCAAACAGATGATTGCGCAATGGAGTGCGTACTCAGTCAAGTTCGTCAAGGTTTTGCCGCGAGATTATGCGCGTGTCATGGCGGTGTTAGCGAAAGCTTCAGCAGAGGGCGTTTCGGAAGAGGAAACCTCTCGACGAGTGATGGAGTCAGTTCATGGGTGAGCCAACCGGATTTCTGAATTGGGGAAGAGCGACGCCAAAGCGTCGTTCAATTCCTGTGCGCGTAACCGATTGGCGCGAAGTGTATGAACCCTTTGCGAAAGAAGAGTTGAATCATCAGGCCGGACGCTGCATGGACTGTGGAATTCCGTTTTGCAATAACGGATGCCCACTCGGCAATCTCATTCCCGACTGGAATGACTTGGTGTATCGCGGGCATTGGCGCGATGCAATTGAGCGGCTGCATGCAACAAATAATTTTCCAGAGTTCACTGGCCGATTGTGTCCAGCGCCATGCGAAAGCGCATGTGTATTAGGTATCAACCAAGACCCAGTGACAATCAAGCAAGTTGAAGTTGAAATCATCGATCATGCATGGAACGAAGGCTGGGTGCAGCCGTTCATTGCCAGCACGAAAACTGGTAAGCGGATTGCAGTGGTTGGTTCAGGTCCTGCAGGTCTTGCGGCAGCCCAGCAACTTACGCGTGCAGGCCATGAAGTGGTTGTCCTTGAACGTGCAGACCGTATCGGTGGATTGCTGCGTTATGGAATTCCAGAATTCAAGATGGAAAAGAAGTATCTCGATCGGCGTATAGAGCAGATGCGCGAAGAAGGAACCGAGTTTCGTACGAATGCTGCTGTTGGCGACAATGTTGATATTGACGTTCTTGTTGCCTCGCACGATGCAATTGTTTTGGCTTGCGGTTCAACCATCGCGCGTGATTTGCCTGTGCCAGGGCGAGAGTTACGCGGCATTCATCAGGCAATGGAATATTTGCCGCTAGCCAACAAAGTGCAACAAGGCGACATGCCGTCATCACCAATTGATGCTCATGGCAAACATGTGGTGATTATTGGTGGCGGAGATACCGGTGCTGACTGTTTGGGTACTGCCATTCGCCAAGGTGCAGCATCGATTACCCAGCTTGAAATTATGCCAATGCCACCAGAGGTTCGCGCCAGCAACAACCCATGGCCTCAGTGGAGTTTGATCTATCGCACTTCTTCGGCTCACGAAGAAGGTGGAGAGCGCGTGTTTAGTGTGAACACCGAACGTTTTATTGACGATGGAAATGGAAATGTAAAAGCACTCGTACTCAACGAAGTGCAGATGGTTGATGGAAAGTTTGAAAACATTCCTGGCACTTCACGCGAAATTCCAGCAGATCTCGTGTTTCTTGCATTGGGGTTTGTAGGCCCAGATAAGGGGAATTGGATCGAGCGATTGGGTGTCAACCTTGATGCTCGAGGCAACATTGCGCGCACTGATGATTACCGTACAAATGTTCCTGGAGTGTTTGTTGCAGGTGATATGGGTCGCGGTCAAAGCTTGATCGTGTGGGCAATTGCAGAGGGTCGCGCATGTGCATCTGCTGTAGATATGCAGTTGATGGGTGAGACAACTCTCCCAGTGCCAATTGCCTCATCTGCCCGCCCGATGGTGTAGTCATCAATTACTCTGTACAGGTGATGAAGAGCCACCAGAAAGCCATCGTGCATGCAATTGCTGTGCTTTCAGCAATTTCGGTACTTGCTGCGTGCAGTGCAGATGTCTCAGGTAGCGCAACGACCGTTGTGGCTGTGGAGTCAACAAATTTCCAGACCATTCCACCAGTCAGTCCGACCACGGTTCCCGTTACCACCACATTGCCCCCTGGTGCAGTTGGGGTGGAGCAGACCTACACGGTGTTGCCTGGTGACTCACCGAGTTTGGTTGCGACAATATTTGGAATCACGCCGTCTGAATTGCTCATGTACAACGGTCTGGTTGCGTCTGGGCAGTTTCCTTTCGCAGGTTCAATTCTGAAGATCCCTCCATCGGCAATGGTGCTCAACCCAATCGTGACGGCAAAGCCAGACGTTGCAGCTGGACCTGCCGCAGCAGGTTGCGATGCTCGTCCTGCGGGCACGTATCAAATTGCAGCAGGTGACTCCATCTATGTCATTCGCAAAAAGTTCTGTGTCTCGCTTGCTTCATTGCTTGGTGCAAATAACTGGCCAAATTCAAGCGTCAATATTCGCCCAGGCCAGATCATCAACATTCCAGCCTCGGGCTCGTAGAGCATGAGCTCGTTTGGGCCTGCCGAACATCGCAAGTTGGCAATTGATGCCAACAATGCAACATGGGAATTTCTAGATCGAGAACCAGCCTCTCTCACTGCGCATGAAATCGAAGAAATGATGCGGCGCGCTTATGCTGCCGCTTATCACTGGGCTCGCGCAGAAAATGCAACAGTCGTCAATGAGATCCGTGCTTCATGGCTTATCGCAAAAGCTTGGATCCATCAGTCTCGTGGAGACCTTGCGTTGTCGGTATCTGATCGGTGTATTGAGCTGTGTTTAGCAAACAACGTTAAAGACTTTGATTTGGCTTACGTTTATGAAGCGAAGGCTCGAAGCCTTGCCTGTTTAGGCGATCGTGATGGTGCTCGAGCAGCGAAGAATTTCGCATTGAGTGTTGAAGTTGCCGACGAGGAAGATCGAAAGCTTGTGCAGGCAGATCTGGCGAAAGGGCCGTGGTTCGGGCTGAATTAGCGCGCGGTGTTGCGGCGTCGTCGAGAGTGACGATCAATTGCTAGGTCAATCAGTTCGTCGAGCAACTCGCCGTATGAAAGCCCGGATGCTTGCCACAATTTCGGGTACATCGAGATTGGGGTGAAGCCAGGAATGGTGTTGATTTCGTTGCACAAAAACCCACGCCCGTCTTTCTCGTAAAAGAAGTCAACGCGCGCCATACCTTCGGCACGAAGTGTGTGGAAAATGACGATGGCAAGTTTTTGAACTGCCTCAATTTCGTCAGCAGAGAGGTCTGCCGGTACGAGCAACGTCGCTCCATCGGTGATGTACTTGTCTTCGTAATCGTAAAACTCGTTGCCAGGGATGATTTCGCCTGGAACAGATGCGCGCGCTACATCGTTACCTAGAACTGCAACTTCAATTTCACGACCCGAAATTGCTTCTTCAATCACAATCCATTCGTCGTATTGCAATGCAGCCGCTGCTGCAACTTTTAGTTCTTCGGCAGATTTTGCCTTCGATACACCAACCGAAGATCCCATGTTTGCTGGCTTGACAAAAAGTGGAAGACCAAGAGTTTCAATTGCGTGTTTCAGAGATGCGTCATTGACGTGTGATTCGCGAAGCGAAACATAGTTTGGCTGGGGGATTGAGTTGGCATGGAGAACTTGTTTTGCCACACCTTTGTCCATGGACACTGCGCTACCCAGTACACCCGTTCCAACGAAAGCAATATTCGCAAGCTCAAGTAATCCTTGAATTGTGCCGTCTTCACCGAGCGGGCCATGCAACAAAGGGAACACCACTGTTTGCACACCATCACGAGCCTCGCCAACAATTACAGAAACAGAAGTTGGTTCACCTTCGGTCGAAAGTTTCGGTCCAACGTGTTCTGGTCCGCGTTTAAGATCGGCCATTGCTTGAGTGGCCAGGTTCCATTTGCCCTCGCGAGTGATCCCAATTGCGCTGATGCGATACTTCTGCGGGTTTAAAGCACGAAGCACATGTGCTGCTGTGACGCAGCTGACATCGTGCTCGGCGGATTCACCACCAAACAACACGATTACGTGTGTTGGAGTTTGTGTTGTCACTATGAAACACGGTACTAGGTAATAATCAGTATTCTCGGTGCATGCGCTTTATGGCTGCCGATGTGGCGAATGCAACCGGTGGCACGCTTGTCGGACAAAATGCCCATTTATCGGGTGTCAGTTTTGATTCGCGCACCATTACACCTGGGCAATTGTTCGTTCCAATAGTCGCTGAACGTGATGGACACGAGTTCATTGAAGCCGCATTAAAGTCTGGCGCAGGTGCATATCTCACTCAGCGCGACCCAGTTGGTCGCAGTGCCATTGTTGTTGATGACACGCTTTCTGCATTGCTGAAGCTTGGTGCATGGGCTCGCACTCGTCTTGAGTCATCGGTTGGAAACAGGGTTATTGGAATTACTGGGTCGGTTGGAAAAACATCAACAAAGGATTTTGTTGCAGCTGCATTGTCGAGTGAACTCGTCGTTTCTGCAAGTGAGCGGTCTTTTAATAACGATCAAGGGCTTCCCGTCACGTTGCTGAATGCGGCAGACAACTCGCAAGCCTTGGTTTTGGAAATGGGAATGCGTGGTTTCGGAGAAATCACTCGGTTGTGTTCCATTGGTCGCCCAGCGATAGGTGTGGTTACTGCGGTTGCTGCAGCTCACACCGAGCGGGTTGGCGGTATTGAAGGTGTTGCAAAAGCAAAGGCTGAAATGGTGCAATCACTTTCAAGTTCTGGCTACGCAATTCTGAATGCCGACGATGAGCGAGTGCGCAATATGCGTAACGTGACGCAAGCCCATGTGTTGACATACGGCGTTCATGAGAGTGCTGATGTTCGAATTATCAAATGCGAACTTGACGAGATGGCGCGAGCGTCAGTAAGTGCAACAACTCCGTGGGGAACGGTGTCGTGGGCGATGTCGGTTCCCGGAGCCCATATGGCATTGAATGCCGCAGCGGCGATCACTATCGCAGGAGTTTGTGGAGTGAGTATTCACAATGCAGCAGCGGCATTAGAACAGAGCTTTGTTTCGCCGATGCGCATGCAGGTGATCACAACAGATGATGGAATGACGATCATTAATGACGCCTATAACGCCAATCCAGCTTCAATGCGCGCAGCACTAGACACGTTGGTGGGAATGAAGGCGTCACGCCATGTCGTGATTGCTGGTCAGATGGCAGAGTTAGCGGATTCCTCAGCAGAACACAGCGCGATTGCTGAGTATGCGCGAAGCAAAAAGATCGAGTTCATTGCCTGCGAAACCGACAATTATGCAACTTCATCGTTTTCTGTTGACGATGCAGTAAAAATTGTGCGTAACGGCGGCACGGATGTAGCCGTGTTGGTGAAAGGTTCCCGCGTTGCGGCCCTTGAGCGAGTTGTTCAATTACTGATTCAGTAGATATTTGTTTTTTGTATCGAGTGCAGAAACGTTGCACCACCAAGCCAAGAACAATGCCCACGCCGCCCCAAAGAGCAGCAGCCAACGTGCTCCGTATTGATCGACAACTGGACCAAACAGCATGTTGCCAAGTGGAACGGTTCCGCCAAAGGACATGAACCACAGCGACATAACGCGTCCGCGCATTTCAGGTTTCAATCTGCTTTGCACCACGATTGACATTGCGGTGGTGGTGAAGAAGTAGGCGAATCCAAGAATGAATCCAAAAATGAATGCGGGAATGGCAGAGCGTGAAATGGCGAAGAACACCATGCTCACGGCAAATCCAGCGAATCCATACTGCACAAGCTTGCGTTGGTCTCGATGTGCAAACTTGGTGCCGATAGCTAATCCACCGAGTGCAGCACCGAGACCCCATGTTGCGTACAACCACTTGTATACAGCGCCGTCTTCTGCAATTCCGAAGTTGACATGTGCTACTGCAGGAAACAGTCCAACATAAGGAAGTGAAAACAGCGAAAAGGTGGCGAGTGTGATGAGCAGTCTGCTGACACCGGAAATTTGACGGGCAAGAGATATTCCACTGGTAAACCTTCGCCAACCTTGTGTTGTGTCGGGCGTGAACCCAGGAATGTTCACCATCATCAGTGCGAAGATGACAAATAGATACGTCGCGGCATTCATGAAAAAGAAACCTGCAGTGGTAACGCCAACCTGTGAAAGAACAGCGACGATAATTGGGCCAACAACTCGTGAACCATTAATCACCACGCTGTTCAGCGACAATGCACCGGGCAAATCCACTGGTCGGACGAGCGATGGCAACATGGCCGACCAGGCAGGAGCATTCAGTGCATTGCCAATTCCTACTCCGAGCGCTGCAAGGAAGATATAGATGAAGCGGGGATCACCAAGAGCAAGAACAGCAAGGGCAATCGAAAACGTGAGTTGTGTTATCTGCATTGAAATGAGCCAACGGCGACGATCAAATTTGTCGGCAAGCACTCCAGCGAAAATGGACAGAAAGAGCAGAGGTCCAAGTTGGGCAAAAATCATGATGCCAACGAGCGAGGCCTTGCCGGTGCGGTGGTACACGTAAGCAGGGAGCACCACGTTCTGCATCCAGGTGCCGATATTTGAGGCGAACGAACCCGACCACACCATCCGAAAGTCGCGCGAAGCAAGGGCGGCTTGAACTGAACCTGGCTTATGTCGGTTCGTGGAGTCGTTGTCGAGAGTAATGTCGGTCATGTGGAGCAAGAACAAACTACAACGCAACCAACTTCATACTCATTACTGAGTGATAAGTCACAGGCTCC
>JACCDY010992280.1_pt1 | contig 25769 bp, 21 predicted proteins | sample 7446391 | NCBI WGS metagenome assembly JACCDY01 (sample SAMN15323451, study PRJNA562643) | freshwater metagenome | isolation source: river surface water | place: USA:Blue River Watershed | collected 2017-08-18 | reverse complement strand
AGGGCCAAAAAGGCTTAGACCTTCCCCTGAAGGCAATTTCTCAAACTTCCACCCATCTATCCGCTGCCCAGCTGGGTATTACTCTGACCACGCTTCTTACCGGTTATGTCCTCGAACCTTCGGTATCTCGACTAATCGGACCGAGCCTGCTCGGGCTGGGTCTAGATGCAGATGCCGTTCCAGCGGTTTCGGTGGTTCTAGCGATGGTTATCGCAACGATCTTCTCGTTCTTGATCGGCGAGCTAGTTCCAAAAAACATGGCACTTTCTGCTCCGGTGAAGGTGCTAAAGCTTGTGATTGGATTCCAGCTGCTGTTCACCTGGGTCTTCTCCATTCTGATTCGCATCCTAAATGCCAATGGAAACTACCTACTGCGAAAGCTGGGCGTTGAACCAAAGGAAGAGATCTCAGCCGCGAGAAGTGCGGATGAACTTGCCTCTCTGGTTCGAAGAAGCGCTGACCTGGGATCACTAGAGCAGGACACTGCCCAGCTAATTGAAAAAACCATTGAGCTGCAGAGCCTTACGGCATCAGACATCATGACTCCGAGAGTGAAGATGTTCAGCCTTGACCGAGACGAGACCGCAGCTGATTTGATCGCCCTGGCATCAAAGACCGGGCACTCTCGCTTCCCAGTCATCGGCGAAGACGCCGATGACGTGGTTGGCGTCGTGCACCTCAAGCGTGCGGTTTCAATTCCTGCCGAGCGCAGGGAGCAGGTTCCGGTGTCGGCAATCATGGTTGAGCCGATTCGAGTTCCAGCGACCATGACTCTGGACCGATTCATGATTCAACTGCGAGGTAAGGGCCTACAGATGGGAATCGTGGTCGACGAATACGGTGGCACGGCTGGCCTTGCAACTTTGGAGGATGCGGTCGAAGAGGTAGTTGGCGATCTAGCCGATGAGCACGATCGCGCTCGCTTCGGAATCGCCCGCTATGCCGATGGCACCCTGAGTTTCTCCGGCCTCACTAGACCGGGTGAGTTAGAAGACTTTGATCTAAAGATCGCCGAGGATGAGGACTACGACACCGTTTCGGGTTTTGTGATGGCCGAACTTGGTCGCATCCCAGAGGTTGGCGACAAGATCTTGGTTCAGGGCGGAGTCATCTCCGTCACTCGAATGGATGGTCGTCGCGTGGATCGGCTTCGCTTCACCCCGGAGGTGAGCGATGAATGAAGATCTAATGGGCCTGATCTGGCTCGTGGTGCTGCTTGGCACTAACGCCTTCTTTGTGGGTGCTGAGTTTGCAGTTATCTCTGCTCGGCGCTCGCAGATTGAGCCCAAGGCAGATGCCGGTAATGGCCTTGCGAAGATCACCTTGAAGGCGATGGAGCAGGTGTCACTGATGCTTGCCACCGCTCAGCTTGGAATTACCGTTTCCTCGCTCTTGATCCTGGTGATCGCTGAACCAGCAATCCATCACCTGCTGGAGATTCCGCTTTCGGCACTCGGGCTGGGCTATGCCACCACCTCGGTGACCGCATTCGTTATCGCGCTGCTTTTGGTCACCTACCTGCACGTCGTGCTGGGTGAAATGCTTCCGAAGAACTTTGCTATCGCTGTTCCGGACAAGGCGGCATTGATTCTCGGACCAGCGATTTACTTTGTGGCTCAGACAGTTCGTCCGCTGGTTTGGACCATGAACCAAATTTCCAACCTCATTTTGAAGCTCTTCGGATTTGAACCGAGGGATGAAGCTAATACCGCCTTCACGCTGGTTGAGGTGGAAGGAATCGTCGAGGAGAGCACCAAGACCGGAGTCCTTCAGGATCAGGGCGGCACCATCACCAAGGCCTTCGAGTTCACCGAGAAGCGAGTGCGTGACATCACGGTTCCAATCCAGAACCTGGTAGCTCTGCCGCTTGGTGCTAGCCCCAAGGACCTTCAAGAGGAGGTTGCCGAGCGAGGCTTCTCGAGATTCCCAGTGGTTCAAGATGGCGAATTACTTGGCTACTGGCACCTCAAAGACTCCTTGGTTCAAAGCCCAGATCAGCTCGAGGCTGCCCTGCCACACAAGCTAATGCGAGCGATGATCTCGATCCCTGAGACAGCCGAGTTGGAGGATGCGCTGGCTCAGATGCGCAAGGCCGGTGCTCACATCGCTCGCAGTTTCGCTCCCGATGGCACAGTTGTTGGCTGCGTTTTCCTCGAGGACATCATCGAGGAGCTAGTTGGCGAGATCGAGGACGCTACTAGGCGCTAGGGAAACGACCACGTTCGTATTGAACTGGCCACTTGATCTCAGCCCCGAGTTCGTGAGCAGCACGCAGCGGGAACTGCGGATCCCTCAGAAACTCTCGACCAATCAAAACCACATCAACCAGTCCGCGCTGCAGGATCTCCTCGGCCTGTGCCCCGGAGGTAATCTGACCAACTGCACCTACAGGGGAGTGGCTCTCACTCTTCACGCTCTCCGCAAGCGGCACCTGGTAGCCGGGTCCGGTTGGGATCTTGACTCCCATGACTAGACCTCCTGAGGAGATATCGAATAGGTCTGCACCGCGCTCGTGGCACCAGGTCGCTACCTGGTTGGTTTGGGTTTGATCCCAACCACCTTCCACGTAATCGGTTGCGCTGAATCGCACAAACAACGGCATTCCTTCACCGACAGCCTCACGAACGGCGGTCACGGTGTCGAGCAGAAGCCGGGCACGGTTCTCGAGGGAACCTCCGTATTGATCGCTGCGCTTATTGGTAAGGGGTGACAAAAATTGGTGCATTAGGTAGCCGTGGGCAGCGTGAATCTCGATGCTTTGAAAACCTGCCTCAACCGAGCGCTTCGCGGCCGCAGCAAAGTCAGCCGGGATCTTCTCAATCTCCTCGGTGCTCAGCTCCCTAGGCGCTGCATATCCGGGGAAAGCCTCGTTAGTTGAAGACACGGTTTGCCAGCCACCTTGATCTAGCGGCACCGAGCCAGAGCCTGACTGAGCCCTAAAAGTAGATGCTTTTCTGCCGGCGTGAGCGAGCTGAATTGAGCTAACCGCACCCTGTGAGTGGATGAAAGAGGTAACTCGCTTCCAAGCCTCAACCTGCTGATCGTTCCAGATGCCGGTGCACCAAGGAGTGATTCGTCCCTCGGGGACCACGGCGGTAGCCTCTGCCATCACAAGCCCTGCGCCACCAACCGCCCTGGCACCAAGATGCACCAGGTGCCAATCGTTTGGTATGCCATCTTGCTGCTCGCAGGAGTACATGCACATCGGGGAGACCCAGATGCGGTTTTTGATCTCTACATCGCGGATTTTGATCGGGGTGAAAAGCAAAGTCATTTAGGTAGTTTCTCCAACCTTGGGTTTGCCAAGACGATAAAGATACCCAATACCGCACCCCAACCAATCGCCCACTCCAGCGGGAAGGTCATGGTGAGCAGGCCGATGATTGATGGCCCGGCCAGGGTTCCGATATAGGTGATGCCAACCACCTTTGCCATGTTTCTACCGTGGTGGGTTGGCTCACCAATCTCACCGGCTGCGGCAAAAATCTGTGGCACAACACCTGAAATTCCAAGTCCCACGAAGAACCAAAGCACAAGTGAAACTTCACCCGAGGGGGAAACCGCCTGCAGTGCAATTGCGATGGCCGCCATCAGTGAACCCCATTGAATGATGAACCCGCGGCCCTTGCGCTCAACAATGCGGTCGATAAAGATACGGCCAAGAATCATGCCGATGTTGAATGCCGCGAGTCCCCAGGCGGCCATTGCAACCGTGAAGCCCTGCACATCTCTGAGATAAAGCGCTGACCAGTCTTGAGCAACACCCTCGATGATTCCACCCGAGGCAGCCATCAATCCAGCAAGCAATACAAATGCCAGCACCCTGCGGTTTGACTTGCTGGCCGCTTTGTTCTCGGCCTTGTTCTCGGTGGTGGCATTGATCTCGTTTGGAAGTAACCAACGGAAGAAGAAAACGGCCAGTGCACTCAGAGTTAGTCCGGCGACCGGCAGTGTTTCACTCTGCACAAAACCAAGCGAGATTGTCCAGAAACCAAGCGCCGCACCCACCAAACCACCGACTGACCAGAACAGGTGAAAGAAGGTGAAGATCGCCCGTTTATTGGCCTTCTCAACCTGAAGTGCGGCGGCATTCATCGGCACATCCACTCCAGAGAGACCAAAACCAATGCCGAAAATTGCAAGTGCAAGCCAGAACACTGAGTCTGCAAAGGCAGGACCCATTAGGGACATGCCAACCACAATTCCACCGAGCAGCGTGGTGGTTTTAGCACCGATGTGATCAAGTAACCAGCCGGCTAGCTGCATGGACACAAACCCACCAAGAGCTGAGAAGATCAGCAATCCTCCGAGTTCTGCGTAGCTAACGCCAACGGTTTTTTCGATTAGCGGGATGTGCACTGCCCAGAGGGCCAGGGACATACCTCCGGAGAGGAAGAAGAAGGAAACAGCAATCTTTGACTTTAGAAGGCTCACAAAGAATTACTTTAGGCCCGAAGCAGTGCCCGGAGCTGCTCTCCAACAGCCTCAATTTCAATTAGGAATCCATCGTGACCGAACTCACTTTGAATTCGCTGCAGTCCGCCACCTATTAGATCTCCCTTGATTCCGGCAGCAATCTGCTCCTGACCACTGATTGGGAACAGGCGATCTGAGTCAATACCCAGCACCAGCGTGGGGCAGGTTATGTGGCCAAGAGCCTGTTCGACTGAACCCCTACCTCGAGCAATGTCGTGAGAGTTCATGGCACTTACCAGGGTGATGTAGCTGTTGGCATCAAAGCGGCGAACGAATTTGTTTCCGTGGAAATCGAGGTAACTCTCCACCGCATACTTACCTCTCTCGGTGAGAGGACTCACCTGTGACTGCCAGCTCCGCCCGAATCGCTCGTTGAGCTCCTCGGGTGAGCGATAGTTCAAAAGCGCCATTCGCCTAGCGAGTGCCAAACCCTTGTGTGGACCAAATCCCGGCTTAGCGTCGTAGTACCAGCCGGCAGCGAAGTTGGAATCGGACCTAATTGCCTCCAGCTGCACGGTGTTCAGGGCAATTTGATCAGCGGTTGAAAACGGTGGAGCCGCAAGGATGCCTAGACGCTGCATCAAGCTCGGATTGGAAATTGCCATTTCCAGCGCATGCATACCGGCCATTGAACCGCCGATGATTGCAAACCAGGTCTCGATGCCAAGGAGCTTGCCGAGAGTTTCGAAAGCCCTCGCTTGGTCGCGAATGGTTAGTTGCGGAAAACTAGGTCCGTATTCTTTGCCGCTTCGATTTAGCGAAGACGGTCCGGTCGATCCCTGACAGCCACCCAAGACATTTGGGGTCACAACAAAGTACTTATCGGTGTCGATCGGCAGACCCGGACCAATGATTCCGTTCCACCAACCCGCGGTTGGGTGACCCTCACCGGAGTTACCAATGGTGTGGCTATCACCGGTTAGCGCATGGAGAACCAACACCGCATTCGAGGCATCGGAGTTGAGCTCTCCCCAGCTCTCATAAGCCAACCTGGCACCTTGCAGCTTTTCGCCAGATTCGGTTTCGAGATCAAAAACCTCGCTAAAGCGCCTATGCCCAACCGGGTCTCCGGCGAGCCAGGCCCCAGTGGCCGGCGGTCTTCCGACCAGCTGACGACGCTGCTCCTCGGAGATAAATTCCGAGGGAGCAGAGTCTTCAGATATCTGGAAATCCATTTAGCGTGCCGCGGCAAAACCCTTCTGTAGGTCAGCGATTAGATCCTGGTAAGTCTCTAGGCCAACTGAGAGTCGCACAAGTCCTGGAGTTACACCGGTGGTTGCCAAATCCGCCGGGCTGAGCTGCGAGTGAGTTGTTGATGCTGGGTGAATAACCAGTGAGCGCACATCACCAATGTTTGCCACGTGGCTGAATAGCTCAAGTGCATCGACAAACTTCACGCCCGCCTCAACACCGCCAGCAATCTCAAAGGAGACGATGGCACCCGCTCCCTTAGGAGCGTATTTCTTGTGGGCTTCGTAGTAAGGGGAGGACTCCAGTCCTGCATAGTTGACGCTGACGACCTGCTGGTGCTCCGATAGCCACTTAGCGATCTTCTGAGCGTTCTCAACGTGACGCTCCATCCTCAGGCTCAGGGTCTCAATGCCTTGGATGAGTGAGAATGCGGTGTCGGGGGAGACCGCTGCACCGATGTCACGCAGGAGCTGAACTCTTGCCTTGATGATGTAGGCGATGCCATCACCCAGTGCCTGGGTGTAGACCACACCGTGGTAGCTCGGGTCAGGCTCGGTTAGCCCTGGGAACTTATCTGACTTTGACCATTCAAACTTGCCACCGTCGACGATTGCACCGGCAACCACGGTTCCGTGGCCACCAAGGAACTTGGTTGCGGAATGCACGACAATGTCTGCTCCGTGCTCGAGTGGCTTGATTAGGTATGGGGTTGCGACGGTGTTGTCGACAATCAGCGGCACACCGTTTTTGTGAGCGATGTCGGCAACCTTGCGGATGTCCAGAATCGACACCTTCGGGTTACCAATGGTCTCGGCAAAGAACAGCTTGGTGTTTGGCCGAACCGCACTCTGCCACTCATTCTCGTCGTCCTGGTTCTCAACGAAGGTGACCTCGATGCCCAATTTGGCGAGCGTGTACTTGAAGAGGTTGTAGGTGCCGCCATAGAGGGTCGAGGAGGAGACGATGTGGTCTCCAGCCTGAGCAATGTTGAGGATCGCAAAGGTCTCAGCGGCCTGACCGGAGGAGAGAAGCAGTGCAGCGGTGCCGCCCTCTAGGGCTGCAATACGCTTCTCGGCAACATCCTGGGTTGGGTTCATGATGCGGGTATAGATGTTGCCAAACTCCGCTAAACCAAACAGGTTTCTGGCGTGCTCGGCGGAGTTAAAGGTGTAGGCAGTGGTTTTGTAAATCGGCACAGCCCTGGCATTGGTGGCTGGGTCTGGAGTTGCTCCAGCGTGAATCTGTGCGGTTTCAAAACCCCAGTTGCTTGCATCTGACATGGCTAACCCTCTCGCTTGATTTCACAACTATCTAAGATTGCGCAGCGTTGGGCAACATGCCTTGTAACTAGGCGTAACTTTAGCCTAGGTGGTCAAAGGCAAGGGAGGCCAAAATTGCCGAACAAAGCGGCAAAACTGAGTCATCAAACATTGCCTTGGCGCTGTGGTTGGTGGGCGCCTTGGTGTAGTCAATATCAGGTGGGCAAGCACCAATAAAGACGAAGGCTCCGGGGATCTCAGCAACTATGGATGCGAAGTCCTCGCCACCGGCGATCGGGTTAGGCATGTCTTGGTAACCAGGCCCCACTAGCTCGGCGGCAACCTTGCGAACACGCTCTACAGCTGCAGGATCGTTCATCAAAACCTTGGTCGCGCGACCAAAGCTAACCTCTGCAGTCAAGCCAAATCCTTCGGCTATCGAGTGGATAAGTTTTGGTGCCAGCTCGTGCAGCAGCTTGGTGTTCTTCTCCGAGAAGGTTCTGACCGTTGCACCAAAGCTTGCGCTATCTGCAATCACATTCGTGGTCATGTCGTCACCGGCTCTAATCCAACCCACGTTCAATATCACCGGGTCAAACTGATCAAAGCGCTTGTTCAGCATGTTTTGCAAAGCGGCAATCGCCTCAATCATCGGGGTGATTGGGTCCTTCGAGAGCCAAGGCATTGAGCCATGACCACCAGATCCGTGGAAGGTGACGTGTAGATCGCCAGCGCTAGCCATCATCGGCCCTGGCTTGGTCGTGACTGCACCAACCGGTAGTGAGGTGAAAACGTGAAGACCGTATGCGGCAAGCGGACGTTCTCCCGAGAGCTCTAAGAAACCCTCCTCGATCATGACATCGGCTCCGTGGTGACCCTCTTCACCGGGCTGGAACCAGATCAGGACATTGCCGTTGAGCTTGTCCTTGTGGGTGGCAAGTAGGTGAGCTGCTCCAATTCCCGCGGTCATGTGTAGGTCGTGTCCGCAGGCGTGCATAAAACCATTTGTGGATGCGAAGTCCAAGCCTGTTTCCTCGCGAACGCTCAATGCATCCATGTCGGCGCGAAGCAGAATCGTTGGGCCGGGGTTTGCACCTCTAATAACCAGGCCGATGGAGTTCAGATCTTTACCGAGGGTTATCTCACCTAGACCTTCGATGGACTGCAGAATCCGAGCCTGGGTCTTGGGAAGTTCGAGACCGAACTCCGGAATCTGGTGCAGGTCGTGACGGATTGAGGTAAGAATTTCAGCGTGGTGCTGGGCTTCGGCTAGCAGTTCTTTCGCAGTTGGCATCGTTGCTCCTTAGGTTTCTCAATACTGCCACTTTTTAGACTGGAGCTGTGTTCGATCAAATGCATCCGCGCTGGCAAGATCTGCTCGCTGATCAGCGAGCGTTGCTCGAGGAGATCTTGGAGCGCTACGACGCCGACGAATCCGCCATTCCGGCAAGATCAAACCTCCTTCGAGCATTCAGCTACCCGCCGGAGCATTACCGAGTACTGATTGTCGGTCAGGACCCGTATCCCAATCCCGAGCACGCAATTGGCTTGTCTTTTGCTGTCCCGCAGGGCACTAATCCACTGCCTCCGACCCTTGGCAACATCTTCAAAGAGCTGCGCTCAGACCTGGGGGTGGCGATTGTGAAAACCGGTGACATCTCTGTTTGGGCAGACAGGGGAGTGATGCTTTTAAATAGGCACCTCTCAACCAGCGCCCACAACTCCGCCGCTCACCTCAGCTTTGGTTGGGACAGGTTCACAACCTCTGCAGTCAGGGCTTTGCAAGGGGTCAGGGGAGAGCGCTTGGTTGCGATTCTCTGGGGTCAGAAGGCTCAGGAGTTGGCTCCGGAACTTAGCTTGGCTCGGGTGATTTCATCACCCCACCCGTCTCCACTATCGAGCTATCGAGGCTTTTTTGGTTCCAAACCGTTTTCTGGCTGTAACAAACTGCTCCTAGAGTTGGGCGAAGACCCAATCGATTGGAGCTGCTAGGTGGTGGATTCAGAAACTCGGTGGTCGCTGGTTCGAAAGCTAAAGCAGCGACCAGCGCCTGAACCGGTTGTTGAGACCATCCGCCAGGCTCGGGTTGAGGATTTGCCGAGTATCAAAGACATTTACAACTACTTCATCCGCAACACCGCAATCACATTCGATGACAAGCCGCTGGATCTGAATTACTGGCGGGAACTTCACGAATTGCTAACCAAGTTGGAGTTGCCATTTTTGGTGCTGGATAGAGGTGGCGAGGTGATTGGCTTCGCCTACCTGCAGCCCTGGCGACAGCGTGCTGGCTATCAGAAGGTTGTGGAAACCAGCATCTATCTATCTGCCCCAGCGACCGGAAAAGGTTTTGGTACCAAGCTAATGTCAGCCTTGGTTGCCAAGGCTCGAGGTCTAGGGGTTCGGGAAATCATTGCCGTGATTGCTGATCGAGGGGCTGATGCATCGATTGCGATTCACAAGAAGTTTGGCTTTGTCGAGCAGGGGCACCTTGCAAACGTTGCGGTTCGTTTTGGTCGCCCGATAGGGAGCTATCTGTTTTCGCTGCAGCTGCCTAAAGGCTAGCTACTCGGACATCCTTCACCCTGGAGCGCAGGGTCTTGAGCGCTTCGGCCGAAATTCCATCGGTGGTAATCACGACATCGGCATCTTCAAGCGAGGCGAAAGCTGTAAAGCCGCGAGAACCCCACTTGGTGTGGTCGGCAAGAACCACAAACTGAGCGGCTCGTTGGATCACGTCGCGGTTGGTCTCGGCCTCCATCAAATTAGGTGAGCTAAAGCCGAAGTCACCGTGCATGCCGTGGGTGCCCATGAATACCAGATCGAGGTTGAAGCGTGAGAAGACCTCGGAGGTGATCTTGCCCACGAGTGAATCGGTTGGGGTGCGGAAACCGCCGGTCAAAACTACGGTCTGGTCACCGCGCTGCTCCTGGGCATACAGATCTGAGATTGGAACCGAGTTAGTGACGATTGTTAGGTGGGGAATCTCTCGAAGTTTTTGAGCGAGTGCATACACCGAGCTACCGCCCATGAGTGCAACTGCCATGCCAGGCTTAACCAGCTTGATTGCCTCAGCGGCAATTGCATTCTTAGCACTTTGCTCACGCATTGAGTTGGTTGCAAACGGAGGCTCAACTGTTGAGGACAGTGAGTTTGCGGTCACGCCGCCATGAACCTTGTTCACGAGCCCTTGAAGCGCGAGGGCCTCAACGTCGCGACGAATTGTCACCTCAGAGACATTCATGGCCTCGGCAATTTCCGAAATACGGACTGCGCCTTTTTGGCTCACCTCTTCAAGGATTCGGGCCTTCCGCTGCGCTGCTAACACGTGATCACCTCATTCGATTTGTAAAGGGTAGTGCGAAAAAGCCCACTATTTAGAAACTTTTGCTAACAGAGTGATTACTTCTGTCGCTTTTAGTACGGTTTTTTGCTTTTTTGGGCGTAGATTTAGAGCAATCAAATTGCCAGTAGTCAGTAGAGGATGCAAGTTGAGCGTTCCGGCTTTTGCCCACATCTCAAAAGACGGCGTTTCGCTGGTCATTGACTTTTCGACCGGCACCCCAGAAATTCTTCATTTGGGCCCGGAGATCAAAAACCTCACCACAACCTCGGATCTGGTGCGTGCTCGGATGGAACCGGTTGCTCACGCGGAACTTGATGACCCAGCCTTTGTCGGAATTTGGCGGGAGAACTCAAGGGGAAACATCGGAAAGCCGGCGCTGCTTGGGCATCGCGATGGCAAAGACTTTTCGCACAGGCTGGAAATTCAATCAGTCTCGAGTGATGCAACCAGCATTCAGGTGACGGCTAGTGATCCGGCGGCCGGCATTGAGGTTTCGGCTAGGTATGAAATTAAGACTGGCGGGGTCATACTCGCCTCGCACAATTTGAAGAACTTGGGCGACACTGACTACACCTTGGATGAGCTATCGGTAACACTTCCGCTTCCAGATCAGATCACCGAATCGATGGATTTCACCGGTCGCTGGATAAAGGAGCGACAGCCACAGCGCAGAGAGATTCAATCTGGCATCTTCTCCCGCGAACTCAGGGAGGGTCGCTCCTCTCACGACTACACGATCATGCAGTTGGCTATGACTCAGGGAGCCGGTTACCAAACCGGCGAGGTCTATGCCATGGGGCTTTTGTTCTCGGGCAACCTGCGTCACCAGATTGAGAAGCAGCCTGGCGGCAGGGTGACGATGTTTGCCTCGGAGCTACTACTACCCGGTGAGGTAATCCTGGCCCCCGGGGAGAGCTATGCAACTCCAGAGGCTGCGATCATCTACTCGCAAAACGGTTTCGACGAGATCACCGATCGCAGCTATCGCTGGCTTCGATCAAGACCCAATCACCCAACTAACGTCAGGCCAAGGCCGCTGACTTTGAATGTTTGGGAGGCCGTCTACTTTGACCACAACCTTCAGAAGCTCTCCGAGTTGGCTGATGTTGCCAAGGAAATCGGAGTGGAGCGCTTTGTGCTCGACGATGGCTGGTTTGGATCCAGGCGAGATGACCAGCAGGGTCTTGGCGACTGGGTGGTTTCATCCGATCCATGGCCGCAGGGCTTAGGTCCATTGATTGAGAAGGTCCATGCCAACGGCATGGAGTTTGGACTTTGGTTTGAGGGTGAGATGGTGCAGATCGATAGCGATCTATATCGAGCTCACCCTGAGTGGATCCTGAACTCTCACGGAAGGGTTCCGCCAAGCGGCAGACGCCAGCATGTTTTGGACATCACCCACCCGGGTGCCTACGAGCATGTTTTGGGTCAAGTGGACAAGGTGCTGAGCGACTACAACATCGCCTACATCAAGTGGGATCACAATAAGTTTTTGATTGAACCGGGCCATGAAAACCGCGCTGCGGTTCACGAGCAGACCAAAGCTATCTATCGGCTATTTGATGAGCTGAAGCGTCGCCACCCGGGCCTTGAAATTGAAAGCTGTGCTTCCGGTGGCGGTCGCATCGACTTTGGTATGGCGCAGCATGCCGACCGTTTCTGGACCTCCGACTGCAATGACGCACTCGAGCGCCAATACATCCAGCGCTACACCCAGTTTGGTATTCCTCCGGAGCTATTGGGTAGTCACATCGGACCAACCAAGGCTCACACCACCTACCGCACTCAAGAACTTTCCTTCCGTGCCGTCACCGCGCTCTTTGGACATGCTGGCTTGGAGTGGGATATCACCCAGACCACGCCGCAGGAGCGCGAGCACCTCAAATCCTGGGTTTCCTACTACAAGCAAAACCGAGACCTGCTCCACTCCGGAAAGCTGGTCAGGGTTGAGGTTTCTGACTCGTCGTTTGTTCACGGCGTCATGGCTCAGGATGGCTCAAGGGGAATCTTCGCCTACGCTCTGCTGACGGCAGCCGGAGCCTCTCGCCCGGAGGGTATTCGCTTTGCTGGGCTCAACCCAGATCGGAATTACTCGGTCAGGGCAGTCTTCCCTGCCGGTGAACCCAAGTACCTGCAGCGAGCACAGGTTCAGTGGCTTGATGGCGTAACGCTCTCGGGCGCTGTTTTGATGACCCAGGGTCTTCGAGCCCCAATTTTGTTCCCAGAAAACGCATTCCTAATAGAAATAGAGGCAATCTAAATGCTGAACCTAAACACCCTTCACTTTGGTGGCGACTACAACCCTGAGCAGTGGCCGAAAGAGGTCTGGGCAGAGGATATCCGTCTGATGCAGAAGGCAGGTGTGAACCTGGTTTCGCTCGGCATTTTCTCCTGGGCCAACATTGAGCGCTCTGAGGGTGTTTACGACTTCAGCTGGCTGGATGAAATCATCGAGATGCTGCACAAAGGTGGCATCTCCATCGATATGGCTACTGCCACAGCATCTGCCCCCGCCTGGTTGACCCACAAATACCCCGAGGTGCTACCCAAGAACTTTGACGGCGTGACCTTGGTTCACGGCGGTCGCCAGGCGTACTGCGCCGTCAGCGAGGTCTACCGCACCAAGGCTGCTCAATTGGTTGAGAAGCTAGCCGAGCGATATGCAAAGCACCCCGCAGTTGTGATGTGGCACGTCAACAATGAATACGGCTGCCACGCTCCATACTGCTACTGCGATAACTCGCGCAAGGCCTTCCAAAACTGGCTCAGAAAGCGCTATGCCTCAATCGAGGAGCTGAACAGCTCCTGGGGTACCGACTTCTGGTCACAGCGCTACTACAGCTTTGATGAGATCCCAGTGCCATCGAGAACTCCAGATGGCACTCATCCAAACCCTGGTCAGCAGATCGACTTCAAGCGCTTTTCCTCCGATGTCACGCTCGAGCTTTTCAAGATGGAGCGTGACATCATCAAGCGCTACGACTCCAAGAACCCGGTGACCACCAACTTCATGTCGATCAAGTTCACCTACGCGATGGACTACTTCGAGTGGGCCAAAGAGGTCGACTTTGTTTCAACCGACCACTACCTCGCACAACACGATCCCTATAACTACATCGACCTGGCTCAGCAGGCTGACCTAACTCGTGGTTTTGCCAAGGGTAAGCAGTGGCTACTGATGGAGCACAGCTCATCGGCAGTGAACTGGCAGCCAAGAAACTACGCCAAGACCCCTGGTCAGGAAAAGCGCAATGCCATGAGCTTTGTAGCTCGAGGTTCTCAGGGTGCGATGTATTTCCAGTGGCGACAAGGTCAGGCCGGGTCTGAGCGTTTCCACTCCGCGCTGGTCCCGCACGCCGGTGAGGACACTCGCGTTTACCGCGAGGTATCAGAGCTTGGTGCGCTACTAAAGCAGCACCCAGAGATCTCGCAGCACGAGACAGACAGGGCGCAGATTGCAATTGTCTACGACTACGAGCAGTTCTGGGCCCTGATGCAGGCAAACATGCCTACCGAGGACCTCAGCTACCCGGAGACGGTTGCCAAGTGGTACCGAGCTCTTTGGGAGCTAGGACTCCGAGCCGACTTCGTGCACCCGGATGCAACTGCCGACGAGCTGAGCGAGTACAAGTTGGTCTTGATGCCGATGGTTCACATGCTCTCTGAAAAGCAGGAGTCTGAGTTCACCAAGTACGCCCAGTCCGGTGGCAACCTGGTGGTCGGCTACTTCTCGAACATCTCAGACCGCACCCTCCGAGTCAAGCTCGGAGGCTACGGTGGCAAGTTGGTGAAGGACGTTATCGGCGTCTACGTCGAGGAGTTCTATCCGCTAAGACCTGAGCAAACCCTCAAGCTTTCAAATGGCTACGAGGTAACGCTGTGGAGTGAGCTGTCAAGGCTAAACGGCGCTGAAATGGTCGCAAGTTTCCAAGGCAGTCATGTCGACGGCTCGGTAGCCATCGCCAAGCGAAACCTTGGGTCTTCAACTGCCTGGTATCAGGGAACAGAGCTGACTTTGGACTCTCAGAAAAAGTTCTTCTCGGTAATCGCAGCGGATCTTGGCATCAAGGCAGAGGGTGGGGTGGACACCGAGGTTATTCACCGTGGGCCTTACCGTTTCGAGATCAACCACAATGCCAACACGGTGGAGATCACCAGGAACTAACCGCGTCGTGCTTTCGACGCAAAGACATCGAGCGCTTCCAGGATCTTTGGGGCAACCCAGATTCTGGAGCGCTTTTTGTCATTCGCAGGGACCAGAATTGCAAGTTCAGTCAGTCGAGCAAGGCCAGCCAAGGCTGCAGGTTGGGATACTCCAAGCAGCTCCTGAACCAGGGTGCCATCGACTGCTGGATGCTGGCTCAGAAGCGGGATGAGCCTTCTGGCGACCGATCCTTCGCGGTCCGGGCAAAGTTGGAAATGATACGCATTTACGGCTGAAATTGCCGTGACCAGTTCTGTGCCCAGCTCGACTGCCTTCAGGCTGGCTCTTACGAAGGCTTCGAGAATGGGCCTGACATCGCCTGCGCGATATGACTGAAGTGAGTCGAAGTAGTCAGAAACCTGCGACAGCAAACCTGCGGACACCGGGATGGTGGACTCGGATGCCAGTCCGTATTTGCGAAGCAGGATTTGCACCAGTGCACGCCCAGTCCTCCCGTTGCCATCTTCAAAAGGGTGGATGGTTTCGAACTGGGCGTGAGCAATGGCTATTTGAGCAAGCCGAGGCATATCGAAGCGTGTAATGAAGGCATCAAGGTCATCCAGCAATTCGGGAATCCTGCCATGGTGCGGTCCAACAAAGGCGGCAGTGTGCGGACTGAGGCCTCCAATCCAGACTGGTCGATTCCTGAAAGTACCAGCGATGTCAGGTCTTGTTCTTTCAAGCAGTGCTCTGTGCATAGCCAGGATTGCCTGGGGGGTGGTGTCTGACTCAAGGCTCAATGCGGCCCGCATGGCCATAACGTTGTCAACGATCAAGGCAGCGTTCGGAGTCGGCTTACTCTGGATTTCAGCAAGTGCAATCTGTTTTGCTGAAGCGGTCAGGTTCTCAACCTCAGAGCTAGATGCACTCTCCGATCGAAGCAGGATTGATGAGAGCGGCGCTGTCACTCGCTGGAGTGCATCAAAGCGAATCAGTTCGCCACTCGCGTGTTCGAGCTCAGCCGATAGCTCAGAGTCCAGAGTCAGAATCTGTCGACCAATCAGAGGCGGGACCGCGCTTTGGAATGCACCACGCGCAGCAAGGCGGGAACGCCTCGAGGCATATTCGCCAGGGGTGTCCCATTCCTGCCGCTCGAAGCCCACTTTTGGCCAAAAAAGCTGTGGTTTTCGTTCCATTACTTAAGTTTAGGTGCTTAACCTTAAGTAACGGAAGAAGTAACTTAAGTTTTGGAAATAAAAAAAGACCCTGAAAATCAGGGTCTTTTTGTGCGGGTGAAGGGACTTGAACCCCCACGCCTCTCGGCGCCAGAACCTAAATCTGGTGCGTCTGCCAATTTCGCCACACCCGCATGGAACTCGGATAGCTTAGCGAAAAAACTGGCTGTGGAAAACTCAATGTTAGAAATCTGTGGTTTTGAGATGCTCTGCGGGTGACTGACCTAGCCCGAATACTCAAAACATCCCGACAGCTAGTCCTCTCAGGTAAGCACGACGTTGAGGCGGCAACCACAGCTGCAATCGACCTGCATGCTGAAGCCAACTCACTTCAGAGCGATGAAGAGAGTCTGATCGCACTGGCAAGACAGGAGCTAAATGGTCTCGGAGTCCTTCAGCCCTATCTGGATAACCAGCACATCGAGGAGATTTGGATAAACCGCCCTAACGAACTGCACTACTTCGACCAGCATGGCCACCACCGCGTTGACCTTGAGCTGACTGCGGCACAAATCAGATCCCTAGTCTTTCGCATGCTCAAAGACTCCGGAAGACGAATTGATCGGCTTACTCCCTATGTGGATGCATCGCTATCGGATGGGTCTCGACTTCATGTGGTGATCCCCGAGGTCACCAAGAGACATTGGTCGATAAATATCCGCAAGTTTCGCAAATCTCTCACCTCGCTGGATGACCTAGCAAAACAGGGAGTACTGACACCTAGTCAACTGGAGTTCTTGCGCGCTGCGATGAGCACTCAGAAGAGTCTTTTGATTGCCGGGGCCACCCAGGCTGGAAAAACCACCCTTATGACCGCGCTTCTCAATGAGTTGCCAACTTCGGAGCGATTGGTGTCTTGCGAGGACACCTTTGAACTATCGGTTAGGCATCAAGACTGGGTGGCCATGCAAACCAGGCCCCCATCTGTTGAGGGTGCTCCCGAGATTAGTCTTCGAGAACTAGTTCGCCAGGCCCTCAGAATGCGACCCTCCAGGCTGGTGATTGGTGAGGTTAGAGGCGCAGAGGCACTGGACATGCTGGTGGCACTCAATTCTGGGATTCCTGGGCTTTGCACCTTGCACGCCAACTCCGCCAAGGCTGCAGTTAGAAAGCTGCTCACCCTGCCACTTTTGGCCGGCGAGAACATAACCGAAGCATTTCTTCGACCAACCATTTTGGGTGCGTTTGACTATGCCGTCTTTTGTAAGCGAGACCCAGGTGGTCGCCGCTACGTTGCCGAAATATTGGAGGTCACCGATGAAGTTTTATCGTGATCTCCTAGAGAGTTCGGGTCTAGCGCAGAGTCAACAGTTGATCAGCGCAACGATTGCGGGTGCCGTAACGAGCGGCTTGTTGATGGCACTCTGGATTACCAACATCCCTGCGCTATCCCTGTGTCTAGCAATCTTGGTGTTGGCGACATGTCTTGAGGTTCTTCGCGCCATTTCAACCGCTCGTGGCAACGCCTTTGAAAAGCTCTGGCCACAGGTATTTGATTCTTTTCAAAACGCTGCCCAAAGTTCAATCTCACTCTCTGAACAGCTGGGGTATCTGGCTGAGAATGGCCCGATCCGGTTGCGAAGTAGCTTTGCTCAGCTTGGTTATGACCTGGATAGGGGAGAGGAGATTCAAGGTGCACTGGCTCGATTCAAGTCCTCCGTCGGTTCAAGACATGGCGACTTCCTCGCTCTGCTGATCGAGCTCTCGAACGAGCTTGGGAGTAACTCAATGGCCGAGACCTGGGAGGCCGCGGCCTCAGAACTTCGGTCGGAACAGGCGATCTTCGGTCAAGTCCTTGCAAAGCAGGGATGGGTTCTGGGTTCGGCCAAGATCTCACTCGTAGCTCCCTGGTTGATCGCCCTGGTGTTGATCCAGTTGGAGCAAAACCGGGCTGCATTCGCTACCGAGTTAGGAGCGCTCGTGTTGGTATTCGGGCTTGGGTTATCGGCAGTTGCCTACTTCTTTGTGAACCGAATGGCCAAGCTCACCATGCCGAATCGGATCTTCAATGCTTAAAAAACGGCTCTTGGTAACCCTGTTGCCCCCAAAGCCAAAGCGGGCGATGTTCGTCGGCGCGCTAGTGTCAAAACTCTGGGTGCCAAGAAAACTCAATTTGGCGATCGACTATGAGCTTCCCGACTTTGCTCAGGCCCTGGGGCTGCTATTGGCAAATGGGCTCCCGGTAAATGTGGCCCTTGGTTGGCTCACCCCTCGAACCAGCGGTGAGCTCTCGCGAAACTTCAACTATCTAATCGCTGAATTGGAGCTTGGGGCGGACCCGGTCGAGTTACTGCAAGATCTGTCCAAACACCCCAACCCCGGGCTAGCCGAGCTTGCAGAGAAACTGGCTGTCGCCATCACCCGCGGTGCGCCAATCTCAGCGCAAATCATGGCCCATGCCTCAAGCGCTAGAGCTAATCTGCAGCGAAGGATGCTTCGTCAGGCAGGAAGCAACGAAACCAAAATGCTCATCCCAATCATCTTCTGCATTTTGCCGATCACGGTCTTATTCGCGATCTTCCCATCGCTACTTGTGCTTGGTTCTGTCATCTAGGGCTGTGGATAACCAAGAGCAAATAAACCTCGAAGTGGAGAGACTGGCTGCAAGAAGAAAAAGGGGAAGAAGTGAAACGGTTTCTTAGGTCTGAGAAGGGCGATGTACCTGGCTGGGTCTTAATCACACTTATGACGGCTGGTCTGGTGGTTCTGATTTGGGCATTTGCTGGCCCTGCACTCCAGGGAGTTTTCGAGCAAGCAATGGACCGCGTTGTTTCGTTCTGATTCGGGTAGTGCGGTGTTGGCCGGGTTGGTAAACATCGCGCTTGCAACCCTGGTTACTCTCAGTATTTTGGCTCTGGGTATGGCTGGTTACTACAGCCTGGTAATCAGAAACTTGGCGGTTGATGCTGCAACTGACCTGGCCACCTACGGATCCCCAAGCCAGCGTGAGTATCTGCTGCAGCGACTGCGTTACTCGATGCCGGAGCTTGCGAGCCTGGAGGTTTCGGAAGCCAAGAACTCCGACTACGCGACAATCTCGGTCAAGTTCGGGTTGCCGGGTTTTGGACTATCGGGTATTGCTCAGGGGCGGATAGATGTTCAGACAGCGACTGAGCGACTCTAGGGGGTCAACCCCTGTCGAATTGGTGATTTGGGTCAGCTTGTTGTTATTGCCAATCGGTCCTGGAATCGCTCTTTACGCCCAGCTGAGTGACCAGTTAGCGGCTGAGTCGATAGCCAGAAACGCCCTGCGATTCGCCATTTTGAGCTCGGAGTCTACTGCCCAAGTTAGAACTAGTTCTTATCAGCAGGCCGGCATGCTGGCGCAGAGCTGGGGCAAGAGGCTTGGTTCGGTGCAGCTTCGCTGCAGTGGATCTTGCCCAAAAGGAAACCTTTTGCACCTCGAGGTGGTGGTTGGTAATGCGCGGGCGGTGCAGACAGCTGCGCTTCGATAGCGGCACTATCGCTCCCTTAGTGGCCGGATACCTGGCCCTCCTTGTGATGGTGTTTCTGATGGCCAGCAATGTGATATCAACCCAGGTGTTCGCGAGCAGGTTGCAGGGGCTCACCGATCTGGCGGTGGTTTATTCCCACGAACGCTCGCTCATGGTAGGTAATCCGCAGACGACTGAGTTTCGCGAACATCTAGACCACTACCTATCCTATGCTCCAGCAGCAAAAGCCATGGCGATAGAGATAGTCAACCTAAAGATTTCCGGGTCTAGATCAACACTTGAGTTGTGTGCGGTGTTTGAGTTTCCGCTAGCGCCGGGTAACGGAGTTATTTGCAGGGAAAGCAGCGCAGAAAGTTTTCTACTTCCTTGACTTATCCGGCGCGTAGATAGGTAGGTACTTCCAAAACAGGTAGGCACCTAGGAAGTTGGTGAGTCCAGTGATGGCAAGTGCAGCGGGCAGTCCAGCCAGTGCCGTCAGGCCTGATATCAGCGCGGGGGCGAATGCGCTACCACCCGAGGTCAAGAGCCGGAATGAAGCTAGGAACTCGCTCCGAGACCCCTCTGGCGCTAAGTCGGCACCCAGCACCATGTTGATGCCGGCCGATAAGGCGTTGGCGAGTGAGGTGATGGCCGCCAGAATCCAGAACGTAGTCAGGTCGGTTACAAAAAACGCGAATATATACGCAACACCGAGCATCAGAAGCGTTGGCACCGATGACCAGAACTTGCCGTATTTCTCCATGATGATGCCCGAAACATAGAAGAGCGCGAAGTCGATCAGTCCAGTAACTCCGAATATAAACGAGCTGGTAGCAGCATCTATCTCGAGGGCTACGGCCAACAGCGGTAAGCCAATGAGTCGGATTGCTCGGGCTCCAGAGATGATTCCCGATGCGACTCCGAGGGTCAGCAGCTTGGGGGCTTCGCGCTTTGCAACTGCCCAGACGTTGCCATGCTGCCCTGATGGGGGAGAGGCTAGCTTCTCGGCCTTCACGGAGTAAACAAACAGCCCGGATACAACTGCGAAAAGCATCGCGAGGAGATATGCACTCTGCAGACCAAAGAGTGCGATTACACCAGATCCGAGAAGCGGCCCCAGCGCCCAGCCCCCTCTGAACGTACCGCCAAGTAGTGCCATAGCTCTCGGTCGCACTTCAGGCGGTGTGAGGTGTGTCAGAAGGGAATGTCTAGATAAGCCGAACAGTGCATAGCTACAACCAAAGCCAGCTGCAGCAATCAGCAGTGCGATGTAGCCGAGGTTGAAATACGCGAGTGATAGCAGCACCGCCGCAGAAGACGTTGCAATCAACATAGCTCGGCGCTCGCCGAATTTGGTTGTGATCCAGCTGGCTGGAATCTCGAAGAACATCGCCGAAACCATCATGACTGTAACCACGACCCCTGCCTCAGCAAGACCCAGACCATAGGAGACCGCGCTGACTGGCAGAACAGGAAGCAGTGCGGCCTCGGTGGCATTCAGAAGAAGTGATGGGGCATAGATGGGCCTGGTTAGCGAACGCTTTCTAAAGCTCACTTCACACTCCTGCCAATAGCCGCAGCGAGGATGATCAGAACGGCCGCGATGAGTATTTCAATTGTCAACGCTTGTCCGGAAACGATAAGAAGCAAAGTGGTTGAAAGCACAGGGGTGGCGAACGAGATGATACCCGCCCGCTGCGGGTTGCCATGCTTTAGTGCGTAGTCCCAAAGGTAGAACGCACCTCCGAGCGGTCCCAGGCCCATCAATATCAACAGAGCGATGTCTGTGGCTTGCAGTTGAACCGGAGCTTCGAAGACAAAATGCATCCCGATGGCTATGAGCCCTGACACAGAGGCATAGCTACCGACCGAGTAGCTCGCTAGATCTCCAAGTTTGCTACTTAGCAGTGAGTAGCTTGCCCAGATCACCGCTGCGGCGGTTGCGAACACGTATCCAAGAAGGTATTCAGCTTTTGCACCATCACCTTCTGAAGAAAGGATGGCAATGGCGGCCCCTGCAAAGCCCAAAAGACCAGCGAATACGTGACTTAGGCGCAGCCGAGGCTTTCTGAACAGGGGCGCTAGAAGCACCAGAAGTAATGGCCAGAGATAATTCAGCAGGTTGGCTTGAACCGCTGGCGCTAGTTGCAGTGCAGCAAAAAGCGCTAGATGGAAGCCAAGAAGCCCGTATACGCCTATGAATAGAGCTCTTTTGGGAACCAAGAGTTTGCGTAACTGAAATCCCGACAATGGCAAAGCAATCAAGGATCCGACCAAAAGGCCAACACCGGTCATCAAAAGCGGGGGAATGTTTCCGAGTGTTACCCCTAAGGAAGCCAACGAAGCCCAGAGCAAAACAGCTCCAATAGCGGCTAGGTCACTCTTCACGCCAACAGCCTAATGGCGTGGGAAAAAGTTCCCATATGTAAGCGATTTCGGCCCTTCGATGCCTAGTAAAACGATGGAAACTAAGGGGTCCACCGAACGACCCACAGTAACGATTGGATAACGGCGTGTTCAATTTTGTCGTTTTGCTTAACTTTGCGTTAACGCTCGGGATTGGAACTCATTTATAGTTTTCGTAATTGTCTTACCCATGACCAATGTCGGACTTGGGATTGGGCAAGAAACTCGAAGGAGAAACAATGAAGCTAAAGCGCTCATGGAAGTCTGCAATCGCAGGCGTCGCGACCGCAGCGCTTGCAACAGCAGGTCTAATCGGCCCAGCTGAGGCAGCGACTCGAAGCACGGTAGTAGTCGTGACTTCAAACATCTTTACCTCGCTGAACCCAAGTCAGCCTGACACGAACGTCACAATCAACGGTGACATCAACTACGTGCAGAGCATGGGATTCATCTACTACGACAACAACCGCAACCTCAAGAAGAACACCGTTCTTGGTTCATACAAGATCGTGTCCAACACTTCAAAGGGCCTAAAGGTTCAGTACACCATCAACAAGGGCAAGGTCTGGTCTGACGGCACCCCTATCGACGGTGTTGACCTGCTTCTCAGCCACGTGCTATCGAGCTCTAAGTACTCGAAGGACGCAAAGCTTGGTGACCCAGCTTCCGGCGACGTTGCTCCTGCATTCGACTCACTTGGCTACGGTGGTCTGTACGACTCCAACGTCGTTGGAGAGCCAGTGCTTTCCAAGGACAAGATGAGCATCACTATCACCTACAAGAAGTTCATCCCAGACTGGGAGATCTTGGCACCTGGACCGTCTCCAGTTCACACACTGGTTCAGATGGCTGAGGGCAAGAAGAAGCTTGGATCTGCAGCTGAGAACGTTGCAGCGAAGGCTAAGTTCCTTACCTACTTCCAGAAGAAGGACACTGCCAACCTAAAGAAGATCGGTAATGTCTGGTCAACTGTTTACGACATCAAGACCATCAACGGCTCAACTAACCCACTTATCCTTGTGGTAAACGGTGCCTACATGGTTGACAGTGCCGTTGCGGACCAGAGCGTGACCCTGAAGCTAAACCCGAGATACAACTCAGGTCCAAAGCTGAACAACGTGAAGACGATCGTGTTCCGTATGCTTTCCGACTCGACCGCTGCATCTCAAGCGCTTCAAAACAAGGAAATCGACATCTACCAGGGTCAGGCAACCGCTGACGCTGTAGCACAGCTAAAGGCAATGCAGGGCGTAAATGTTATCGGTGGAGTTAACGCATGTTACGAGCACATCGACGTCCGCGTTGGTGATGGCCCAGACGAGGCAGACAGCTACACCGGTGTGTTTGCTGGAAACGGAAAGCGCGCTCGCGACCTCCGTACCGCATTCCTACTAACTGTCCCACGTCAGCAGATCGTTGACACCCTGATCAAGCCAATCAACCCAAGCGCTAAGGTAGTGAACTCCGTGTTCTTGCTTCCTGGCCAGACCGGGTACGAGCAGGTAACTGCGAAATCAGGTGTGTCCAAGTACACAGCTGGAAAGCAGTCCGACCGTACCGCTAAGGCTCTCCAGCTTGTCAAGCAGTACTACCCAACCGCTGGTGCTGGAAACACTCCTGTCAAGATCAACTTGCTATGGGGAACTCCATCTAACGCACGCCGTGCTGCTCAGGCCGCTCTAATCAAGGCTGAGGCTGCAAAGGCGGGATTCGATGTAGAGGCAACCGGTAACGCACGTTGGAGCGGTTCTTTGACCTCCAACAAGTACGATGCCGCATTCTTTGCATGGTGCCCGACCTCTGTAAGCCAGACTGGAACCAACGCCAACTTCAAGTCCGATGGAGCTAACAACTTCTTGGGCTACAAGTCTGACGCTATGGACGCCGCTCTAGCTCGCCTCGAGGGCAAGCTATCCTCAGCAGAGCTCGTTTCTACCATCGGAGTTGCAGAGCAGCTTCTGATCAAGGACGCGATCACTCTAGGCATTTTCCAGCACCCAGCTGTAACCGCTCACAACGCTACTTTGAAGAATGTGAAGCCAGCTCCACTGTCACCAAACTTGGTTTGGAACTTCTGGGAGTGGAAGTACTAGTAACTAACTAGTGCAAAACCGTTAGAGGTGGCACCTAGACTTGTTCTAGGTGCCACCTTTACTGCGGTAGGGCATTTTCGAAAGGCAACGTTTTGTTTTCTTACATTCTGAGAAGACTCGCTACGACAGCGGTCATCCTGCTTGGTTCGAGCTTTCTGATCTACAACATGTCTGCGTATTCTGCAGACCCGCTCGCTGACCTTCGCCTCAGCTCAGATCCGGCCAAGGAGCAGCAGATCGCCACCCTCACTAGGGAGCTCAACCTAGATGTGCCGCCTCCGCTTCGTTACTTTCTATGGCTCAGAGGCCTTTTGGGAGCCTTCATTGGTCAGCTTGACCTAGGCACCGCTCGAGACGGCTACCCTGTCGCCGAGCTGGTAGGTGCCGCTATCCCAACCTCTATTCGCTTGGTCCTAGGTGCAACCATCCTGGCAATGCTGCTGGGTATCACCTTGGGCATCGTTTCGGGTCTTCGTCAGTACTCTCGTTTTGACTATGTGATGACCTTCATCGCTTTCTTGCTGTTCTCCTTGCCAATCTTCTGGGTTGCGGTTCTGCTAAAGCAGTACCTTGCAATCGGCTTCAACGACTTCTTAGCTAATCCCACCGTCACAATGCCCTGGCTGATAGGACTCTCACTATTTGCGGGTGTTTTCTGGGCTGGGGTGATCTCAGGATCCCGGGCCAGGGTTGTAACGGTTTTTGGAACCGCCGCTGTATCCACTTTCCTCCTGCTATCGCTACTAAGCAGCACAGGCTGGTTCGCCGACCCAAGTCTCGGACCAGTACTTGTCGCAGGTCTTGGTGCAGGAGCAGCGCTGGGTGTCACTCAGCTATCGGTTGGCCTTCAGAACCGTCAGGCGCTGTTCGCATCGCTAACCATGGTTGGTGTCTTCGCTCTTAGCTATGGTCTTATCAATGCTGTTTTTGAAGAGCGTGGTCGTTTGGGTAACTTCACCCTCATGATTGCTGGCTCAGTGGTTTTGGCGATTCTGCTTTCTCTGGTGTTTGCAAGGGTTGACCGTGGTCCTGTGGTGAGAACCACCATCATCACTGCAATCGTGATGTGGGTATTGATCTTTACCGACAAGCTAATGACCACTTGGGCGCCTTACTCGGCAACAGATGCAATCGCTGGTCGCCCAATTCCTACCGCCGGGCAGGTGAACCCGCTACTTGGAACCGATAACTTCTGGTTCACGGCTTTGAACATCCTGCTTCACCTGTTCTTGCCAACCATCGCGCTGACCCTCATCTCCTTCGCAGGTTATGTGCGATACACCCGTGGTGCGATGCTCGAGGTTTTGAACCAGGACTACATTCGTACCGCACGCGCTAAGGGTCTTAACGAGCGAACCGTGATTATGCGTCACGCCTTCAGAAACACCCTGATCCCAATCGCCACCATCGTGGTAGTGGACTTTGCTGGTGTTATCGGAGGCGCAATCATCACCGAGCAGATCTTTGGTTGGTATGGAATGGGAAACCTTTTCAACCGCGCTCTAAATAGTTACGACCTGAACCTGCTGATGGGTGTATTCATCCTTACGGCGTTCTTGGCTCTTACTGCAAACCTGGTCGCTGACCTGCTGTATTCAGCGCTAGATCCGCGTATTCGCGTAGGAAGTGGAAAGTAATCATGGCTGAAAACAAACACTCTGAATCTCAGGGCAATGAAAACGCTATTGCCAATAAAGAGACCGAAGGCCTAAGCCAGAGCCAGATCGTCCGTAGACGCTTCTTCCGTCACAAGGCGGCAATGGCGTCGCTAGTCTCACTCATCGGCATTGTGCTGTTCGTTTTCACCGCAGGTGGTCTTCACCTAGGTAGCGAGGAGGAGCCAATCACGGTTCCTGGTTGGTGGAAGTACTCCATCACCGATCTGCCAGAGCTGCAATACGAGGACTGCCCGGACGGAACCATTGGTTGCCCAACTCTTGACGTCTTCCCTGAGTTCATCGATGGCACCGGAGTTCAAATTGGTGAACACCCATTTGGTCAGGATGACATTGGCCGAGACTACTTCGCCCTGGTTATGCGAGGAGCCCAGCAGTCAATCGTCGTGATGGTCATCATTGGTTTGCTAGCTGCAACACTCGGAACCGTGGTTGGAGCCGTATCCGGCTACCTACGCGGTTGGCCAGATGCCATCCTGATGCGCTTTACCGACTTCATCATCACCATT
>JACCDY011498460.1_pt1 | contig 25826 bp, 26 predicted proteins | sample 7446391 | NCBI WGS metagenome assembly JACCDY01 (sample SAMN15323451, study PRJNA562643) | freshwater metagenome | isolation source: river surface water | place: USA:Blue River Watershed | collected 2017-08-18 | reverse complement strand
TAATTTCTTATTTTTTCGAGCACTAAGAATTAAAGCATCTATTGCAAATAGAACTAATTGAAAATTATGACTTACGAGAGAATCGTGAGGAGGAGCTGTAATTCCTTTATCTCCGTAAAGTTTAGCGATTTCTTCTTTAGATTTTCCTTGCAAACAACTTCCCATCACATCACCAATTGCAGATCCCATTAATGCGCCAAGAATTCGATCTTGTTTTGAATTTGGCACAGGCTTTGTCCGAAATAAAGATCTAGCTAAATTCGGACTTTGGTAACTCATTAGAACCACCTTTAGTTACCCAATAATAAAAGAAGTTTTAAATTATTTAAATTAGCAAAACGATGTAAGTACCTAATTTGGTATGTCTGAATTTAAACTAAAGATAATATTCCTGCCGCGATAAAAGCAAAACTAATTCCAAGATATTGAATAAATCTTAATTTTTCACCCAAAAATGCCGCTGCCAAAATCACAGTTGCTGCAGGATACAACGAAGCGATTACAGCATTAATAGAAACTGTTCCTTGGTAAGCCGCAATTACAAAAACTGCATTAGCGCTTGCATCTAAAGCACCTGATATTAAAACTAAAGATAACATTTTTGAGTCATATCCTGTTTTTAATTTTTCTTTAATTTTTACAAAGAAGAAAATTATTACTAAAACTGAAGAAGTAGCTCTTGCAAATACTAAAGTCCACATTCCGTTTGCTTCTGATGAAAAACCTACGATTGAAAGAAAAGTGCCTATCAATAATCCAGAAAGAATCGCTAAAGCCAAACCCTTTCCACTAACGATCAATTTACGTCCAGTTGGAGATGTTTCAAGACTTACTAAAAAGACTGAAATGATGGCAAGAGCAATACCGATCCATGCCAACCAAGTTAAATTTTCGCCAAAAAATATTCCAGCGATTATTGGAATCATTGTTGATGCTGCCGCTGTTACTGGACTCATTACACCCATCGGGCCAATGGCAAGAGCAACATATAAAAATCCCATAGCAAGGATTCCCACTAATCCTGCTAAAAGGCCAAGATAAATTGCTTGATTTGATATTGTGCCTGGCAACATAAATGCATAAATTAATAAGAAAAAGAAGCCAGCTGGGTAAGACAAAACTAACACTTTTACAGCAGAAATTTTTTTACTTACAAAGCCGCCAAAAAAATCTGCAGTACCCCACATCAAACTTGAAATTAACGCTAAAAATGCAGACATGAAGTAAAAGATATCAGTTATATCTGGCAAAGTATCTATATGGCTATAAATTTGGTACAAACTTTTGAAAGTAATCTTGAGTTAAATCAATTAAAAGCAATTATTCTAAATAATGATTTTCATGAACTTAGAAATAAAGAAACGAAATTAATAAATTATAAAATATCTTCAGAGCCATTAAAATTAACAATCAAAAAAGTATTAGAAATCGATTTACCTTCAAATATTTCAGCAATAGTATCTAATCCTTTTGAAATCATCGAAACTTGGAATCTAGAAAAAGAGGATTCAGTTACAATTACTGTTGAAATACCGAAGATTCAATCAATAATTTTAGTTGAATTATTAAAAAGTAGTACAAATGAAATTCAAATTAATTCAGAAATAAAGTCAAAAGTTTTTATGATGGGAAGTTTCGTTGAAGAACATGTTGCAAAATTTTGGAAAAAGTTAATTGAAAAAGATTCTCAGCTACTAATCCAGTGGCCAATTAATCAAATTTAGTATTAAAAATATTTTCTAATTCAAATTTAGTACTTTCATAATCAACATGTAAAACACCAACCATCCCTAATTCACTTGCCCCTTTAATATTATGAACTAGATCATCAACAAATACAGCTTCTTCAGGATTAACTTTCAATAGATTTAAAGTGTGGTGAAATATTTCAGGATCAGGTTTTCTCATTCCCACTTCCCCTGAGATAACAACTTCGTCAAACATTTCGTCCCAACCGTTTCGAGGATAATTATTCCCCCAAGAATTAGAAAGTAAAGCAGTTTTAAAACCCATTTTTTTTGCTCTATGAACTAGTCCATTCATATCTGGGGCGTGTTCAAAAAAATCAAACATTCGTGATAGTAACCCTTCTTGCTCAACTTCTATATTCCCCAATGTTTTAAGTGCGTGCGCTAATTCTTTTTCAAAGTCTGGGACATTCATCTCTCCCTTTTCCAGGGCATGAATCGGATTAATTCTTAATTCTTTTTCAGCTTCTGGACCTAGCCAATCGTTAAATACTTTGTAATAAGTTTGCAGATCAATATTTTCTTGTTTGGTCCAATTGGTCAGCATATGATCTAAACCGTTTGTTAAAACTCCACCCCAGTCAACAATTAATGCTTTTGGAGTAATGAGGTTGTTTGGCATACGCACTACCTTAGTGCCTAACTTGCAGTCTTTAGTTTTCTAATACCTTTCTTTGGAACAAAATTTTCATTGAGTAAATAACTTGCTAGTAAATTAAAAGCATTCGTAACTCGTTTATTCTCTTTGTTAATAACTTCTTGAGCTTTCAACCATGATTTTGCAAATAGTTCTATATCTTCCTCAATCTTTATTATTTTTTCATAAGTTGTCCAACGTAATAAAATATCATTTATTACACTCTCATATCTTTTGCCCAAGTAAACTTGATTGACTCTATTTAGAACTATAAATGGTTCTAAAGGATTGATTTCTCTAAGAATTTCTAAATTATCATTGCATCTAATTAATGAAAGTGGGTTTGCTTGCATTACATAAATTATTTTGCTTGAGAGCTCTAGAATTTTTGGAATATGTTCAAACCTTTTAAAAATTCCTTGATCATAATTATCTTTTTCTAATTGATCAGGTAAAACAGAACTTAAATCACAAACAATATTTGCATAAAATTGACTTGCAAATTTTAAGACTTCAATCAGTCCTGCAGTTCTTAATTCCATCCATCTTTTTGAATTGGAGATTCCTGTCAGCACATGAAGATTTTTTGAGACTTCAAAAATATTTTTATCAAAGTTAGATTTGGATAATTTTCCATACATAGCATCGTGAATAGTAGAAGAAATACCAGGAATCTCACTCACAATACTTAAGCTTGAAGAAATTGAAGGAGCAACTGCATCTAAGTCAACTATTAGTGTGGGTTGATTAGCTTTAGCCAAGCAATAAGCGATGTTGATTGCAACGGTAGTCCTACCTGGTGCTCCATGATTTCCCCAAATCGAAATTAAACCTGGAATTGTTAATTCGAGACTTTTTGTCTCTTCCTTAGTCTCAATCAAATTCATTAATTGCATTGCCGAAGATTCAACATCCCTAAAATTTATACCTTGAGTAAATTTAAGTCCTAAATTTTTTAATTTTTCATATTGATCTAGTTCTTCTGTTAGATAAACTCCAATAACTTTTACATTATTTTGATTTATGTGTTTAATAGTTTCAAGATTTAGTAATGAAAAATCAGCGCTAATTACAACTGTAATTGAATTACTCGTTTGAATACTTGAAATTAAATCTATTGCATCTACACATCTTCTTTTAATTATTACATTACTTTGTTCATTTAAGTTACTTATTAATTCTAGTTGCCAAGCATTATCATTTAAACCTAAAATAATTTCAGTTTTCAATTTGCACTAAATCCATTCCATCTGTTCTTGAAGATTGAATTAAAGTTGCAACCATTTCTTGAGGTATGGCAACCACAACAGTTGAAACACCTCCAAAGTTAGTATTGAGTTCATCTACCCAAACAACTGAAATTTTTGAAACTAAAAGGTTAGACGTGTTCGTCAAAGGATCGCTAAACCATATATCTACTTCATCATTCTCTTTCAAATTAGGTGGCAAATGTCCATTAGGAATCTTTAGTGAAACATTCCGAAATGAAGTACTTTTCCCAATTGAGCTTTGGGTAATTACTTCATTAACATTTATTGTTTTTTTTGTAAATAATCCAACAGGGTTTTGATCTTGGTCTAAATATGAGTCATTAATCTCTCCCAGATCAAAAGCCATTAACTCAATATCATTTTTATTTATAATTTGACCTATAGGAATGGATTTTGTTGTAACCCAATAATTAATTCTCCTCTTGGCTTTTTCTGCAGAAATATACAAACTTGTAACTGTCATCAGAAAAATTAAAAATGCTGAAATAATATAAATAATTCTATAATTTTTAATTCTGAATCCCATTGCTTTATTCATCATTAAGGATTTAGCATTCGCTTTTGAATTTTGTCCATGAAATTGAATCTATATTTAAAGATATTATTTCTTTATTGGTTAATAAATCAAAGTGATCTTTAAAAAGATTATTTAAAGTTCCTTGAAAATATTGTTGATTTACCAACTTAATCTGAACTTGAATTTTTCTTAACATTAAATCTCGTAAACATGATTTAACATTCCATTTTTCTTCAAAACGAGATAATTTTGAATTTGTACAACTTAAGTTGCTTACTCCCAATATTTGATTTACTTTAATTAAGTACTTAAATCCATGCTCTTCGACTAAAACATATTCCAGACCTATTTCTATAATTTTTGCAAATAAATTTAAATCTGAAAGGAAGAATTTTTTAAATAGACCAACGTGTGACTTTAATCTACTCACTAAGCAGACTTGATTTAACTCTACTCTAGTTTGCGATTCAAATAGAGCGTCGTCTTTTTGTAAAAGATATGAATGAGCTTGAATTTCCAAGTTTCTTTCAAGTTCATTTAAATACTTATAATTCATTTAAGTATTTTTACTGAATAATTAATTTACTTCTATACAAATGGGGCAAATTTTACCCATTTATATTTAAATTACTTATTGACTTTGAATTAAAAATACTTCATCCTACTAACTTACGTATTTTAGGAGTAGAAATGAAAATAATTCCTCTAAACCACGATATGGATTCAAAACTACTTATAAGTATTAAACCTGAATCTATTAAAAAGCAAGATTGGATTCAAGAAGAACTAAATTACGACGAGCGCGATTCATTGATTAATCTAGAACAAAGTCACGTAAGTCTAAATGGACTTCCAGAACCTAAAGCTTGGACTAAACAACTTGTCACAGGTATTGCCGAAGTTTTGATTGGTGAAAGACCTATTTTCCAACTTATGCGCTGGGTTTCTTTTGACGTCTACTTAGAGATTGATAAAAACATAAAGCAAAGAGATAGTAAGAATAAGCAAAGAATTAGGCCTTTGATTAGAAGTGTGCATATAGATCAAACAAGTGAAAATGTAGTTCAAGCTATTGCCGTCATCCAAAAAGGAAAAAGAGGAAGAGGGATGGGAATACGACTAGAAGCAGAAGACGATCGATGGCGCTGCACCGAACTACTTGTTGCTTAGATTAATTTCCACTTGCTCCGTGGCAACGTTTGTATTTTTTACCTGAGCCACAAGGACAAGGATCATTTCTTCCTACTTCAGAAACTTTTGCTTGAGTGACTGTTTTAACATTTTCAGTGTTATCAAGTGTTGGTGCTGAATAAGAAAGATTTTGTTTTTCAACTTTCGTGAAACCTTTTGCTTCTATGTCTTGTTGATTTTCTTGCACTTGAACTTGAGCATTGAATACAAAACCTACAACTTGTTCTTTGATTGCATCCATCATCGCAACAAAAAGGTCATATCCTTCTTTTTGATATTCCACTAATGGATCTCTTTGACCCATTGCTCTTAGACCAATTCCTTCTTGTAGATAATCCATTTCATAAAGATGTTCACGCCATTTACGATCTAAAACACTTAATACAACTTGTCTTTCTAACTCTCGCATAACTTTTGGAGTCAATAACGCTTCTCTTGTTTCATATGCTTGATTCACATCTTTTATGAATGCTTCTAAAAGAATTTCTTGATCTATTGATCCACCATTTTGTTGTTTTAATGCCTCGATTGAAACTGCAACAGGATACAAGTTTCTAAGAGCATTAAATAATTGGTCTAAATCCCATTGCTCTGGATAGCCCTCACTAGTTGCAGCTAATACATATGCCCTAATTGTTTCTTCTATAAATTCTTTAATTTGAGGGGATAAATCTTCGCCTTCTAAAACTTGACGTCTTTCCTCATAAATTACTTGTCTTTGTTTATTTAAAACTTCGTCATATTTCAATACATTTTTTCTTATTTCAAAGTTTTGTTGTTCAACTTGTGTTTGAGCATTTCTTATTGCATTAGTCACCATTTTTGCTTCAATTGGCACATCATCTGGCACATTAAATCTTCTTAAAAATGCATCAACTAAATCACCTTTAAAGCGACGCATTAATTCATCTTGTAAAGACAAATAAAATCTAGATTCACCAGGATCACCTTGACGACCAGAACGACCTCTTAATTGATTATCAATGCGTCTTGACTCATGTCTTTCTGTACCTAATACGTATAGCCCGCCTAAATTTGCCACTTCATCATGTTCATTAGCAACTTGTTGGGTTGTAATTTTTAATTCTTCTAAGTAAGCGTGATTGTATTGTTCTAGATTCTCTTCTGGATCTAAACCTTTTTGAATTAAAGCGGCATTAGCTAAAAATTCAGGATTGCCACCTAACATGATGTCGGTACCGCGACCTGCCATATTAGTTGCAACTGTTACAGCACCTTTTCTTCCTGCCTGTGCAACAATTGATGCTTCCCGTGCATGGTTTTTAGCATTCAGAACTTCGTGAGGTATTCCTCTTCTTTTTAATAAACCACTTAAATATTCGCTTCGTTCAACACTTGTCGTACCGATTAATATTGGTTGACCTTTTTCGTAACGAGTGGCGATATCTTCTACGACTGCATTAAATTTTGCTTCTTCAGTTCTATAAATCAAATCAGAATTATCTAAACGGATCATCTTCTTATTTGTTGGAATTGGAACAACTCCTAATTTATAAATCTTGTCAAATTCTGCAGCTTCAGTCATTGCAGTACCAGTCATGCCAGAAAGTCTTTTGTACATTCGGAAATAATTTTGCAAAGTAATTGTCGCTAATGTTTGATTTTCTTGTTTGATCTCAACATTTTCTTTTGCTTCAATTGCTTGGTGCATACCTTCGTTATATCTTCTGCCTTGCAAGATACGGCCGGTATGTTCATCAACAATTAATACTTCACCGCTCATAATCACGTAGTCTTTATCTTTTTTAAATAATTCTTTTGCTTTCAAAGCATTGTTTAAAAACCCAATTAATGGAGTGTTAACAGATTCATACAAATTATCGATATTGAGCATTTTTTCAACTTTTTCAATACCAATCTCTAACACACCAACTGTTCGTTTCTTGATATCAACTTCATAATCTGTTCCAGATTGAAGTGAATTTGCTATGCGAGCAAAATCTTTATAATGAGTACTGGTTCCATCTGCTGGTCCTGAAATAATTAATGGTGTTCTTGCTTCATCTATAAGAATCGAATCAACTTCATCAACTACAGCAAAGTTGTAACCTCTTTGAACTCGATCATTTGGTGACCAAGCCATATTGTCTCTTAAATAATCAAAGCCGAATTCGTTATTTGTTCCATAGGTAATGTCGCATAGATAAGCATTTTTTCTTTCAGTCATGTCCATATTTGGACTGATCGTTCCTACCGTTAAACCTAAAAATCGATGAATTCTTCCCATCCACTCAGCATCACGATGCGCAAGATAATCATTGACAGTCACAACGTGTACACCGTTGTCACTTAAAGCATTTAAATAAACTGGCAAGGTTGAAACTAAAGTTTTGCCCTCACCTGTTTTCATTTCTGCAATATTTCCTAAATGAAGCGCTGCCCCACCCATTAATTGAACGTCATAATGTCTTTGACCAATAGTTCTTATTGCCGCTTCTCTTACAGTTGCGAAAGCTTCTGGAAGTAAATCGTCTAGAGATTCTCCGTTTTTTACTCTCTGCTTATAGCTAGATGTTAGATTCTTTAATTCATCATCTGACAAATTCTTGAATTCTGGTTCAAGTTGATTAATCTGTTTTGCATAACTTTCTAGTTTCTTTAAAATTTTTCCTTCGCCAGCGCGAAGTAACTTATCTAGAACTAAAACCACTTAATGAATTCCTTTAATTTCTCTACGGTAAAAAGTCTTTATGTGTATATGTTACGCAATTGTTACTTTTGTGCTTGCAGAAGTCCTTAAAACCTATTTTTTACTCACAATTTAATTACTGGCAATCACTATGCATCCATGAACTGTATTTCCTTTAGCCTCCAGAGCATTGATAGTTTCAGACAGGCTGACTCCTGTCGTAATCAAATCATCAACGATAAATATTGGCCTTTTTTCAGCTTTGGTGACTTTAAAAGAATCAGCTAAGTTTAATTTCCTTTGGTTAAAATCTAAACCTACTTGATCTAACCTTTTTTGAGAATTCTTTATTAAATTACGTTTATATCTGTATTTATATTTATTTAGTGAACAAGCTTGCTCAACCATTTTCGATATAGGATCTTCTCCTCTTTTTTCAATGTTCAAAAGACTTGTGGGTATATTTACAACGGCATAAGAATTATTTTGAGCCAAAAGTTCCATACCAACATAAATAATAAAACTAAAAATAGGTCTAAGTGAATAAATCTTCTTATCTTTATAAGACACAATTAATTCAATTATTTTAGGATCATTTTTTAAAAAATATAAAACTTTTTTATTATTTAATTCACGAATCGAGTAGTTTTGCAGTATTAATTTGATGCAATCAACACAAATTATTTCATCTACCATTCCACAATAATGACAATATTGCTGAAAAAGTAAAGATTTAAAAAAGGACATGATTATTAAATATATACAAAAATTTTTTAATAAATTAATTTATTTTTTTAACTGTGGTTAATTCAATAATGTGGATAACTAATTTGGATAATTAGGACTTTTTGAATTAGGGATAACCTTCCATTCGCCAGTCACTCTTTGCAAAATAGTTCCATCGTTTAGTTCCAACAAAGTAGCTTGCCTTGCAGTTCCAGCTATATCTTCAACTCCATTTACTGAATAAATATTTCGAGATAGCCCAGTAAAAATATCTAAGCTGTATATATTTACAGGTTGGGTTCTAGAATCAAAATACAAAACAGTTGATTCATCTTGCCAAACAGCCTTAGATATTGAAAATCCATCTCTCATAACTTTTTGAATATTTGTTAAGACAATTGTTCCGGGATTTCTAATTACATTTGCCATTCTTAATTCTGTTCCATAAACCGTTCTAACAATCAAGAGCACACGAGAGGCATCTGGAGCAGGAATTATTTCCAAAATATTACCTATATCAAAATTTTGTATAACTAAATTTAATTTCTGCTCTCGGGAAAATACTGAAGGTTGGTTATTAGTATTAACCCAAATAGTGTCTAATGCATCAATTCTTGGTGTACCTACATTTGTAAAACTATAAACAAATTCTTTAAATTGAGGATTGTAACTATAAATGCTTAAATTTGTTTTAGTTTCATCAAGAAGTGCGTATAAAGTTTCTATTCGATTAGATGTACCAAAAGACCAAAATTTGGAATCGATTTCAGTTTTTCCAGTAGGTGAAATATTTTCACTTGTGTTCTTCCATAATTTATTATCCGAAATAAGATATGCATCGGTATTTCTATTTGAATCAGAATAAAATTTATCCCAGGTAAGTGCGGATTGATTTATTGGCGCATTCACGATACTTAAATTTTGAGTACCAACTTTAATTTGAATAGAATTAACTTCAGAAATCCTTGTCAAGGTTTTAACAATTTGAGCTGCTAGTAATTGTCTTTCTAAACTCGCTGCTTTGAGAACAACTTCGTTTAAGTTAACGCTTGCTAACCCGTTATTAATTGGAACCGAATCTATTGAAAGTGAACTTCCAATTGGAAACGCTGTGATGACAGAATCATTAAATTGTTCACTTGGACCTAATAAAAGTAATTGCATCAGTCTTGTGGCATTTGCTGTAATAGCTCTGGGCAAAATTACTGTTTCCGGTACTAGGAAAGTTTTAGATGGGTCTACAAACCATAAAGGATAAAATGAAAAACTTCTATCTAAATCGGTTTTTGAAATCACCAATCCATCAAAATCTAAATCAATTCTCCACTGATCATCAACTTTTTTTAAATTAAAGGTTTTCAATAATTGATCTTCAGGATTTGCTAAAAAAATTCTGGAAGATTCATTAACTCGAGAATGAAGCGCTGCAGAAAAGTCAATTTGATTTTCAGTTACGAATTGAAATAGACCTTGTCCTTCATAAACTTCAATAGACTTTGTGGGATTCCATGAGATCTTTTTATCGGGTACTAAATATTCTCTGGCAATGGCAAAATCATTATCGCTTGAAGCAGAAGCATTCAAAAAACCAGAAACTATTTGTTCTTGACTCATACCTGGTTGAGGTCGACTAGCAATTACACGAATTATTGAATTTTGGCCATTGGAGCCAAACTCTGGTCCTTGTTTTACAGAACTTGATGAGGGAATATTTCCACACGCTGGAATTAACAAACTTAAAGAAATTAAAAATAATTTTCTTATCATATTTAATTCTTACTGGTTTGAACTAATTCAATATTTAAATTTTTGCTTAAATCAACACTTGCCTCTTCACCTATCCCAATTGCTAATGGTGATTTTGTAACAGATTTATGTGCAACTCTTGGCAAAGTTAAACGAAACATGCTTCCTAAACCAGGAGAACCCCAAGCATCCAACCATCCAGAATGTAATCGTGCATCTTCTAAAGCGATTGCTAAGCCAAGACCTGTTCCACCGGTTTTTCTATTTCGAGCAGGATCTGCTCGCCAAAAGCGATTAAATACAAGAGATGACTCTCCTGGTTTTAAACCAGGTCCTTTATCTTTAACAACTACAGCGATTGCATCTTCATCACTTCCAATTTCTATTTCAATTGGATGACCCTGTCCATATTCCGACGCATTTGAAATTAGGTTTCTTAAAATTCTTTCTACTCTTCTTGTATCTAATTCAATTTCTGGCGCATCTCCAGTAATAACTACAGGAGTGTCTTGACTTGTTAACAAATTAGATAAAGAATCAGCAGTTTTTTCAATGAGCTGTTTAATATTAGTTTTTTTCAAAGTTAATTCTGCAGCTCCAGCATCAAATCGACTAATCTCTAATAATTGTGAAAGTAGAATTTCAAAACGTTCTATTTGAGTGCTTAGTAATTCAGCAGCTCTAGCAGTTTCACCCTGATATTGATCTCGAGCTTCATACAAGACATCTGCTGCCATTCTCACCGTGGTTAATGGAGTTCTAAGTTCATGCGAAACATCAGACACAAATCTTCGCTGCATTCGAGACATTTGCTCAAGTTGAGTAATTTGTTCTTGAATTGATGCAGCCATCGAATTAAAAGACCCTGCTAATTTTGCTAAATCATCCTCACCGCTGACGGGAACTCTTTCATTAAGTAAACCTAATCTAAGTCGTTCCGCAGCATTTGCAGTTTTTCTGACTGGAGATAAAACAGATTTTGTTAAATACCAAACTAAAATTAATAAACCAATAACTAAGAATATGCCTGTGGCTAAAACAGAAGATTGAATAATGTTAATAGTTTCTTCTTCTTGTTGTAGTGGAAATAGTAGGAAAAGTAAATAGGTACCAAAATTTCTAATTTCAATTGGAGCACCAATTACTAAACCTGGAGCACTTCTTCCATCTAAATAATTAATTCTGGTGTATGACCAAAGTAAATTACTTGAATTTTGAACTTGAGTTTTTAATTCCTCACTAACACTAGTGACAGCTACTAAATTTGTTCCTCTTTCTGGGAAGCCAAAACTAGATAATTCTGGAGAAGCTAAAAACAAAACATCATATAAACCAGATTGGCCGGCCCTATCAGCCAAAGCATTTACAGCTGTATCAACAATCGAAGTTATAGTTAAGGAATTTGCCCCAGTATCAGTAGCCATAATCACTCGTTGAGTGTCTTTAATTGCTGAATTAGCTTCAGTAATTGCTGCGGTTTCTTTAGCCGAAAGAATTCCAGTACTAACTCGATTGATTAGAACTAAACCAATAATTGTTATTAATATTGTTGACATTAAAAAAGTGGTGGAAATAATTCTGAAACTTAAAGATTTATTCCACAAACTTCTAGCGTTGCGAAAAAAACTCACGGACCTGCCTTGTATCCAACGCCTCTAACAGTCATCACAATTTTTGGATTTTCTGGATCTTCTTCAACTTTTGCTCTTAAGCGCTGAACATGAACATTGACTAAACGTGTATCGGCAGGATTTCGGTAATGCCAAACTTCTGTCAGTAACTGCTCGCGTGTGTAAACCTGCCAAGGTTTTCTGGCCAATGCTACTAACAAATCAAACTCCAAAGGAGTCAAAATAATTGTTTTGCCATTTCTTTTAACACTATGGCCTAACACATCAATATTTAAATCACCAAGAGTTAAGGTTTCTGATTTGTAATCGTCTTTTCTTAATCTTGCTTTTATTCTTGCTATAAGTTCTTTTGGTTTAAATGGCTTGATTATGTAATCATCTGCACCGGATTCAAGTCCTTGAACTACATCTAAGGTGTCTCCTCTTGCCGTTAGCATCACAATCGGAACTACAGATTCATCTCTAATCTTTTTGCAAACTTCTATTCCGTCTAACCCCGGAAGCATTAGATCTAATAAAACTAAGTCTGGCTTAGATTCTTTAAATGTAGAAAAAGCTTTTGAACCATCATCGCAAAACGAAGGTTCATACCCTTCTGCTCGCAATACAATTCCCAACATTTCAGATAGTGCTTGATCATCATCAACTACGAGAACTCGAGCCATAATGACATGCTTTCACCCGTCTTATGACAAAATCAAATTGGAGGTAGAAATGACTCAAGGCCCTAGCCAAAATTTGATTCCTTTAACACAACTAAGCCTTAGTGAGATGCTTGGTGGTGCACTTAACTCATTAAGACGTATGCCAAAAACAATGCTTGGTATCGGATTATTTGCAGCTTTTGTAATCGAATTAAGTTCGTTATTCGTTTCTGCCTTAATAATTCGAGGAGGTGGAGATTTAACAACACCTGAACTTCCTGAACCAAATGGCACTTTCAATCAAGAACAATTGCAAGAGTTACTGAATGCATTAATTCCAAGCATTCAAGCAGCTGCGTTTGCTGCTGTTGTTTTGTTTTTTGTGCAATTAATCTCTACAACACTTTTTACTCATGTAATTGGAAATGCAATTATTGGAAGAAGAATAAATGCAAACGAGGCATGGCAAAAATCTAAACCTCAACTGTTTAGAGTGTTTTTAATTTCTTTGCTGGGAGTGATTCTTCCGGTGGCTTCATTAATTATTGGTTTTGCAATCGGCATCGGCCTTGGAACTAGTATCCCGGGAAGTTTTGGATTATTCATCACTTTCACAGGCCTTGGTATTGGTTTATTTGGCGCCGTGTATTTATGGACTGCACTTTATGTTTCAGTTCCAACTTTAATTTTGGAAGATTCTATGGTTTTAATTTCTTTAAAAAGATCATTTGCTTTATCAAAATCTATGATGTTTAGAGTTTTTGGAATTGGTTTAGTTGGTGTGATTGCAAGTCAAGCATTGTCAATCGTGGTTGCAACACCATTTAGCTTATTCGCATCAGTAGGAAATCTCGAAAATCCAAATACATCTTCAGTATTTTTTAATTCAATTGGTTCCATAATGGGCTATACGGTGATGTTGCCTTTCATGGCAGCATTTACTGTTTTGCTTTACACAGACTTAAGAATTAGAAAAGAAAACTTAGCTAATCAACTAAATCAGGCAAAAAATCAGTAGCGGTAATGATCTGGCTTGTAAGGGCCATTTTCGCTAACACCTAAGTAATCTGCTTGAGGTTTTGTTAATTTAGTTAGTTTTGCACCTAATGCATCTAGATGTAATCTTGCTACTTTTTCATCTAATTCTTTTGGCAAGGTGTAAACCCCAACTGGATATTCATTAGTTTTGGTAAACAATTCAATTTGAGCTAATACTTGATTTGTAAACGAATTACTCATTACAAAGGAAGGATGTCCTGTAGCGTTTCCAAGATTTAGAAGTCTTCCTTCACTCAGAATAATTATGGATCGGCCATTATCAAAGACCCATTCATCAACTTGAGGTTTGATATTTACTCTTTTAGCAGATTTATTATTACTTAGTCCTGCCATATCAATTTCATTATCAAAGTGACCAATATTTCCCACAATTGCTTTATCTTTCATTTTGGTCATGTGATCAACTGTAATTACGTCTTTGCAACCAGTTGCTGTAATGATGATGTCTGCATTTGGTAAAACATTTTCCAAAGTATTTACTTCATAACCATCCATTGCAGCTTGTAGCGCACAGATTGGATCAATTTCAGTAATAATTACACGAGCGCCTTGCCCACGAAGAGATTCAGCTGTACCTTTACCAACATCTCCATAGCCACAAACTACGGCAACTTTTCCACCGATTAAAACATCTGTGGCTCTATTTATTCCATCAATCAATGAATGACGTGTTCCGTATTTGTTATCAAATTTACTTTTTGTTACTGCATCATTTACGTTAATTGCAGGAAATAATAATTGTTTTGATTTAAACATTTCATATAAACGGTGTACACCTGTTGTGGTTTCTTCGGTTACACCTTTTATGTTATTTGCAATATCGGTCCAAAGTCTGGAGTTTTCTTTCAAAGTTTTTTGGATAAGTTTTAAGACAACAGAAAATTCTTCACTATCAGCTTTTTCTGGTTGTGGTTCTTCGCCTGATTTTTCAAATTCAACACCTTTGTGCACCAATAAAGTTGCATCTCCACCATCATCCAAAATCATGTTTGGACCTTCTCCATCAGTCCAACGCAAAATTTGTTCAGTGCACCACCAATACTCTTCTAAGGTTTCACCTTTCCAAGCAAATACAGGGACACCTTGTGGATTTTCTTTCGTCCCATTTGGTCCAACTACAACAGCCGCTGCGGCATGATCTTGAGTGGAAAAAATATTGCAAGAAGCCCATCTAACGTCAGCGCCTAATGCAACAAGTGTTTCAATTAAAACTGCAGTTTGAATTGTCATGTGTAAAGAACCAGTAATTCTTGCTCCCTTCAATGGTTTCTTTGCACCAAATTCTTTTCGCATTGCCATTAAACCTGGCATCTCGTGTTCAGCTAATTCAATTTCTTTTCTTCCAAATTCTGCTAATGATAAATCTTTAACTTTAAAATCGATATTTCCTAATTTGTCTGCTTGCATCGAAAAATCAGTCACTTTAAATTTGCTCCCAATATTTATAGATTATTAAACTTTTGACTAATTCTGCCAGATTAAACGGTTCTTGCAACAAAGGCGTGACCGTTTACCTCAATATCGAATGATTTCTTCAAAATTAATGCTGCTTGACCAACTTGTAATTCAAATTCCTTTGAATCCACTTTTAATTTAGTACTTCCATCAATATTTAAAACACAAGAATAATTTGCATCTATTTCTCTTTTTTTAGCGTTGTCGATTGCAATTAATTCAAAATCGGCTTCAGGCTTATAAACATGAATTCCATCACTAGTTGGAAGAGTTAAAATTTGCACCTCATGTTCAACTATTAATTCGAGTGCTTCTTGAATTTTTATTGGTTTACTAGTTAATCCCATTCTCAAAACGTTGTCTGAACTTGTCATCACTTCTATTGCAAGTCCTGAAATATATGAATGTGGAGTGCCAGGTTTGACATGTATTGCATCACCTTTTTTTAATTCATGAAATTGCATCAATAAACAAATTAAAACTCCTGGATCATTTGGGTACTTATCAATAATCTTTTCTAAGACATTTTGTTCACTTAGAGAAATATTCAAACTTGATAAATTAGTTTTTAAGATTTTATTTGCTTTAGATATTTCTTCTTTCGACAGGTCAAAAATAATCTCCGCCGAAATTGTAAAACTTTTGTGTTCTAATAGTGGTTTTAATGATTCAATCTTGGAGTCATTAAATAATATTTTAAATATTTCTTGAACTTTTTTTCTATTTCTTATTCCTGCATATGCTAAAAAATGTTCAAGGGCAAAAAGCATTTCATCTTTTCCATGAGAATCAGATAGTTCATATTGCTCATATTTCTCTTGGGCAGTTTCTTTATTTGGATGAACTTGAATTGATAATGGCTCTGCCGCACAAAGAATTTTTACAAGAAGGGGAAAATTAGATTTAGAATTAATAAATTTGTTATTCTCAACGAAGACAGACGGACTAGATTCATGATCACCAAACCAAAGTTCTGCTTGGGGTGTATCAGTATTTTTATTCCATTTACTTAAGCCGTTAACTTTTCCCCAAAGATATTCCTTTAAAGAACCTTTAACAACTAATACGTTGTTATCCATTTTAAAAAGCTTTATCCACCTATGCCGCGAGGTCCAGGAGTTGCTTCATCTAGAAGCATCACCGGGATTCCATCTTTAATAGGAAAAGTAGTTTCGCATTTAGTGCAAACAATTTTTGTGTCGTCATTTGAAACTTCAACATCTGCGTGCTTTTCGCAAGGGCAAGCAAGAATTTCTAATAATTCAGGTTTAATAACGGAACTCATTTAGCATCCTTTCGAATAATGCTAAGTACTTCATCTCTTACTTTTTCCATTGTTGCACGTTCTTTTGCTTCAGCGTTAAGACGCAACAATGGCTCAGTATTACTTGGTCGAATATTGACCCACCATTGGTCAGTACTAAAGGTTAGTCCATCTAAATCATCAATTTGGACATCTTTATTATTCATAAAATATTCTTTAACTTTATTTGAAGTTTCTGAAACATTACTTACTTTGGTATTTATTTCACCACTCGCGATGTATCTATCAAATTCTTTTAAAATAGACGAAAAACTCGTTCCATCTTTTGTTTCTCCTAATGCTGCTAAAACATGTAATGCCGCTAACATTCCACTGTCAGCAAACCAAAAATCTCTGAAATAGAAATGCCCGGAATGCTCTCCCCCAAAAATTGCGTTAGTTTCTTTCATAACTTCTTTAATGAATGAGTGACCTACTCTGGTTTTTTTAGCCACTCCACCATTTTCTTTAACTACTTCTGCAACACTTCTAGATGTAATTAGGTTGTGAATGATTGTTGAACCTTTTTCTCGAGCTAATTCTCTTTTTGCAATCAAAGCTGTAATTACACTTGGAGTAATGCTTTGACCAAGTTCATCAATAAAGAACGCTCTATCTGCGTCACCATCAAATGCGATTCCAATATCTGCTTTTTCAAGAAGTACTCTTTTTTGTAAATCAATTAAATTCTTGGGTTCTATCGGATTTGCTTCATGATTTGGGAATGTCCCATCAAGTTCGAAATACATTGGAATAATTTCAAAGTTTGAATTTTCAAACACTTTAGGAACAATAAATCCACCCATGCCATTTCCTGCATCAATGACAATTTTTAATTTTCTCGAATTTTTAATGTCTACTAATGAATGAATAAATTTAACGTAATCTTGATTCAAATCTTTGTTTTGACTTGTACCTTCAGGTCCTTCATATTTTTTAATGCCTGTAAGAAGCATTTGTGTAATTTCTTTCAAACCTGAGTCTTGTCCCACTGGTCTAGCGCCAGGTCTTGCTAGTTTAATTCCGTTATATTCGGCTGGATTATGGCTTGCTGTAAACATTGCTCCTGCAACATTTAAAAATCCGGAAGCAAAATAAAGTCCATCAGTTGATGCAAGCCCCATAGAAATTACATCCACACCTTGCTTCATCACCCCGCGAGCAAAAGCTGCAACAAGTGATGGTCCACTAGGTCTCATGTCATGAGCAATTACAACTTGATTATTTCCTCCGTCGTTTTTTCTAAGTTTTAATACTTCAACAAAAGCTTGACCGATCTGAAAAGCCAAATTTTCATCTAATTGATCAGGAACTATTCCTCTAACATCGTAGGCTTTAATTAGAGTTTTTAAAGAATTTTCAGTAACTGGAGCATTCATCAGGTTTACAGACTAGCCCAGTAGAAGGATTAACTTAACGCTTACTTTTAATTTTCGTCACGCACAATTTTTAAATGTGCTCTTTTGGCATAATCTTGCGCAAAACTTGGTTCCTGCCAAACACTAGGTTGCGGTTTTGCCGCCTCTCTTACTGCATTTGCAAGTGCTAACAAATCATCTGGGGAAGGAATTTGTTCTTCAGGTTCTGTTTCTAATCTGACTATTTCCCAACCACGTGGGGCTGTTAATTTGCGCGCATGAATTTCGCATAAGTCATAACAATGAGGTTCTGGCACAGTAGCCAATGGGCCCAAGACTGCAGTGGAATCGGCATAAACATATGTAAGAGTTGCCACTGCAATTTTGCCGCAGGACAATCTGGTGCACTTTCTTAAATATGCCATGACAAATAAACTAGTAAATTTGTTACTAAAGTGACGCGAAGACGCGCCTGATACTTATATATACCTTTGTTATTGCTGATTAATTAAGTGAATTAAACAGCTTGGGAACGGCGCATGCGACGACGTTCTCTTTCGGAAAGTCCACCCCAAATTCCGAAACGCTCGTCATTTTCTAATGCGTATTCCAAACATTCAGCTCTAACCTCACAAGATCCGCAAACCCTCTTTGCTTCTCTTGTCGATCCGCCCTTCTCAGGGAAAAAGGCTTCTGGGTCTGTTTGAGCACAAAGTGCTTTTTCTTGCCAGCTAGGTGCATCTTCGTTTTCAACCAAACGTAAGCCCGTGAAGTCGGACAATTAATAACCCCCATTTATTTGGCACCGAGTTGTTGACCCGATGGCTATAAAGAAACTACCTGAATGAATTACACGCTTGTAATTAGGGGTAGGTCAAGTATTTTTGAATACTTTTTTGCATATTTCTTTATTTTTAGCCCAAATGTCCGTTTCTTGGGACATTAAATCTACTTAGTTTTGCCAATCAGGATTTTTAGGAATGCTCATTTGGTCTAATTTAATCTGTTGTAGTTTTTGATCTGGCCAAATTCGTGAATCATTTTTACAACTTGAACCATTTTCTATTTCAACATTGTCTGCGATCACAGAATCAAAAATCTCACAATCATCACCAATTTTAGAACCACTAGCAATAATGCTTGAATTAATTACACAATTATCGCCAATGAAAACATTTTCTCCAATTACAGATTTTTCTATTTTAGAATTTTTTCCAACGTATGAATTATTTCCAATATAACTTCCATTTGATATTTCAACATTTTCTTTCAAAGTCACATTTTGTCCCAGTAATTTTTGAGAATTATTTGTAACTAAGCCAGTTTTTATTTCACCTTTAACTAAATCACTTGAACCTTTTACAAACGCTTGTGGAGTTCCTAAATCTAACCAGTAGCTTTCATCAACTACTCCTGCGATTTTGTAGTTATTTTTCAACAAATTTGGAAATACTTCTCTTTCAACGGAGACAACTTTTTCTGTAGGAATCGTGTCAATAATTTTTCTCTTAAATACATACATTCCTGCATTTATTTGGTCTGTAACGATGTCCTCTTCTTTTTCAGGTTTTTCTAAAAATGCCAAAACATTGCCATCTTTATCTGTGGGAACTAGACCATAAGCCTTTGGGTTTTTTACCTTAGTTAAATAAAGTGCAACATCTGCTTTTTTTTCTTTCCAAATATTTAAAACATTTTCAATATCTACTCCAGTTAAGACATCCCCATTAAAAATAACTACTGGATCTTCTGGTCCACACATTAAAAATTGGCTAGCATTTCTAATACCTCCACCAGTGCCTAGCTGAACAGGTTCATAGGCGTAATCAAGTTTTACCCCCATAGAAGATCCATCACCTAAATAAGTTCTGAAAACTTCTGCTTTAAATGCTGTGCCTAACACAATGTGATCAATGCCAGAATTCTTAGCTTTTGATATTTGATGTTGAGTAACAGGAAATCCAGCAACTTTTAACATCGGTTTTGGAGTATAAATTGTTAATGGCTTTAATCTCGTACCGAATCCGCCTACAAGCAATATCGCTTCAGTCACAAGACTCCATCCACCTTTTATTTATAAAAATAAATAAAAACTTAAATTACTTTAAGAGCCAGGTGTTGGTGATGTTTCTGGATCAAATGTAACTGGATAAGTTTTTGGCACAAACAAAACCCAAGTTTGTCCTGGAGCAAACACATAAGGTGTTGATCCAACAGTGTAAGTGGTTGAATCAGTTGCCATTGCTCTTAACCAAGTAGCTTCAAATCTTTGACCATCTCTCATCACAATTGCTTCACCAGAACCAACTGATTGAATTAATGGTGTTTTGTTTCCATTTTTATCTTGGAAACCAGAATCTGCTAATTGATCCACAAATTGCACAATTATGTTTTTGGCAAACAAAGGTTGGTTAGTCACTGCATCTGATGCAGGTGTTCCATCTAATGCCATAACCCAAGCGTTGTTTGTTGCATCCCATTCAGCGCCAACTCTTGAAGCTGGCCATTTTGCTGAGAATGAATTTGTTTGAGTTCCACCAGTTGCTGCAACATCGGAAAATGTCCAACCCATATCTTTTGCACCACTCATACCCGTCAAAGTATTAGTGAGTGCATTTAAATCAACAGTTAAATTATGTGGTGCATTTTTATCTGTTTGTCTTGTGTAAAGACTTCCGTTCAAACCGTGACTTGCATTAACAAGGTTTGCTTGATCAATAAGTGGTAAGAATTTTTGTTGTGCACCGCTGAAAGCAAATGCTGGTGTGCCAAATTGCTCCATTATTTCTAAATCAGAAATACGTGCAGATCTAACTGGACCAACTTTTGTAGGCATGCTTGAGTTATAAACTGCAGCAATTCTTGTTAAACCAGCTTCTACTTCTTCTACAAAAACCATGTCAGCAGCTGCAATGCCCCATTGAGGTCTAGCAGGATTTACGTTGTCAATTTTTACAACCACGATTGGTCCACCTTCACCACCTGGCAATCCAGAAATTGGACTAAAACCAGTTTTAACTGTTTCACTTGGTCCTGGTGTTGCTTCTGTTGCTGTTTCGCTTGATCCAGCACAAGCCGAAAGTACAAATGTAAGTGAGGTAAAGAATGCGAAGGCTTTGAATTTGTTTGTCATACTTCAAACCATAAGCGCAAACCTCGAAGTCCGAAAGCCCCAACTCGCCTATTTATGGGTAATGTTTCAGAAAACAGATGGTTAATTAAGGATTCTTTTCTAAAGTGGGGATATGACAGCCAAGCCCGAGCAAGTATTCAAGAGCAAATTGCGTAGATTGACCGCAATTACCTCTGGGGTGATTTTGGTTATTGCCACAGTTGCAGGTGTCTTAGGTTTTGCTGCCAGAAATTTAGCTGACAACATAAAAGCTTTGGAAGTTATTGCTTCTCCAAAACCTGTTTCTGAATCTGGTCCATTAAATATTTTGTTAATGGGAACAGACACTAGGACTGGGCAAGGTGGGGGTTTTGGTGATGAAACCGAATTAGGTGGTGAAGGAAGAAGTGACACCACAATGCTTATCCATCTATCAGGAGATAGAAAAAGTGCAATTGTCGTAAGTATTCCTAGAGATTCTGTAGTCGCAATTCCTGCTTGCACTAAATCAGATGGCACTACAACTTCTGAAACAACTGGTTTATTTAATTCTGCATTTTCAACTGCAGGTCCAGGTTGCACTATTAAAACTGTAGAAACTTTAACTGGCATAACTATTAATCATGCCGTCATTGTTGACTTCGTTGGTTTTTCCAGCATCGTTGATGCATTGGGCGGAATAAAAGTTTGTTTAACAGAACCTATTAATGAACCAGTTGAAAATGGGGCTGGAATAAATTTACCTGCAGGCGTTCAAGTTTTAGATGGTAAAAGTGCATTGGGCTTAATGCGTGCTCGCTATACATTGGCAGATGGCAGTGATTTAAAAAGAATTGAAAGACAACAAGAAATTATTTCAATTACCATTGATCAAATAACTGAAAAGAATTTAGTAACAGATGCTCCTCAACTTTATAGAGTTTTAAATGCTGCCACTTCGACTTTACAAATGGATCCAGGTTTAGCAGATCTAGATTCACTACTAACTTTGACAACAAGTTTGTCTTCATTGGGTTCAAAGAATGTTTCATTTTTAACTGTTCCTTATGTTGGAACACCAGATGGAAATCATGTGCAATGGACTGACGCTGCTAATGAAATCTGGAGTGCAATTATCAATGACACAGGCTGGCCACCAAATCCAAATGCAACAACTGAACCGACTCCTGAACAAGCCCCAGAAAGTGTTGAAACCATAGTCGTTAAACCTGGAGATGTTTCTGTGGTGATTTTGAATGGCACTAGAAGAGCAGGTTTTGCAGCTGCAACGGGCGAATTCTTAAAAACTCAAGGTGTAAATATTGCAGAAGTTGGAAATGCTCCAAATAAAGACACTGCAGAAACTTTAATTGTTCATACTCCTGGAAATAATTTGAAAGCACAACTTGTAGCTAAATTATTAGGTGTTAGCAATATTTCTGAAGATTCAGAATTACAAGGCTCAGATGTTGCAGTAATTCTTGGAAACAATGCTCCACAAACCTGGAGTACGCCATCAGGTGAGGTCAGTGTTTCAACTCCAACAAATGAACCAGTAGCTACACCTGAACCAACTCCAAGTGCGGTATCTGCTCCAACTAGTGGATTGTTTTGCCCTCTTCCCTAAATTATTGGGGGACGTAAATACAAAGTCATTTTAATAATAGTTTTCCAAGATAATTTTTTAGTTGCAAAAATATCTAAAACTTTTCCATCTTCCCAACCGTTTTTAAATTCAGCTATTGCTTCTTTATTTCCTTTGAGTCTAAACAAAGAAATAAATTTCCAATTAAATAAATAAATTTTGGCAATAACATCAGGCAAGTTTCTTCTTGCCAATAAGACTCTATTTCTTGCTTGATATTGATAAAAAATTTTATGTCTTTTTTGTGGCTCAACTGCGGGATGACTTACAACAATATGTCCGCTGTACCAACACTTGTAGCCTAAATCCCAAATTCTCCAAACTAAATCAATGCCTTCATGTCCATAAAAATATTCATAAGGCCAAAGTCCTACTTTTTGCAAAACATCTCTTCTAACTGTTGTAGCACCTTCCCAAAGCGAAAAAATATGTGAAGATCTATCAGGATTTCTAGTGTTTATTCTAGGAATCCATCTTCTAGGAGTTTTTAATCCGTTTGGATCTTTTGGTTGGGGTTGAATTAAAGCAACATTTGGTCTACTTATAAATTCTTGATAAATTTTTTCTAAAGTGTGTGAATCTTGCAGATAAACATCGTCATCTAAAAAGAAAAGTAAATCACCTTTAACCGAATTTACTCCTGCATTTCTTCCAGCAGGAATTCCTAAGTTTTCAGAAATATGAACTGATGTAACTTTGTTAGATAAGTTTTCAGGTTTCCATCCATTTCCTACAACAACCACATCAACTGTGACATTTACTTGCGAAAGTAAGGAATCAACAGCTTTTTCTAATTGATCTGGACGCTTACCTTGAGTTAAAACTACACACCCAAAGCTTGGGTTTAAATCACTCATATTTAGCCACGAAGTCTGGAAGACGAAAGTATAGCCACAAGATGACCTACAACTGTGATGGCTGCTGCAAAAGTAATTATTTGTAACATTTGATCTTCAATAGAGAAAAACCATGAAATAAAAATAATGAAAGATAATTCCATTGAATGAAAAATTCTGTGAATCGGAAAAAAATTAAATAATGATCTTACAAAAGCTAAAACTTTATTTCTAGGAACAGCAACTTTTTTATCCTCAGATAATTTATTTAAATTGGCAAAACTTCTTGCCACATGAACCATGTCGTTAAAAACTTTATTGAAAGTTATCAGTAGGGCTAGTACTAAACCATAAATTATTTCTAAGCCAGATGAATCATTTTGAGTAGCAACTCTTATGCCAAAAGCAATTGCAATTAATGCTTCAGTTGAATAATGTCCAAAGCGATCAATAAATATGCCTGCTGGATTAAATCGTTTTAATATTCTTGCCATTTCTCCATCAGAACAATCAAAAAGCATTTGAATTTGGGCAAAAATTAAAGCAAGAATTACCCCATTTCTTCCAGGAATTAACAAAGATCCTGCGGCTATCCAACCTGAGAAAACCATCAACCAAGTAACAAAAGTAGGGCTTAAATTAAGTGCAAGAAGTATTTTGGTTAAGTAAGGCGAAATTTTTCTCATATACATTGGTCCAGACCAATGTTCTGCCACTCTTCTATTCATCACTTCAGGCGGCTGACCAATAGATTTAATTTTTTTTATAGAAAACTTAGTCATCAAATACTCCGGAATCTTGGTGGTATGCATTTAACGCTTCAGTTAGAGTGCCATCGACTGCAAGAGAGCCTTGCTTTAAATAAAGTCCTCGAGTGCAAAATTCTTTCAAATCTTTTTCTTTATGAGAAACTAAAAATAAAGTTTTTCCTTGATTTAATAAATCTTTCATTCTTATGTAACACTTTTCTTTAAAAGCAGCATCACCGACAGCTAAAGCCTCATCTACCAGAATTATTGGCTCATCTATTGAAGTAACTATGGAAAATCCAAGTCTTATTTTCATTCCACTTGAAAAATGTCTTACTGGAGTGTCTAAAAAATCTCCAATTTCAGCAAATTCCACTATGTTGTTAAATCTTTTTTTAACTTCTGCTTTTGATAGACCATGTAAACCTGCCACTAAATAAATATTGTCCCTAGCTGTTAAGTCACTTTTAAGTCCACCAGTTAATTCAATTAGAGGTGCTACTCCACCTCTAATAGTTGCAGTTCCTTCATCTGGAATAAGAACACCCGCAATAATTCTTAATAAAGTACTTTTACCTTGGCCATTTGCTCCCATTAAGCCAACTGCTTCACCTTCGTTAATTTTAAAATTAATATTTCTTAAAGCCCAAAATTCACCTTTTGGTGAAGTATTTTTTTGCTGTAATAATAGTTCTCTAACTGAAAAGTTTCTTTTTCTATTTCGTTTAAAACTAATTCCTACATTGTTAACATCAATAACGATACTCATTTACACCTCCTTCAATACAGTTTTTTCAATGCGTTTAAAGAAAGCAACTCCAATTACAAATACGGATAAAGAAATAACGGTTGAAAAAATTACTGCCGTCAGCAAGTTTGGTTCAGACCAAAAACCAGCCCGATACATAGAAATGATTCCTGTCATGGGATTGAAATAAGACAAGATTTGATATTTTTCAGGTATATCTGAAATACCGTAAATAATTGGTGTTAAATAAAACATCATTCTTAAGAGAATTCTTAACAAATTTGAGGTATCTCTTGCAAGTACGGTTAAGGGAGCAAGAATTAAACCAATTCCAGATAGTAACAAAAACTGTAAAACGATAGCAAAAATAATCCAAAATATTTCAAGATTTACATTTGCTTGAGTAATTAAAGTAATAATAATTAGTATCGGAAAGGCCAAAAGAAATTCTGTTCCTTTTGCACCAATGCTTTTTATTACCCAAAGATATCTAGGTATCGCAATTGATCTAACCATTTTACTTTCTACAACTAAAGACCTAGCTGAATCTGTGACTGAACCGTTAAACCAAGTCCAAGAAAGAATTCCTGTTAACAAAAATAAAATATAAGGTTGCTCACCAATATTTTTTGCACCAATTATTTGAGTGAAAACTAGCCAATAAATAAATGCCATTGCCAATGGATCCAAAAGAGTCCACAAATATCCAAGCCAAGTGCCGGCATATCTAATTTGTAAATCTCGATAAATCAAAATCCGCAAAGCGCCAAACTTACCCAAAGGGTTCGTTCTCCTCCACGCTTATCTGTGTGATCGCGTTA
>JACCDY010806681.1_pt1 | contig 25861 bp, 23 predicted proteins | sample 7446391 | NCBI WGS metagenome assembly JACCDY01 (sample SAMN15323451, study PRJNA562643) | freshwater metagenome | isolation source: river surface water | place: USA:Blue River Watershed | collected 2017-08-18 | reverse complement strand
CCCAAGCACTGGATAAACCCCTCAGCGGGTCAGAGCAGGTTCCGTTTGATGGTTGATGTTTTTTAACCATGAACGGAGCAGCCGCACAACTTGTGGCGCTCACGTGCGAAAGAAAAAATCATGACTGACACTTTGAACGTGACAGGCGAATTTGCGCCTGCCGAAAACACTTCTATTCCTGAACAAGAAACAGCACAGGCCAACGGCTTCGTCGAATTGGGCTTGGCCCCTGAACTGGTGCAAGCCGTGGCCGACCTCGGCTACACACAGCCCACCACGGTTCAACAAAAGACCATTCCTTTGGCGTTGCCCAACGAAAGCAGCCAAGGCTTCATCGACTTGATGGTGTCTAGCCAGACAGGTAGCGGTAAAACAGCAGCTTTCTTGCTGCCTGTGTTGCACACTTTGATTCAGCAACAGGCTGAAGCTGAAGCGGCTGACAAAGCGGCTTGGAACAAGCTGGTGGCTGACGCTGCAGCCAAAGGCGAAGAGCCTCCTAAGCGCGCCAAGCGCAAAGACCCTACCAATGTGCGCAACTTCAAAGCCCCTACGCCAGGCGCTTTGATTGTGTGCCCCACACGTGAATTGGCCCAACAAGTGGCGCACGACGCCATCGACTTGGTCAAGCACTGCCGTGGTTTGCGTGTGGCCAATGTGGTGGGCGGTATGCCTTACCAATTGCAAATTGCCAAGCTGCAAAACGCCAATCTCGTGGTGGCCACTCCCGGTCGCTTGCTCGACTTGCAACGCTCCATGCAAATCAAGTTGGAGAAAGTGCAGTTTTTGGTGGTCGACGAAGCTGACCGCATGCTCGACTTGGGTTTTGCCGATGACTTGGCTGAAATCAACCAGCTCACCATCGACCGCAAGCAAACCATGATGTTCAGCGCCACGTTTGCACCTCGCATCCAGCAGTTGGCTGCACGTGTGATGCGTGAGCCACAACGTGTGCAAATTGATTCGCCTCAAGAAAAACACAACAACATTCGCCAAGTGCTGCACTGGGCAGATAACGCCCAACACAAACGCCGTTTGTTGGATCACCTCTTGCGCGACACGACCATCAACCAAGCAGTGGTGTTTGCCAGCACCCAAATCGAGTGCGATGGCTTGGCCAATGATTTGCAACAAGAAGGCTTCTCGGCTGTCGCTTTGCACGGCGCTCTGAGCCAAGGCTTGCGCAACCGCCGTTTGATGGCTTTGCGCAATGGCCAAGTGCAGTTCTTGGTGGCGACGGATGTGGCCGCACGTGGCATTGACGTGCCCACCATCACGCACGTGTTCAACTTTGGCTTGCCCATGAAATCTGAGGATTACACCCACCGCATCGGTCGTACCGGTCGTGCAGGGCGTGATGGCTTGGCCGTGACCTTGGCTGAGTTCCGCGACAAGCGCAAAATTTTCGACATCGAAGCCTACACACGCCAGCAATTCACCGCTGAAGTGATTCCAGGTTTGGAACCCACCCAGCGCCTCGAACAACGTGGCGGTGGCCGTGACTACGATCGCAAAGGCGGTGGCAAGTTCGGCGGCGGCCGTGGCTTTGGCGGCAATAAATTCGTTGGTCGCTCTGAGCGTTCAGAAGGCCATGGTTATGGTCGTTTTGAGCCACGCTTTGATGATCGTCGCCCATCGGGTAACCGTTTTGAAGGTCGCTCAGACAACCGCTTCGAAGGCCGCCAAGATGCGCCCCGTTTTGAAGACCGTCGCGGCGGTGGCAACTTTGAGCCACGTCGCCATGAGTCACGTGGTCAAGAATCACGCGGCCAATTTGGCGAAGGCCGTGGTGCACCTCGCGGCAACTTTGGTGCCCCACGTAGTTTCGAAGATCGCGCCCCACGCAGCTTTGAAGACCGTGCGCCCTCACGCGGCCCACGTGCGCCGTTTGAAGCCGGCCGCACGCCATTTGACAAGCCAGGCCGTCCAGCCGGTGGCAAGTCGTTTGGTGGCGGTTTTGATGCTAAAAAACGCGCACCCAAGCCACGCGTGGCTCGTTAATTAGTCATTGATCGCTTGGGCCACAAAGTCCAAGCGGTCCTGGCCCCAAAAAAGCTCCCCGTCAACGACATAGCTCGGTGCGCCAAACACTTGCGTGTCGATCGCGCTTTGGGTGTAGGCGTCGTAACGAGCTTGCACCTCGGGTGTGTCAGACAGGGCTAAACAGGCTGCATCCAATTGGTGCTCTTGGAGCAAGGCGGCCAAAGTCGCTGCATCGGCAATGTCGCGCTCTTCATGCCACACGGCTGACAACACCGCACCTGTGATGGTCAATGCGGCATCGCTGCCGTGGTGCATGTCCACCGCAATGATGAGCTTGGCGGCAGGGTCCCCTGAGACGGGGAAAAACTTCGGGTGCAAGTGGATAGGCAAGTTGAGCGCTTTGCCAAAACGCGCCAATTCCACCAGTCGATACGCTTGGCGCTGAGGCGCACGTTTACCCAAGGGCAACCCACCTGAAATGGGAAACACTTTGCCCAAGTCCATCGGCAGCACGCGCACGGTGGCGCCTGCTGCTTTGGCGATGTTCACAAAGCGTTGGTGGCCCAAGTAAGTCCAAGGACTTTGAGGTGCGAAGTAGTAATCCACGGTGTTGCTCATGTTTGTCTCCTGTGTTTAGTAATGGGGTGGCAGTTCATCGCGCAGGCTGCGAAAGCCGCCTGTGCCGCCATCGGGTGTTTGCTGGCGCAGTTGGCTCACTTCGCGGATGAGTGCATCAATTTGCTGTTGCTGTTGAAAAATAGTTTGGTTGAGTTGTTCCACCAAGTCTTCGGTGAAGCTGGCTTTGATCTCAAGGTCCATCAAGCGCTTGTCAATGTCGGTGTTAGGCATGGGGGGTGTCATTCGTGTGTCTTGTCGAGTTGGGCCAACTCGGTGCGCAGCTCCTCGAGTTCGCGCTTGTAGGCTTCGGCATCGCCGAAGCCCACAAACCCTGTGTAGTAAGGGTGCGCGGCCATGATTTTGCGGGCGTGTTTGATGGGGCACCAATACTGCTCGGTGCGCGCCACTACCTCGCGGGCATAAGCCATCAAGCCGTTGCCATACGAACAATATGCACAGTTGAATTTTTCAAGCAAGTTCAAATACGCCAAGTGCGAGCGGTCAAACACAAAATAGTCCGAGCGCTTCACGCGCGCGATGCCGTACACAGGAAAGCAAATGATTTGGTACAACGTCACGGCCACGTCGAGCAGCACCATGGGGAAGAACACAGCATAAATAATGGGGGCGGTCAGCGCGGTGGACAGCTTGGCCGAAAACACATAGGTCAGTAATCCTGTTTTAAAGCGGCGCTGTTGTTCGAGCACCTCATGTTCAAAGCGCACGCGTGTTTCTTCGAAATCAGCCTGCAATTCAGCGCGTTTGCGCTTCATTTCCAGCTCTATTTCTTGTTCCATGTGCTGGATACGAGCCAGCAGTTCACTGATTTTTGGGTTCATAAATCACCTTGTATCGCTAGATTATGGGCGGTTACGTGCGAAAATACGCTGTACTTGTGGCCTAATTAAGGGCTGTAACTTTTTTTACTTGGAAATTTCATGGGAAACAAAATCGTCACTGAAGCCGACCGCAAACGCGCACCAAAACCAATTCCACTGCCAGGCACTGTGCTGCGCACAGGCGGTCGTGGTCAACGCGTGAGCCTTGAGCGCGGTGTTGCGACACGTAGCAAAAAGAACCCTGGCAAGCGCACCAACAAAGGCGGTTAATCCCCTTTGTCCTTGTGACAGCCAAACAAAAAGCGACCCGAGGGTCGCTTTTTGTTTGGGGGTGTTATCAACGTTACTCGGGTAACTCGATTTTGACTTCGAGCACTTCGAGGTTGTCGTGACGCTCTAGATTCACCTTGATGTCATCGGGATTGATGTTCACGTATTTGGAGAGCACGGCCACCAAATCGCGTTGCAATGCGGGCAAGTAGTCGGGCTGTGAGTTACGGCCTGTGCGCTCATGGGTGAGGATGAACTGCAAGCGTTCTTTGGCAACGCTGGCAGTTTTTTTCTTCTCACCGAGTAAGAGAGAGAGTAACGACATGGCTTATTTCCCGCCAAAGATGCGCTTGAGCAAACCTGGCTTGACGTGCTCAGTAAAGCGCATGGGCAAGTCCTCGCCCAAGAAGCGACTGATCACGTCTTTGTAAGCCTCAGACACATCGGTGTTTTCAAGGTGCACCGCTGGCAAACCTTGGTTGGAAGCCGTCAACACGGTTTGTGATTCAGGAATCACACCAATCAATGGGATGCGCAAAATGTCTTGGATGTCTTCTAAAGACAACATTTGCCCTTCTTCCACGCGGCTGGGATTGTAGCGCGTGATGAGCAAGTGTTCTTTGATGGGGGTGTCGCCTTCAATGGCGCGCTTGGTTTTGCTGCTGAGCATGCCCAAGATGCGGTCAGAGTCGCGCACCGAAGACACTTCGGGGTTGGTGACCACCAACGCTTCGTCGGCGAAGTGCATGGCCATCATGGCGCCTACTTCAATGCCGGCAGGGGAGTCGCACACGATGTAGTCGAACTTCATCTCTTTGAGCTCGTTCAACACGCGCTCAACGCCCTCTTGCGAGAGCGCGTCTTTGTCACGCGTTTGCGAGGCTGCTAAGACGTACAAGTTGTCACACTGTTTGTCTTTGATCAAAGCTTGATTGAGTGTGGCTTCACCGTTGATGACGTTGATGAAGTCATACACCACACGACGCTCGCAACCCATGATGAGGTCCAAGTTACGCAGGCCGACGTCAAAGTCGATGACCACCGTTTTGAAGCCGCGTAAGGCGAGGCCAGAGGAAAAACTGGCGCTCGTTGTGGTTTTGCCCACGCCGCCTTTGCCAGAAGTCACCACCACGATTTTTGTCATGAAAAAAGCCCTAGGTTGTTCTAAAAAATAATCCGCAATTTTACAGTGCTTGCATCACCAACTTATCACCTTGAAGGGTGATTTGCGCGGCTTTGCCTGCCACTTCTGATGGCAGCGGGGCGTCTCCGCTGGTGCGGTAGGTGCCCGCAATAGAAATGAGCTCAGCCTCTAAGCTGGAAGTGAAAATCCGTGCTTGTTCGTCCCCGCGTGCGCCTGCGATGGCTTTGCCTCGCAGTGGCGCGTAGACGTGGATGTGACCATCAGCCATGATTTCAGCACCGGGGTTCACCATGGCCAACACAATCAAGTCACGCCCTTTGGCATATACGTGTTGGCCGGAGCGCAGGGGTTTGTCGATCACCATGGCGGCACTGTTGGTGGGCACTTCACGCACCACTTCGACTTCACGAATCACCTCTTGCACCACGGTTTCAACCCGCGGTGCTGCTGGGGCTTGAATACTCAAATCACGCGCTTCAAACAACCCCGCTTTGTGAGCGTTAGCTAATTGGTGTTCATTCGCGCCGCGAACAGCGACAGGCAACATTTGATGTGTGCGCAGCATGAGGCAAACCGAGGGCAGATCCAGTAGGTTGTAGGGGTCTTCGAGTTGGCTCAAATCAATCACGACGGGATCGTTGTCGAAGAAGCCTGGTGTTGCACCCAAGCGGCGCGCCATATCGGCTTGGAGGGCCGATGTGTCAGGGTTTTTAAGGAGGAAAGACACCAAGGGCAGCGAGGCACTTTTGATTTCGTAGGCGTGTGGCGCAGGGGCTTGGCTCATAAGACTTGCAAAAATTAGAAAACCTGAACTTTACACGGCAAGGGTATTGATACGTAGGTAAACTTTTTCAGATGCGAGCTCATTACCTCTTTCGAACGGTTTGTCTGCCATTTGCACTCGGCGTTAATGCGGTTGGTGCGCAACAAGCCACAACCCCAGCGCCTGTCACGTCTGACATGGGGCGTATCGAAATCACGACCGAGCGTGACAACGACACACAACAACGCCGCGAATCTACCGCCAGCAAAATTGTGATTGGCCGTGAAGAAATTGAACGCCAAGGGGACGCGAATTTGGGCGAGATTTTGAAGCGTATGCCTGGCATCACTCTGGGGGGGGCGCCAGGGCGCGGTAGCGGCATTCGCATGCGCGGGTTGAGTCAAGGCTACACACAAATTTTGCTAGATGGTCAGCGGGTACCTCCCGGTTTTAACGTGGAGTCACTCACGCCCGAGATGATTGAACGCGTAGAAATTTACAGAGCCCCCACAGCAGAAACGGGTGCGCAAGCCATCGCGGGCACCATCAACATCATCACGCGTGAAGGCCGCAAAGGCATGCCCACCGAGTTGAAAGTTGGCTCGTCGTTCCAAGGTGGGTATGCCTCGCCCATGGCTTCGCTGGTCAAGTACCACGATGCTGAGCAGTGGAATGCCAACTACACCTTGTCTGTCAATCGCTATGCAGCGCCTGATCACAGCGAGAACGATGTAGTGCGTACCGATGGCAGCGGCAATACCGTGCGTCATCGTGTGAGCGAGAGCCATTACGACCGTCAAGGCATGAACGCCACGGCACGTCTGCAACGTAAGGGCGCGCCAGGAGAAACTTTTACGCTCATGCCTTTCATTGCCTTGTCGCAGGGCAAAACGCCCGGAACGATGCAAGTGACTGAAACACTGAATGGTGCATCGGTTGCAGGTAGCCCTGCATCGGGGACCAGCGAGAATAAAAACCACTTTGCTGTTGCACGCTTAAACGGACAATGGAAGCGCAGGCTCTCCGTTGATAGCAATGTGGAAGCCAAATTCAATCTCGGTGGTTGGAATAGTCACAACGAGTTTGTACAAACGTCATCGAATGCGAGTTTGATCCCCGCAGTGAGAGAAAACTCACACGTTCAAGATCGATCAACCAACCTGAGCGGTAAGTACACCAATGTGATGGGCGGTGGTCATCAATGGGTGAGTGGTACAGAGGTGGAGTCCGTTAGACGTACGCAGGAAATTGCGGGCGCTTACCAAGCCAACCAAGCTGTTACAGGTAATGCGGACTACAGAGCCAGTTCAATGCGCTATGCCGTTTTTTCGCAAGATGAGTGGCAGCTCACGCCGCATTGGGCGACCCATTTGGGGGCTCGTTATGAGGCCTTGACAACTCAGGGTAATACGTCGCTGGGCGATGTCACCAATCGCAACAGTGTGTTCACGCCTTTGTTGCACGCCATGTGGCGTCCAGATCCAGACAGTCGCGACCAAGTTCGCATGAGTTTGACGCGCAGTTTTAAAACACCCAGCATGCCCACGTTGTTGGCGCGCCGTACCTTTACGCGGGATGACAACAGCGCGACCAACCCCGACGTGTCGGGTAACCCCAACCTCAAACCAGAAATTGCAACGGGTTTGGATGTGGCGATTGAGCGTTATTTACCCCAAGGTGGTGTTTTGAGTGCGAGTGTTTTTCATCGGCGTGTGCAAAATTTAATTCGTAATGTCACGACAAAAGAGGTCAGTGGCCGCTGGTTGTCTAGTCCCCAAAACATCAGCGAAGCTGTGACGGAAGGTGTGGAGCTAGAAGCCAAGTTTCGCTTAGATCAATGGATTGCCGAGGCGCCTCGCATTGACTTACGCAACAACCTGAGCTTTTACCGTTCTCGTGTGCTCAGCGTGATGGGTCCAGACAACCGTTTGGATCAGCAACCGAGTATGACGGCCAACTTCGGTGCGGACTACAAACTGAAATCTATGCCACTGACGGTGGGCGGCAACATCAACTACAACCCCAGTTACAGCACCCGTTTGAGCGCTGAACAGTTGGTCACAGTGGCGCAAAAACGTGTGATGGATGTGTACGGTCTGTGGCGCGTCGACAGCAGTACGGCGTGGCGATTGACGTTCAACAATTTAGACCCACGCGCTTACAGCACCAACAGTGTTTATAGCAGTGCCAGTGTTCAGGAAAGCAGTCAAACGAGAAGTCGCAGTTGGACCAATGTGCAAATCCTCTTGGAGAAAAAACTATGACCCAGCATGACGGCGCGTGGTATGACCGCATGTACAACAACCGTGCGTTGGTTCCCGAGTTTGGAACCCATTTGACCCATTGGCGCAACGCGTCTGCACAAGCGCGCACCCAACACCGCTGTTTTCAAGATGTGTCTTATGGTTTGGGTTCAAACGAAACGCTCGATATTTTTCCTGCGATGCAGGTTGGTAAAGGCGGTGCGCCTGTGCTCGTGTTTATTCATGGGGGCTATTGGCGCGCACTCGACAAGGCCGATCATTCTTTTATCGCTCCAGCCTTCACGGCACAAGGAGCGCACGTGGTGATCCCCAACTACGCGTTGTGCCCTGCAGTGAGCGTGTCGCACATCACGCTGCAAATGGTCAAGGCAGTGGCTTGGGTGTGGCGCAACATTCACCGCTTCGGCGGTGACGCCAATCGCATCGTGGTGGTGGGTCACTCGGCGGGTGGCCATTTGGCAGCGATGCTGCAAGCCTGTCAGTGGTCCACTTACGCCGCTGATTTACCCGAACAGGTGGTGCACAAAGCCTTGGCCATCTCGGGTTTGTTTGAGTTGGAATCCATTCGACGTACGCCTTTTTTGACAGACCTCAATTTGTCAGAGGTTGAGGCTTTGCATAACAGCCCCGCGTACATGCCAGCGCCTGCCAGTGGCATGCTGTACAGCGTGGTGGGTGGCGCTGAGAGCGATGAGTTTTTGCGTCATAACCAATTGATGCAACGCGCGTGGGGCCAAGCGCGGGTGCCAGTGAGTGAGGTTTTGCCTGGTCTGAACCACTTCAGCGTGATGGCGTCATTGATTCAGCCAGGTGCGCGACTGCACAGTTTGGTGAGCGAGCTGTTGCTTTAAAGCTGCGGTCCAAAAGCCGAACAACAACAAAAAAAGCTCCGCCAACATCACGTTGTGCGGAGCTTTTTGTTTGGGTACTGGGTGCGTTACATCAACAGATGTTCGCCCGCATTGTCGCCACCCAAGATGACGTAGTTCACCTTGCGCACATCCATCAGCTTGGTGCCACCAGCGTAGCTGATGGAGCTTTGTACGTCTTGCTCCATCTCAATCAGCGTATTTGCCAACTTGCCTTTGACGGGCTCCAAAATGCGCTTGCCTTCGACGTGCTTGTATTCGCCTTTGTTGAAGTCGGACGCAGAGCCGTAATACTCTTTGAATAACTCGCCGTTGACTTCCACCGTTTTACCTGGCGACTCTTCGTGGCCGGCGAACAAAGAACCAATCATCACCATGCTTGCGCCGAAACGAACGCTCTTGGCGATGTCACCGTGGCTGCGAATGCCACCGTCTGCAATGATGGGTTTGGTTGCGACGCGCGCGCACCACTTGAGCGCTGACAACTGCCAGCCGCCCGTGCCAAAACCTGTTTTGAGTTTGGTGATGCATACCTTGCCTGGACCCACGCCCACTTTGGTGGCGTCAGCGCCCCAGTTTTCAAGGTCAATCACAGCCTCAGGCGTGGCCACGTTACCCGCGATGATGAAACTCTTGGGCAGCTTGGCCTTGATGTAGCCAATCATGTCACGCACGCTGTCGGCATGGCCGTGAGCGATGTCGATGGTGATGTATTCAGGGGTGAGTCCTGCAGCCGCCAACGTGTCTACTGTTTCGCGGTCAGGTGCTTTCACGCCCAACGAGATCGACGCGTACACACCCTTGGCATGCATATCTTTCACGAATTGGACATTGTCCAAATCGAAGCGGTGCATCACATAGAAGTAATTGTTTTGCGCCATCCATAAGCAGATGCTTTCATCCACCACAGTTTTCATGTTGGCGGGGACGACAGGCAAGCGAAACTTGCGGCCACCGAGTTCAACACCTGCATCGCATTCGGAGCGGCTTTCCACGCGGCATTTGCGAGGCAGCAGCAAGATGTTGTCGTAATCAAAAATTTCCATATTCTCAAGCTCCAGAAAATAACGTTCGAAGTTTGAGCGCTTGGCTTGGCCGGCTTTCTTCAGGTGCCTACGACAGACCAAAAAAAACCGGGCGCAAGAAACTTGGGCCCGGTGTCTGATTGTACAGGTCGTCTAGGTTCGTTTAGACGCTTAGGCGCATTTAAAAGTCAAACGTGCCACACCGTTGACGATCAGGTGCGAGGCCAACTCTTTTTTCACAATCGACATTTGCTGCTTACGCAATGCGCAAAAATTAGAGGCCTGCTCAGTCGCTACTGCGAGAGCGCCATCTTGGCGACCTGCAAGGGGGGCCGCTTCAGCTTCTATGAAAAAGTTGCCCTCTGGTAAGGGTTTGACGGCTGATTGGTAGGTGAAACCAATTCCACGTGTGCCAGTGCTTTGGTTGTCGACAGCGCAGCCCGTGAGAAAAGCTGAGACCAATGCGATCGCCAAGGTGATGGGGTGTGAAATCAAACGCATACGAAAGCTCCTTTAAAAGTAGAAAATCAGTAACTACCCATTTGTTAATGAGTCACTAAGTTTACTTAATGAAATATTAAGTAATCATTAAATTAATTTATTTTTAGTTAAAAAAGGTTAGCCCAGTTCCGAAGCGTGAGTTTTTGATTTTTTACAATCACCCAATGCATTTCACTTCTGGGCATGACGCCTACGCTCAAACCAGCCCTCACGCGGGGCTCACTTCCCCCCTGTTGCAAGGCTTGAACAACGAACAGGCTGCGGCGGTCACGTTGCCTCAGACGCATGCCCTCATCTTGGCGGGGGCAGGGTCGGGTAAGACGCGGGTGTTGACCACGCGCATTGCGTGGCTCATGCAAACGGGGCAGGTGTCGCCGGGCGGCTTGCTTGCGGTGACGTTTACCAACAAGGCTGCCAAAGAAATGCTCACACGTTTGTCGGCCATGCTGCCGGTGAACGTGCGCGGCATGTGGGTGGGCACGTTTCACGGGTTGTGCAATCGCTTTTTGCGCGCGCATTGGAAGCTGGCTAACTTGCCGCAGTCGTTTCAAATTTTGGACATGCAAGACCAGCTCAGCGCCATCAAGCGCTTGAGCAAACAGTTCAATGTGGATGACGAGCGTTTTCCGCCCAAAGAAACCATGCGCTTCATTGCGGGTTGCAAAGAAGATGGTCTGCGCCCCAAAGATGTGGTGGCCCGCGACCCCGATGACCGCAAACGCGTGGAGTTGTATGAGTTGTACGAAGCCCAATGCCAACGCGAAGGTGTGGTGGACTTTGGTGAACTCATGTTGCGCTCTTACGAACTGTTGCGCGACAACGAGGCACTGCGCGAACACTACCGCCGTCGTTTTCAACACATCTTGGTGGATGAGTTTCAAGACACCAACAAGCTGCAATACGCTTGGCTCAAACAACTCGCGGGCCCTGTGGACCAAGGCGGTGGTGCCATCTTGGCCGTGGGCGACGATGACCAAAGTATTTACGCCTTCCGTGGCGCACGCGTCGGCAATATGGCCGACTTTGTGCGCGAGTACAAGGTGACGTACCAAATCAAGCTCGAGCAAAACTACCGCAGCTTCAGCAACATCTTGGACAGTGCCAACCATCTGATCAGCCACAACAAAGGCCGTTTGGGTAAAAACCTGCACACCACCCAAGGCGCAGGCGAGCCCGTGCGTGTTTACGAGTCGCCCACCGACTTTGCCGAAGCGCAATGGATGGTGGAAGAGATGAAGCAACTCTTGCGCGATGGTCAAAATGGAGACGGCACGAATGGTGTGCAACACCGCAGCGAAATTGCGGTGCTCTACCGCAGCAACGCCCAAAGCCGTGTGATTGAAACCGCGCTCTTCAACGCCGCCATGCCATACCGCGTGTACGGTGGCTTGCGCTTCTTTGAGCGCGCTGAAATCAAACACGCCTTAGCTTATTTGCGTTTGCTAGAGAACCCACGCGACGACACCAGCTTCATGCGCGTGGTCAATTTTCCGCCGCGTGGCATTGGTGCCCGCAGCATCGAGCAGTTGCAAGACGCCTCACGTGCCATGGGCTGCGCCATGAGCGATGCCGTTACGGCAGTGGCTGGCAAAGCGGGCGCCAACCTCAGCGCCTTTGTGGCCAAGATTGATGTGCTGCGCGAGCAAACGCAAGGCCAAAACCTGCGCCAAATCATTGAGCTGTTGCTCGATCACTCAGGCTTGATCACCCATTACCAAGGGGAACGCGAAGGCCAAGACCGCATTGAGAACTTGCAGGAATTGGTCAATGCTGCCGAGAGTTTTGTCACGCAAGAAGGCTTTGGTCGTGATGCCGTGGCACTGCCCATCGATGAGCATGGACAGCCTATGGTTACAGATAGCAATGCAGCGCCCCAAAACATGATCAATGCCGACACCGGCGAAACCTTATCGCCATTGGCAGCCTTTTTGACGCACGCCGCTTTGGAAGCCGGTGACAACCAAGCGCAAGCAGGGCAAGACGCCATTCAACTCATGACGGTCCATGCCTCCAAAGGGTTGGAGTTTGATTGCGTGTTCATCACAGGCATGGAAGAGGGGTTGTTCCCTCACGAAAACTCGATGAACGACTTTGATGGCCTCGAAGAAGAGCGCCGACTCATGTACGTGGCCATCACGCGTGCGCGCAAACGTTTGTATTTGAGTCATTCGCAAACGCGCATGTTGCATGGCCAGACGCGCTACAACCTGAAAAGTCGTTTTTTTGAAGAGCTGCCCGAGCACACCCTCAAGTGGATCACGCCTGCGCGTTCAGCCTTTGCCGATGCGATGCCCTCGCGACGCGATGCTTGGCAGAACAACAACGGCTGGCAAAACAACGCCTGGGGCGGTGGTGCTGCCACGGCTGTTGCGCCCAAGCCCGTTCCACAGCGTGCAGCACCCGTGACGAGTGGCCCTAACGCTTGGGTACGCAGCGGCGTGCAGGTGTTTCATGCCAAGTTTGGTGAAGGCGCGGTGATGAGCATTGAAGGTGTGGGCGACGATGCCCGTGCACAAGTGAACTTCCCACGTCACGGCACCAAATGGTTGGCGCTGAGTGTGGCCAAGCTCACGCAGGTGTAAGGCCGTTCAGGCGTAAAGCGTGTCTGAGGTGAAGCAGTCTTTGAAGCTGTAATACGTCGAACAAAAAAACATCGACGCCAGCATCAGCATGGCCGGCAACATGGCCATGGCGGCAAACTCACCATCACCCAATGCGCTGCCCACGAGGGTGAGCGCAAACATGGTGCCCATAAAAATGAACGACCACATCAAGCCAAACACCAAAAATGCACGCCAGTTGCTCAGGCATGCCACGGTGCTGAAGAACAAGCTTTTGGCCACAGGCACACCATGCCAGTGGGTCAGGGCGGGGGCATGCCAGAACACCAGTGACAAAGGTAAATACAGCATCATCGACAGCCACATCGCGTTTTGAAATTCCGGCTTCATCAAGGTGTCCATCTCTAGCGAACCGCCACCCAAATACAGCTTGGCAAAGTCGCCACCATCCACCAAGGTGGATAAGCCCATCACGCCGACAAAGCACAAGGCGTAGATGAGACCGAGTGCAAGCATGTTGCGCTTGCCTTCCGCACCTGTTCTAAAGCCTGCAGCCAAAATGAACGGCATGGGAAATTTTCCTAAGTCCACTTCACGCGTCGCGGCCATGAGGCCTAGCGTGGCAGCAGGCAACAACATGAGTGCTAAAAATTCACCCAGCATCGGCACGAGCGAAAGGATCGACATGCTCGCCATGAACATGAAGAACAAGCCCGTCAGTGCCAGCGGTTGTTTCCAAAAAGCACGAATGCCTTGACGCACCCAGAGTGAGCCAGTTTTTGCAGGAACGACGTTGAGTTTCATAGCTCAGAGTGTCACAGGATTGGCGATACGTTGTTGCAACACACGTTCAAAGTGTGTCGGATCGTGGGGTTGCAACATGCTTGCTTCGCGTGGCAAGTAAAAGTCCCACAGGCGGGAGGTCCAAAAACGCAAAGCACCTGCACGCAACATGGGGTTGAGCAACTGGCGCTCAGCCGGTGTGAATGGGCGCACTGCTTGGTACGCGTCGATGAAGGCTTGGGCCTTGGCCGCATCATGCGAACCATCGGCATGCGTGATGCACCAGTCGTTCAAACACACCGCCACGTCAAACAACCAAGTGTCGACGCCAGCAAAGTAAAAGTCGAAGAAACCTGTCAACTCAGGTGCTTCGGTTGTGCCGTCAAACATCACGTTGTCACGGAACAAGTCGGCGTGGATGGGACCGCGAGGCAGTGCGGTGTACGCCGACGAGGCCGCGATGTGGTTTTGATACGCCAACTCGGTTTGAATCAGCGTGGTTTGCGCTTCGTTCAAATGCGGCAACACCACGGGCACGGTCTCGTTCCACCAAGGCAGGCCGCGCAAGTTGGGCTGTTGGCGGTTGTAGTCGCGGCCAGCCAGGTGCATGCGGGCCAGCATGTCGCCTACAGCGGCGCAATGTGCAGCGGTGGGGCTGAGTTCGCTTTTGCCACGTAGGCGGTTGACCACCGCAGCAGGCTTGCCCTCGACGGTCAGCAAAATGTCACCGTCTTGGTTAGACATCGGGTCTGGCACGGGAATGCCGCCTTGTGCCAAGTGCTTCATCAAGTACAGATAAAACGGCAACTGCTCGTGTGTGAGGCGCTCAAACAGCGTGAGTACGTATTGGCCTTCGCCGCTGGTGAGGAAGTAGTTGGTGTTCTCAATGCCACCTTGGATGCCTTTGAGTTCGACCAACTCGCCTAGTTTGAGTTGGGTCAGCAGTTCTTGCGCGGAGGACTCTGAAACTTCGGTGAAAACTGCCATGACTGCCAAGGTATTAAAAGTTGTTGGCATTGTAGTTGGGCACAATTGCATGCTATGAGTGAATCCAAAACATTGCTGCTGGTCGACGGCTCCAGCTACCTCTACCGCGCCTTCCATGCCATGCCCGACTTGCGCGCAGTGCCCGGTGACCCAAGCAGTACGGCCACAGGCGCCATTCGCGGCATGATCAATATGATGCAAGCCTTGCGCAAAGAAGTGCCTACCGACTTGGCCGCTTGCGTGTTTGACGCCAAAGGCCCGACCTTTCGCGACGAGATGTACCCCGAGTACAAAGCTAACCGCTCACCCATGCCCGACGACTTGCGCTCGCAAATCGAACCCATCCACGCCATGGTGCGCATGCTGGGTTGGACGGTGCTTGATGTACCGGGCGTTGAAGCCGATGACGTGATTGCCACCTTGGCTGTCACCGCCGCCAACCAAGGCGTGCGTGTGGTGGTGTCCAGCGGCGATAAAGACTTGAGCCAATTGGTGAACGAACACATCACCATCATGGACACCATGAACGGCAAGAAGCGCGACGTGGCCGGCGTCACTGCCGAGTTTGGCGTTCCCCCTCATTTGATGATCGACTACCAAACCTTGGTGGGCGACCCTGTGGACAACGTACCAGGCGTGCATAAAGTAGGTCCTAAGACTGCGGCCAAGTGGCTCATGGAATATGGCTCGCTCGATAACCTCATTCAAAACGCCAGCGCCATCAAAGGCGTGGCGGGCGAGAACTTGCGCCAAGCCCTCGACTGGTTGCCCAAAGGTCGCCAACTGGTGACCATGAAAACCGATTGCGATTTGTCGGCCTACGTGTCGGGCCTGCCTGCACTCGACGCTTTGCACTTGGCCGAACCCGACAAACCCGCGTTGCAAACCTTTTACGAAACCTATGGTTTCAAAGGCTTGGCACGAGCGATTGCTGAGGGCAGTGATGGTGTGTCGGGTGCAGGTGGCAAAGCTGCTTCAGCCAAGCCAAAGTTCGAACCCACGCTCGGCTTGTTTGATGAACCCGAGCCCACCGTGTCTGCGGTGACCGACAAACATTACGACTGCGTGCTCACGTGGGACGCGTTTGACGCATGGCTGGCCAAGCTGCAAGCTGCCGAACTGGTGGCGTTTGACACCGAAACCTCGTCGCTTGACGAGATGCGTGCCGAAATTGTGGGTCTGAGCTTTTCGGTCAAACCCGGTGAGGCTTGCTACATCCCACTCGCGCACAGCTATGGCGATGCGCCTGAGCATCTGCCACTCAACGACGTGCTGGCCAAACTCAAGCCTTGGTTTGAAAACCCCAATGCCAAAAAATTGGGCCAACACATCAAGTACGACCGACATGTCATGGCCAACCACGGCATTGAGGTGCATGGCTACGCCCACGACACCATGCTGCAAAGCTATGTGCTCGAAGTGCACAAACCGCATGGCCTGGCCAGCTTGGCCGAACGGCATGTGGGCCGCAAAGGTTTGAACTATGAAGACCTGTGCGGCAAAGGCGCGCACCAAATTCCGTTCTCGCAAGTGGATGTCGCCCGCGCCACCGAATACTCATGCGAAGACTCCGACATGACGTTGGACGTGCACCACGTGCTGTGGCCGCGTTTGCAGGCGGACGTTCAACTCAGCCACATCTACCAACTGGAGATGGACAGCAGCGAAGCGCTGTACCGCATTGAGCGCAACGGCGTGTTGATCGACGCGCCCACACTCGCCGCGCAAAGTCATGCACTGGGCCAACGCATTTTGCAGCTCGAAACTGAGGCGTATGAGATTGCAGGCCAACCGTTTAACTTGGCCTCGCCCAAACAGTTGGGCGAAATCTTCTTCGATAAATTGGGCTTGCCCGTCATTAAAAAAACTGCCACAGGTGCACGTAGCACCGACGAAGAAGTGCTGGAAAAACTGGCCGAAGACTACCCACTGCCTGCCAAAATTTTGGAGCACCGCAGTCTTAGCAAACTCAAAGGCACCTATACCGACAAGCTCGCGCTCATGGCCCACCCACGCACGGGCCGCGTGCATACGCACTACGCGCAAGCGGTGGCCGTGACCGGCCGCTTGTCTAGCAACGACCCCAACTTGCAGAACATTCCTATTCGCACCGCCGAAGGCCGCAAAGTGCGCGAAGCCTTTGTGGCCCCCGAGGGTTGCGTCATTGCCAGTGCCGACTACAGCCAGATTGAACTGCGCATCATGGCGCACATCAGCGGTGACGAGGCGTTGGTCAAAGCCTTTCACGAAGGGCTCGACGTGCACCGCGCCACGGCGGCCGAAGTGTTTGGCGTGAGCGTGGACGCGGTCAGCACCGAGCAACGCCGCTATGCCAAGGTCATCAACTTTGGCCTCATCTACGGCATGAGCGCCTTTGGTTTGGCCAAGGCGCTGGGCATTGACAACACCGCTGCCAAAAATTACATCACCCGCTACTTCGAACGCTTTGCCGGTGTGAAGCAATACATGGACGACACCCGCGAACAAGCCAAAGCCCAAGGCTATGTGCAAACCGTGTTTGGCCGTCGCTTGTACTTGCCCGAAATCAACAGCCCCAACGGCCCACGCCGTGCAGGCGCAGAGCGTGCCGCCATCAACGCGCCCATGCAAGGCACAGCCGCCGACCTCATCAAGATGAGCATGGTAGCCGTGCAAAAAGCCATTGATGCACAACAACTCCAAACCAAAGTCATCATGCAAGTGCACGACGAATTGGTGTTTGAAGTGCCCGAGTCAGAAGTGGCATGGGTCCGCACCGAAGTGCCAGGCCTGATGGCTGAAGTGGCGCAGCTGAAAGTGCCGTTGTTAGCTGAGGTAGGGGTTGGGTTGAATTGGGATGAGGCGCATTGATTGAGCTTTCGCTGCCTTGCATTCACGGCCCTCTTCTGAGGGCCCTATTTTTATCATCCTAAACATATAGCCGTATCGTTATGCCGGAATCGCTGCCTTTTGGCATAGAGCCAAAGATGAGAGCAGTATTGGGCTGTCATGATTTATTGAGGAGCTAATTATTTTTGGTACATAATTAAATCTAAAGTTCATATAAGGCTAAAAATGTCCGAAGCATATTCTGAAAGTCTGATAACAAATGGCTTGAGTGTTCGAGTGGCATGGGCACGCATGGCGCTTGGTTTTTTTCAAGGGCTAGCGCTTTACGGACTGATGCGGGTGGATGCCGACGGCACTCGGCTTGTTTCGCAAAATTACTCTGGCTTGGTGACTTTCATGGTGGGCTTTTTGCCGTTGTTGATGGTTTCATCATTAGGGCATTTGAGTAAACGTCAGTTGGTGTTGTGGGGCGTGATGGCTACGTCACTGGTAGCGCTGCTGGGAGGCTACGACATCTGGCGGCGCGAGGCCTACTTGGCATGGCCTTCGTTCGAGCTGGTGGTGAATTTTGTTTTCTGTTTTTACATTGCTCAAGCCATGGTGTTAGCTGGGGCTAACGAACACAAAAAAATTGCCAGCTACAACGGTTATTTTGAGCAAGCTTGGAAGCTTTTAATTCAGGTGCTTTTGTCTTTGCTTTTTATAGGCGTTGTTTGGTTGGTGCTCTGGATGGGAGCTAGTTTGTTTAGTGTGTTGGGTTTGACATTTTTACGCGAGATGTTGGGCGAGCTTTGGTTCTACTTGCCTGTCACCTCGTTTTTTGTGGCAACGAGCATACATATCACCGATGTCAATCCTTCCGTGATTCGCAGTGTTCGCACTCTGCTGCTGACACTGTTTGCATGGTTATTACCTTTGGCCACTTTGTTTGTCGTAGGCTTTTTAGCCATGTTGCCTTGGACGGGGCTGGAGTTACTGTGGGCTATACGTCATGCCACTTGGATTTTGTTAGGCACGATGTTGGTATTGATTTTGTTAATCAATGCGGCTTATCAAAATGGCTTGTCTGCACATGCGGTAGCTGCTGCCGTTCGCATAAGCGCAAAGGCGGCGATGTTCTGTTTGTTACCTGTGGTCATGATTGCCATTTATGCCCTAGGGCTGCGTGTCAGTGATTACGGTTGGACCAATGATCGCTTGATGGCTGCTGTTGGCGTCGGCTTGTCATTGAGTTATGCCGTAGGCTATGCATGGACAGCTACGCGCCCAAACTGGCTGAAGCCTATGGCACGCGTGAATACGTTCAACGCTTTTTTATTCCTGAGCATCTTGTTGATCGTCCATAGTCCTTTGGGGGATGTGCGCCGCTTGTCGGTCAATAACCAATTGGCTCGTTTAGATGCTGGTAAGGTCAGCCCGCAAGACTTTGATTACCGCTACCTCAGATTTAAAACTGATCGTTATGGGCGCGAGGCGCTTATGCAGTTGAGCAGGAGAACAGGGGACAAAGATGCGGAGGTTATTCGTGAAAAAGCCAATGAAACCATGGCTTTTGAGAACCAATGGTCAAGGTATCAATCTGAAAAAAAACAAGTGTCAGAGGTGAAATCCCTTACTCAAAAAAGAGCAGATGCTCATGTATGGCCACAAGGGGCAAAGCTACCTGAGGGACTATTAAATAAAGATTGGATCAAAGTGGAGGGCATAGTGCCTAATTGTTTGGTTCAAATTGTTTATGTGTGTGATGTGTTTTTATTGTCATCGTTGGGGCAAGAGGATCAGAGTTGGCTTTTCATTGATCAACATAAATATCAACACTCAGTTGTCGTACGTGGTAACGCTGAACGCTGGCAGGTCGTTCAAGAATTGCCTACTAGCATGTCTGGCTGTTCCAGCTTTCTTAAGAAAATGAAAGAAGGCCATTATCAAATGGTCAATAAAACAGAGCAAGATTTGATGGTCGGTAACGTACGCATACTGCTCAGGCCAATAGCCAACTCAGCAGAGGTGTTATGTCCGAATTAATATATGGTGATTCAATTTAGAAATCTTTACCTTATACCATCGATCAGCTAGCCTTGATTTTTATTTCTTAAGCCTTATCGACCGATTGGTTATGCCACACCACTTGCCGAGCCAGCTTGATAAACCGCTCCTGCTCAGCCGCACTCAAGGGGTGAAGAATGTCAGCTTGCAGCTCATGCACGATGGGCAGCAGGGCCAAGTAAATTTTGTTGCCTTTGGCTGTGAGCGACAGCTCGCGCGATCTTCGGTCTTGCTCGCTCACCACACGGCGCACCCAGCCTTTGTTGTCTAAGCGTTCAATCACGCCGCCAATGGTGGCGCGGTCGTAGCCAATGATTTCGGCCACGGTGGCTTGGTCGACATGGGGGTTGTTGGCGATGGCGTCTAGCGCGGCGTATTGCACCGAGGTCAGGTCATAGCCTGCGGCTTGGGTGCGCTGCGCAAAGATTTGGGTGGATTGCTGTTGCAGGCGACGTATCAAGTGTCCCGCCATGTCATGCATTGCCATGCCTGTGTCTCCGTGTAAGTACCAATATGGTAATTATACATACCATCTTGACGGATATTAGTAAGTGTAGTTATCATTTATCCAGCACCGATATTTCGGCATCTTTCAAACACTGGAGACAAGACATGCAGTTTTACAAAGACGGATTTCGAGGTGGCAACCCCGACATCAAGCAAGCCGCGCCCAACCGACGCAACCGTGGCGTCAACGAGCCCTTGCCTGAAAAAGTAGATGTGCTCATTGCCGGTACGGGCCCTGCAGGTTTGTGTTTGGCTGCGCAGTTGTCGCAGTTCCCCGAGATCAGCACCATGATCATCGAGCGCATGCCTAGCAACATCATCAAAGGCAAGGCTGATGGCATCAACACGCGCACGATGGAAATGTTCCAAGCGTTTGGGTTTGCCGACAAGGTCAAGCGCGAAACGTATTGGGTCAACCAAACCGCGTTTTGGATGCCCGACCCCAAGAACCCCGACCACATCAAGCGCGTGGGCCGTGTGCAAGACGTGGCAGACGATAGCTCTGAAATGCCTCACATCTTGATCAACCAAGCGCGCTTGCATGAGTTGTTCATCGAGGTCATGAAAAACTCGCCCTCGCGCTTAGAACCCGATTACGGCTGGGAAGTTGAAAGCCTCACCATCGATCCCACCACCGACGATCACCCCGTCACCGTCACCTTGAAAGACGCCACGGGCATCAACTGGTGGGGCACGCGCACTGTGCGCGCCAACTATGTGGTGGGCTGCGACGGTGCGCACTCCAAAGTGCGCAAATCTATTGGCGGCGAGTTGCACGGCGATGCCGCACACCAAGCTTGGGGTGTGATGGATATTTTGGCCAACACCGATTTCCCCGATGTGCGCCAGAAGTGTTTGATCTCATCTGCCAAAGAAGGCAACGTGCTCATCTTGCCGCGCGAAGGTGGCTATGTGTTCCGCATGTATGTGGAGTTAGACAAACTCAATGTGGGCGAAAAAGCTGCACAACGCAAGCTCACGCAAGACGACATGATTGCTGCGGCTAACCGCATCATCAAACCGTACGCAATTGATGTGAAAGAAGTGGTGTGGTGGTCTATCTACGACATTGGCCACAGCATCACCGACCGCTTTGATGATGTGCCAGAAGGCGTGGACCGCAACCCACGCGTGTTCACAGCAGGCGATGCGTGCCACACCCATTCACCCAAAGCGGGGCAGGGCATGAACGTGTCGATGCAAGACACCTTCAACCTCGGCTGGAAACTGGTGCATGTGCTGCAAGGCCGTGCCAACCCAAGCCTGCTGCGCAGCTACTCCAAAGAACGTTTGACCGAAGCCAAGCGTTTGGTAGAAACCGATCATGAGTGGTCGCGCATCATGTCGGCTCCCACCACACAAGCTGAGCGTGACGGCACAGAAGAGCCGCGCATCATTCGTCAGTTCAAAGCCAACCTCGAGTTCACAGGGGGCACGGCCGTGAAGTACGACAGCTCTTATTTGTTTGCTGCCAGCGCACACCAAGCTTTGGCAAAAGGTGAAGAGGTGGGGCGTCGCTTCCACTCAGCACCTGTGGTGCGCGTGTCTGATGCCAAGCAAATGCAACTCGGCCATGTGGCCGAGGCTGATGCACGCTGGCGCATTTATGCCTTCGCAGGCAAGGCAGACAGTTCTAACGCTGGGTCAGCCATTCACAAGCTGGCCGATTGGTTAGAAACCAATGCCAACTCACCCGTGGTCAAGCACACACGCAAGGGTGAAGACATTGACGCAATCATCGACTTCCGCGCTGTGTTCCAACAAACCTTTGACCAACTGGCCTACGAAAACATGCCCTCGTTGCTCAAACCCAAAACAGGCAAGCTGGGTTTGCAAGACCACGAAAAAGTGTTTTGTGTGGACCACAAGGGCGTGGGCGATATTTATGACATGCGCGGCATCAGCTGCGATAAGGGCTGCATGATCGTGGTGCGTCCCGATCAGTATGTGGCGCATGTGTTGCCATTGGATGGCTATGACGAGCTCGCTGCTTATCTCGATGGTGTCTTGCGCTAGCCTAGCTACTTGTTCTGTGTTTATCATGCTGCACACGTACAAATTCAGGATTTTGAACCACGCATTTCGCGCAGGATAATCTGCCCATGACCTTGATTTCAATTCTTGTCGGCACACTCGTCGCTGGCATGGGCAGTGTGTGGCTGGCAGCCTTGTTGGCCTATGCACTGCTGTCGCGTTTCACCCAACATTTACTTAGTCTTGCCGCAGGTGCGCTGCTGGCAACGGCTTTCACACGTTTGTTGCCCGAGGCATTTGAGCTCTCGGTAGAAGCGGGGGTGTCCGCACAGGCGCTATTTGGCGCATTGCTGGTGGGCTTGGTGTTTTTCTTTTTGCTCGACAAGGCTGAGCTGTGGCACCACGGTCATGAGCACGGGCATGATCATGACCATTCGCATGACGAAGCCACGCACGCTCACCATGCGAGCGCCCCCCACACACACGAAGCACATCACCACCATGGGAATAGCCACCACACGGGTGGCTGGGCGGTATTGCTAGGCGACAGCGTGCACGCGTTTGGCGATGGCATCTTGATTGCCGCCGCTTTTGTGGCGGACCCACGTTTGGGCATTGCTGCCGCATTGGCCGTGATGGCCCACGAAGTGCCGCATCATGTGGGTGACTTGGTGGTGCTGCGGCAAACACTCAGCAATCCACGTGGTGCGTTGCTCAAGCTTACGCTTGCAGGTGGGGTGACGGCCATTGGCGGATTGGTGGGCTATTTGCTCGTGGGCGCACTGCACGAGTACTTGCCATTCTTTTTGGTGGTGGCTGCTAGCAGCTTTATTTATGTGGCGCTGGCTGATTTGAGTCCGCAGTTACAAAAGCGGTTAAGCCCGCGCGAAACAGCCGCCCAAGTGGCTTGGTTGTTTGCAGGCATTGCCCTTGTCGCCGCTTTGGGCGAGTGGGCGCAACACTAATTTAAGATTTTTCGCAGGGCAGGCCGGGCGTGTTGCACCACTCGCTCCAGCTGCCTGCATACAGCGCAGTGCGACCTAAGCCAGCGACTTCCATGGCCAGCACATTGGGTACGGCACTCACGCCGCTGCCGCAGTGGTGCACCACGGTTTCTGCTTTGGCGGTGCCCAGCAGGGCGGCAAATTCAGCACGCAATTCATCTGCACTTTTGAAGAAGCCATCGGCATTGAGGTTGGTGCTGAACGGACGGTTCAGTGCGCCTGGGATGTGGCCGGCCACAGGGTCAAGTGGCTCTACCTCGCCGCGATAGCGCGGTGCACCGCGTGCGTCGACGATGGTTTGAGTGTCGTCGCCCAAATGTGCAGATACGGTGGCGGTGTCCACCAATTTCACCAGTGGCTCGCGCAGGACAAAGTTGCCTGCCGCATGCGTGGCACTTGTCGTGGCGGTTGCTTCGCCTGAAGCCACAGAGCCGCCCGCTGTTACCCACGCCTGAAAGCCGCCATCGAGCACAGCCACAGCATCATGGCCGCACCACTTGAGCATCCACCACATGCGGCCGCAATAGTTCATGCCGTTGCGGTCATACACCACCACTTGGGTGTCATTATTGATTCCCACGCTTTGCAGCCAAGCGACAAACACCTCGCGCTGGGGTAGTGGGTGGCGGCCGCCATTTACACGCTTGTTTGCGTCGTGTGTGGCCAGGTGAAGGTCCAGGTCAGCGTGTTGTGCACCTGCGATGTGTTGCTCTGCAAACTGCGCGTGGCCTGCCGGTGGGTTCATCAAATCGAAGGTGCAGTCAAACACGGCCAAGGAGGTACCGTTGGCTTGCAAGGTTTGGAGCTGCGCAACAGAGATGAGCGTGGTGAACATGATGGTTTCCTTCAAGGCTTCAAAGCGTCACGAATGATGGTTGGTGCTTAGTGTTCTTCTGCGGGCGCACTAGGCGCAGCGCGTGCGCGCAGCAAAGTAGCAGCCATACCGCTGACGGTGATGAGTGCCATGCCTGCCCAGCCAATGAGTGGAATGTCATCGCCAAACAGCAACAAGCTGTACAGCGCGGCAAACACAATGCCCGAGTATTGCAAGTTGGCCACCACCAGCGTGGCACCGTGGCTGTAGGCGCGGGTCATGCACAGCTGACCGAGCGAGGCAAAAATACCGACGGGGATGAGCCACACTGCGTGCTCCCACTCCCAAGTGGAGATGCCCATGAAGGCCATGCCTGCCAGCCCCGCCACGATGGTGCCGATGGCGAAGTAAAACACGGTGCGTGTTTCGGGCTCGCCTATGCGTCCCAATGCCGTGACTTGCATGTAGGCAAAGGCCGCGCAAAAACCAGACATGAGGCCAATGAGTCCGGCATAAATTTGGTCTTGCGCCATGGTGGGGCGCAGCACCATGATCACGCCCGCAAAACCTGCCATGACGGTGAGTGCCAAGGGGCCTTGTGACCAAGGGCTTTGGCCTTCACTCGGTTTCCAGTTGATGAGCGAGCCGCCCACGATGAAGGCTGCAATCCACACACTGCTCATGTAGTTGAGTGTCATAGCCGTGGCCAGTGGCAATTTGGAGATGGCGTAAAACCAGGCACTCAAAGAGGACACACCAATGATGGAGCGCCACACATGCATGCCCACATATTGGGTGCGTAGCGAAATGTTTTGTTGCCGCGCAATGACGGCTAAAAAAATAAAACCCACCACGCCTCGGTAGAACACAAGCTCTGCCGAGTTGAAGTGGGCGGAGCCGTATTTGACGCACACCCCCATGGTTGCAAAGAAGAAGGCTCCGAGGATCATCCAAAGAGCTGCTTTGTTATTTGGAGGCATTTTTTTGTGGGATCTACTGTTGAACCGAGACTCGGATTTAGTTACTTACGATGGCGCTCAAGCGTTACAGATGGTGTTACTTTGAGGCTTTCGGAACAAGAGGCATAAGAATTGTCGTGAGCATTTCGGATTCGATTTTCAAATAACCTTCCGCTACAGCATATATCTCGTCCAGTGAGATCTCTTGAGCTTGTCCCTTGGTATGTGTTCGAGCAAGAAAGGTTTTTCCAACTAAAACTTTTCCGTCTTTGCCTGGATGCCAAATTCCGTGCACATAACGCCCACGCATATTGTTCAGGTCATTGATCTGCTTGGTAATTGCCTTCGCTGGCTCCATTAGGTGTGGATAACGAAGTTCAACCAGAGTCGACAGGATCTCTGTCAGCTGGTGGGTGGCAAGTTTTCCCCCTGTGAGTGCCATTCCAACTTCAGCAGAAATCCCGGCAAGGTGCCAGATAGTTGTTCTAAGGCTCACTTCAAGGTGAGCTGAGTTGGCGCAAATATGTCCGATCGCTTCTTTAAAGTCTTTGGTCGGATACCGACTCAGACCTTGACCGCCAAGTGCCACAGCCCCTTCTTCTAGAGCTTTTGTTAATTCAGAAGAGGGCTGCTGTTTGGACAGATGTTGGGACTCTACTTCAGTGATTGGGATCGCATCTTGAGGGATATAGGTGTCGGCCGAAGGGTCATCTTCGAATGCGTGGACTCGCCACATGTTGTATTCAAAACGCTTGAAATATCGCACGTAAACCCCTTTTGTTCAGATATGTTTTATGAGATTTTTCACCCACATAGCACTATCTCACCCGAGTTGAAGTGGGCGGAGCCGTATTTGACGCACACCCCCATAGTGGCAAAAAACGCTGCCCCTAAGAGCATCCACAGGGCTTGCATGCGTATGGCTTAGCTTTGCGCGAAGTTGAGTTTGCCGCGATACCACTCGTGGAAGTGTTGCATGCCGTCTTCCATGGGGCTTTGGTAAGGGCCGACTTCGTTGTCACCACGGTCCATCAAGGCTTTGCGGCCTGCGTCCATGCGCTCGGCAATTTCGTCGTCCTCGATGCAGGTTTCCATGTAGGCCGCACGCTGGGCTTCGACGAACT
>JACCDY011045817.1_pt1 | contig 25875 bp, 32 predicted proteins | sample 7446391 | NCBI WGS metagenome assembly JACCDY01 (sample SAMN15323451, study PRJNA562643) | freshwater metagenome | isolation source: river surface water | place: USA:Blue River Watershed | collected 2017-08-18 | reverse complement strand
TCATATAAACTTTGATGTGAAGCCATAATGATTCTCTATTCTTATAGATAGATAACAATTTTTATTTTTTATCTTTATTTTTCTTGATTTTTCGAATATCTTTTGATTTTGAAGATTTTATTTTCATCGATGATTTTTTAATCTTCATTTTGGTTGTTGGATTTATTTTTCTTCTCTTTTTACTACCACCTGCCGTTTGTGGTGTATATTGTTTAGCACTCTCTTCATCTATTTGTCTTCTAATAGCTTCTATTCTTGCATTAACCTCTGCTTTTTGTGTGTTTAAATCACTGATTCTTTGTAAATTATCACGATATTGTTGAATATTTCCTTCAATTCCTTGTATTTTAACCTCCTCTGCTTGTAGTTCTCCATTTATTCTTTGAAAATAGGCTTGAATCATATCATCTAAATAAACGGGTGGTGGATGTATAGCTTCCATCGATTCTCTTATACCAGCTATTTTATCTTTTAAAGCTTGTACTTCTTGTACTTTAGAATTTATATCAAATTGTGATTGAGCCATTCCAGCCATCTTTATCTCTCTACAGTTTACTTCGTTTTTTTTGTTAAAAAGTTATTCGAACAAAAATAGGTTAAAAAATAATAAACTTCTTAAGATGGGTCAGGAAGTGCGTTTAATTCAGCAAGTTCTTCCTCCAATAATTCTAAATCATGATTTAATTTACTTAATTCAAATTTTTCTTTTTCCAATTGTGGAGTTAATTCTCCTAAATCCCTTTCAAGTTCAGCTATTCTTATTCTATCTTTTTCAATCGATTCTTGTAAGGTTTCTAATTCAGCTTCTTGTTGTTGAATAGTAGCAAGTCGTCCTTGATAACCTTGAAGTGTAGTGTCTAATGAACTTACAATATGAATCAATTCATCTCTTTTTTTTCCTTCAATATTTGTATTGGATTGTAAATCAGATAATAATTGAGAAGATTCTTGTTTATAAGTTGATAATTTATCTTCAAGTGAGGGTTCCATTCTTTATATCATTGACAATATTTTTTTTTAGAAAAAATCATCGAATTAAACGGCAATCGCATTTTTATAGGTCTTTTTAAGAGATGTCTTCTTAATGGTGGCTACATTCTTGACAGGTCGTCCATGACTCTTCTTCACTTTCTCTTCTGATATATAACCACCACTTGCTCCTTGTGGTTGTCCAGTAGGTGGTTGTAAACGATTTAATAAAGCAGCTATTTCTTGGTCTTTTACAGAGATTTGTGCTACTAATATTTGGTATTCTTCTAGTTGTCCACCTAAATCACCAAGTCTTTGTCTAAATCCACCTGCTTGTTGAGATAGAGCATCTAATCTTGTAAAATATTGTGCAACAGTTTCATTATTGGCACCTTGTTGACGAAGATCATTTATAAGTTTTTGTATATTTCCTAAAAGTTCTGTATAATTTCCTCCTGCACCTGTTTGTCTAGTTCCAATGGCATTTAATTTTTCACCTAATATTCTTTGTCTATTTTCTTGTTGTTTAAAAAATAGTATAGAAGGTGGTATATTTATTGCATTTATTTTATCTTGAATGTTGACATTATTGATTTCTTTTAAAAAAATACCACTATCTTGTTTAAATAATAATTCATAAAATTTGTTTTGTATAAATTGATTTAATTCTCTTTGCCAACTAAATCCAGCAGGTGCTATCTGATTATTTTTTAAAGTTTTATAAAATGTTAAAACATTATTAATAAATTCTTCTGAATTAAAAAAATCAGTATTTCCAAGAATTTGTAAAGAATCAATAGAACTATTTAGAGTGTTATTATAAATATATTGATTTATCAATTGTTTTATTTCTTCATTATTACATTTATCTTTTGTAAGAGAATCTCTGTTTGGTCTAAAAGTTTGTTTAAAATTTGCATTATTTAAATAAGATGAAAATACTAATAAAATTTTTTTTAGTAATTCTTTATCGATTTTTTTATATGAAACACTTATTTGAATATCTTCTATTGTAGGATCTTCAACATTGATTTTACTATGTAAATAAACATAATTTAATGCTTTTAAACAATCTTCATTTATTTGTTGATTCGCACCTTGTCCTTGACCTGCACTTGACATATTTTAAATTCCTACTAATCTATACTTCGGTTTTTTTTATCCTTCCTCTTCTTTCCTTGTAAAATAAATTCTTTTTTCATTTTACATAAAATTGAATATAAAAAAAAATTATGGTGATGAAAGTTTTCGAATACCTTCTTCTAAAATCTCATATTCTTTTAATAATTGCTCAAACTTTGGTATTTCAACTGCTATTCTTATTTTCTCTTCATTCATCTTTCCAAGTCTCTCCTCTAAAATTCCTAATATCGCTTGAATATTCGGATTTAGTTGTGTCAATTGAATTGCTTTAATACTTACAATCTTTCGTTCTGTTTCTCCAATAAGTCTTTCAATTTCTTGAATACCTCTATTTAAATCATCTATTCTTTGTTGAGAAGGTTCTGTTAAAAGAGCCATACTTCCTAAAGTAGCTGAACTTCCGAAGGATGCAGATGATGAAAAAGAACTTCTAGGAGAACTAGGTGGTGAACCAGGTGGAGTACTCGGTGGTGTTGACATCTTATTTACTTTATCTACTATCTTCTCTTATTTATTTTTTACCTTTCATTCTTAAAAAAAATTCGTTTGTCGAAAATCTTGTATTGAATCAAAATATTTTCTTACTATCGGATATTCTTTTAATAAATTTTTTACTACTTCATCCCATATCATATAATTCTTATATAATTCTTTCACTATATTCGGATTTAAATTTAAAATCGGTTTAAAAGGTTTATAAATCTGATAATAGATAATCGGACAATTCTCTTTTGAAAAATGAAGTTGATTCGAATTACATGCTATATCCTCATCAAATAAATCTTCCGCCCAATGTGGATATATCGCATAAAATAATATTACTTCATCAACACCTCTTACAAAATATAAATCTCCAAATAATTCTTGATAATGTTCCATTAAATATATTGCTTTCTTAAAAAATCTCATATCTGGTTTAATTAAACAGAATGTACCTCTTAAACCCACTTCTGAATTTTCATATTCCTCATCAATAATAAATGTCGATTCTTGATATTTATTAAAAACCCAATCTATATTCTCATTTAATATCGTGGATGAATCCAAAAAGAATACCTTATCAAATAATGTCAATCCCAATACATTTAACTTCGTCACATAAAATCGTATATTTGAATAATGTTTCATCGCAGTAAAATGATTCTTATCAGGTTTTTTATAATCTTTAATCTCCAATAAATCACATCCTATCACATAATCATATACCAACATTAAATCATCTATCTGTTTTTTCGATAAACCCGGAAAAACTTCACCCTCCTTCGTTCGATGAGGTCTATCCTGTACCAACACAACTGACGGATATTTAACTTTCATTAAACGCATACTCATACCCAATGTTAATACTGAAGGTAAATAAGAATCATTTAAAAAAATACTAGTACAATAAGCATATCTCTTAGGATTCATTTTAATTCCCCTCTTATTCGGATAAAATCGCAAAGAAGGTACATTCACAGAGATCTTATCAATTTTTTTATCTAAAGATTCAATCTTTCCTTTCATCTTTGAATGTGACTTATATGTATCCTTATATCTCTTCTCCTTATCACTCATATTTATCCCCTACCAATAATATACATTTTTTTATATTTATCTTTTTATTCTAAATGAATAAAAAATTTGAACTTAAAGAAAAGAATAAAAAAAGATTATGCAGGAGCGGAGGGATTAAAAGAGGAGTTAGGGAAACCGGTAGTGAAGTAGTAAGATGGTGAGAGAGTAGCAACTTCCTTAATATTTTGAACAGGAGCTTTAAGATTAGCACCTAATTGATACATATTATCAATCTCCCATGTTTGAACGGCCCTGTTAAAGTATCTAAAGTTGGACATATATCCATCAAATCCACCGAAAGGATTAATTTGTAAATCACCATAATTCATTCTTACAACACCAACATTCTCTCTCTTCTTTAACATATTGTTAATATAAATATCTGCTGAATTACCAATAAGAACAATTGTTAATAAGAACCATTTGTTGAGAGGGATATTACCTACATCAGCACTCTTATACATCACATCACTGTTATAGGTATTAAAACGAATATGGAGTTTATTGGTATTCGGGTATAGGAAGACACCGGGGTTGGAGAGAGTAGGATAATGCCATTTATAAGTTTTTGTAGCTTGACCGTTAATGGTAGTATCAGTTGGGATAGAATAGAGGTCATCACTACCTTTATTAAAGATGACTTTAAACATGGGACCACTACCACTGGCCATATCACAAACAGTATTGACAGTACCGAAGTTCGTATCTTTAATATATAACCAAGTTGAATAAGTAAATTCTTGACCATATTGTCCATCAGTTGGATCTAAAATTTGATTGGCAGGGATACGACGCATAGCATTACCTTCAATAGTACCATTTACAAGAATGGGGGAAGTAGCTTGATAAGATTTATAGGAAGTGACGGTGGTATAAATAAATAGAAGAATGAGTAAAAGTAAAATGACGGATAATATAAATTTGGGTGATTTATAATTAGTCATAGAGCTGGCGACATTTTTAACAGTGTTGTTGGAAGACATAATAGAATCTATACTACTAATACTTAATTTTTTATTTTTATAAAAATAAAAAAATGAATATAAAAAAATGAAAAATTCTTATAGTTTTTGTAAGATTTATGAGAATCCGGTAGAGTCACTAATTTGGACAAATTTACCATCTTGGAAGAATTGAATATTGTATTGAGAAGCACCAATGGGTCCACTATTGTATAAATTAGCTACTTCATGTGGTAAAATAGCACGTGTGAAGTATTGAGTCTTACCAATCTTACCATCAAATCCGGCAAGACCAGCATCGGTAGAAGAGCCAGCTGTGATAAATACATTATCTTGTTTAATGACGGGAATACCTTTAAGGGCACAACTGCGTTCTAATTTACCATTAATGTAGACATCAACAGTACGATTATTTAATACATAACAGATATGAACCCACTTCATAAGAGGAATATTATTAATATCACAACTTTCAACACCTTCAACTGAGTTAGTAGAAGTTAAAACTTTAAGATTATTGGTAAGAGGATATAACCATAAAGAAGGAGAATGACGAGGAGCAGTTTGGTCACCTTTCCATAGGATATTTTTGTATTTACCGAATCCGTAGTCCCAGCTCTTAACATAAATCCATGTACTCATTGTTTGAGCCATACCATCAGATGGAGTAGGGACAGATTTACCAGGACGGGCTTTATTGGCATCAATAATATCGGAGACGATAATAGGTTCATTATCTTTCTTTTCTTGTGATTTAGTCCAGGCATAGTAAATGATATAAACGATAACCATGAGGAAAACAATAAAGAGTACCCAGAAGAGTACTTTTTGGAAACCAGATGTCATAGATTTATTTGCATTTTTTGTTGAATTAGTATTCATTTTCTTATTCTATAATATTTATATAGAATTTTTTTGAGAATAAAAAATAAAAAATTAGAGAAGTATTAAAGTTGGTTAAGATATGTAGTTAAATCTGTCATAATTATCGGTTTTGATTCTATTGATTTTTCTGTGACAAGAGACGGTATACTTATTTTAACATTTTTTAATAGTTTATCTTGATATTTGTCGACAATTTCCTTATAAAATAAATAAGAATTCATAATCTCTACATTATTTAAAATATATGGATAATAAGTGAGTTGTGCGATAAAACCAGGCCATCCTCCATATCCAGAAGATGAAGATGAAGATGAAGATGAAGATGAACCTGAATTACCTGCACAACCATTTGTACATCCATTACCTGTTGATAACATACTATCATTACCTATATATATATTATAATCTCCGGAGGGTTTTGTTTGAGATAAAATAATAGTATTTTCTAATTTACCATTGATATAAACTGATACACTATAACCTTCTTTTATAAGGGTTACATTAAACCATTCATTCATGGGTATATTGGGTATCTCTAAACGTTCAACTTGAGAACCATTATTAAATACGATACTTAAATTATTTAATTTAGGTGATAACCAGAATCCAGGATATTGAATAAAATTATTTTTATTAGCATCAGTTAAAGATTCACCTCGATAAAAGATAGATTTCCAATCACCATAACGATAATTATCCCATGTATTTTTAAATTCAGGTAAAGATTCATCAATATCACTTCCGGTCACATATAGGAAGAAAGAATAGGTAAAATCTTCTGTATCGGTATTTTGAGGGATGGAGGAAGAAGGTATATCAACAGGTTTATTATTTGAATTATCCATCACACCACTTAAAGGTTTACTATTTTCACGAATATCGGTTTGAGGAAATACTTTTCCAAATGTTTTTTTTCTTACATGAAAGAGATTTACCATCACATATATATATAAAAGTGCAAATACAATTGCTATCACAGGTTGAAAAGATGCTATTGATAAAAAAGCAACCAAAGCAGTAAAGACTGACCAACCAAATTCAAAATAAAAATATGTAAAAAACCATGTTAAAAATAAAGAAAGTATACATGTCATGATTTTATATGTAAATGGAGCATTTTGTATTTTTTTAACCGTGTCTCCAACCTGTTTTTTTACAATATGTTGAATATCTTCGTTATTATTCATCTCTATTCCATTCCAATATTTTTTTTCATTTCATTCTCCATAAAAACACCATTTATGTATTTTACCATAAATCATGTAAAATATATGCCATTGGTAAAAAAATAACATGAATTATGGGGAAAATCATAAATTATGTTATTGATGTGCCATAGAGAGTTGAATATCGTAGGAGTGATGAACGAGGGTGTTATTTTTATCATTTTTTTTAAGATGGAGTATGATAGGAGGTATAATCATAACAGAGAATCCAATTATAAAAAGAATCATCTTGAGAATAAATCCAGATGGACAGAATTTAGAAAGAAGATCATAAAAATAATAGAGGATAATGAGAATAATGAAAATGAATATAAAGAAAAGAATAGATTTGAGACTGATTTTAGACATAGTATATACTAAAAAGAGATGGGAAAAAAAATAAAAATTAAGGTGTTATATCTTCTTGAAGAAGAGCGGCGGCGTGGTCACCATAGAAATAGGAATAATTATCTTTTTGTCTTTCAGGGACACAATAATAATATTTAAGAAGATCGAGAGGACCGGATATGGTACCACTGATACATTTACCTTCACCATCTTTATTTTTACAAAATCCACATTTAGGGTCTTTTAGACAGAAGTCTTTTCGTTCAGATTGAGATTGGAATTTTTGATTATAAACATCACATGGGTCAATTGTTTTTTCACATTCTTCTTTAGTCAAATAAGGGAGAAGAAGTTGATTTGTAAGAGGGTCAGTACCACAATTATTAGCGGATATACGATTATTACGAATAGTAGCAGTACGAGGTAAACATACACCACCAATATTACAATAATAATTCATATCTTTTAATTGGTCAGGGGGTAAGCATTTTTCTTTAGGTAAAAGAGAACATTTACGGTCACAACAAGGGGGTTTAGATGGGAAAGGCCATTTTACATCATCTTTTTGATATTTACAAGTACATTGATTTGAATCTTCATCCCATTGACAGAATGAATCTTTCCAAAAATAAGCATTACAACGTTCAGTCTTTTTATTAATCTTATTGTTAATTTCATAGAGATATTTAGGGTCACCTTCGATATAGAATTCACTATCAGTAAAAGGTTCAATATTTTTTTTATAAATGGATAAGAAGAAGAGGATAAGTAGAATGAGAATGGATAAAAGAAGAATATGGGATTTGGATAAAGAGGATAACATTTTCTAAAGTTAAGAGAGAAAAATAATGATTTGATGAAAATATTTTTTCTAAGTTTAATGTATAGGAAATGTTAGAATTATTTGCACTCATGAGTTCAGTTGAAAACTTTAAAGCAAGAACATCTTCAAGTGGAAAAACAATTGGAAAAAGTACATCAACAAATATTTATTCAAAACAGAAAAAAACATCAAAATCAAAGAAAGAGAAGTTTGAGAATGAAGGTGATGAAGAAGTAGAAGAAGATAATTCAGAGATCATATCAGGAAATAAATATCCTCTAGGTTGGATGATTGTCACTTTTTTAATCGCATTTGGAACAGCTTATCTCGCGTATTCATGTAATGATAAAGAGACACAAGCTACTCGTGCTATTGTGACCTTATTTGCATTCTTTTTCAGTGGTATTTATTTAATTTACTACTTTATTATTTATATCTTCTTAAATAAAAAGTGTAATGGACGTGATGTCTCCGATCTTATGAAACGATTTAAATAAATGATTTTTTTTATTATATATATATTTTTTTCAAAAATGAATTGAAAAAATAGAAGAAAGTGAAAAAAAAGTAAATTAGATAGAAAAGTTTACATTTAATTGATTGATTAATTCTTTGAGAGACTTATCTTTTTGTAAATATTTTTTGAGAGAATTTTCGTAGATGGGTGCATATCTTACTTGGAAGAAGATGATATTTACAAGAATGAAAGAGAGAGAGTTAATAATATTAAATTCGTGAATAGATTTGGGTGGATTTAATTTGAAGAAGAGTTTACGAATTTTAAAGTGTTCATTCATCTCATAATGTTGTTGAACAATATGGAAGTCATTTTTTTGAATCTCTTTATTCATTTTAGAGAGTGATATTCTTTTTGTTTGTTTAGGATGAATCGCTTCATTTAAAAGATGAGTCTTCTCTTTTTGAGAAAGATGTAAATCGGATAATCTCATTTTTTTCTTCATATTTTCCTATTATTTAAAGATAATAAATTTTTATGTATATTGTTTGTTTATTTTGAAAAAGGATAAAGAGAATGATTCATTTGATAGTGATATAAAAAATTAGTAAAATTAGAAGGTTGATTATAGGGTATTTTTTCTTGATAAATTTTACCGGAAATAGGGTCTAAAGTGGATTTATAAATAAATCCTCCACGTTCATTAAACCAAACTTTTTTTTCGAGGAGGGGATTGGGTATAAAAGGATGTAACATATTTTCTTAATGAAAGACAATATATTTTTTAAAGATTTATTGTATTTGTAATAATTTTTCGGCAACAAGATAATAAGAGGCGACACCGATGAATACAAAAAGAACAAGAGACATAAATTCGTCATTTAAGGGAGCACCTTGTAAAGCACTAATAAGAATATTTTTAGAAGGATAAGAATAATGATAAAGAACTTGAAAGACGATAAGAATAATTAAATATTTATAGATGTCTTGAATGGTTTTAATATAATCTTCAGGTAAATCAAGATAAACATCAAATAAAGCCATGATACTACTAAAAATAAAAAAGAAAAAAAATAGGAGAAAATAAATTTGGAATGCGAATAAAAAAATGAATTAAGATATTCTTATTTATTAATTTGAAAAAGAATGTTTATCGATGTGATAGGAAGTAATCCGATATTAAGTACAATGATACCACCCTCTATTTTACAGAAAGAAGAGAAAGTAAAGAAGAGAGCGGAAGAGAAGACGGAGAATGAATTAGATGTAAATGATAGAATATATTTAATGAATAAGAGAATGGAAGATATTTATTTAGTGGATACTTTTTTGGAGATATTAAGAACAGATACATTAATATTAGAAATACCTACATCAAAGATGAATAGTTATGTGATAGATGATATAGAATTATTTGGAGATCATTTTGGTAATGAAGAAAAGGGTATTTTTCAAAAGATAAATTGTACAAAAACGAAGATGGGAGAGATGGTATTAAAGAATATATTAAAGAATCCGATATATGATATCAATATATTAAGAAGAAGACAGAAGATGATATTGGATTTAGGAAGAATGAAGAAGGAGATAGATGGAAGATTAAAAAAGATAAGAGAGATTGAGAATGAATTTATATGGTTTTGGAATGATCAGAATATGAAACATATCGATATGATGAATGATCTTATTTATTTTAACTATGATATCATACCTTTTATCAATGTAAATAATATTTTAAATAAGAATGAGAGGGCATTATATATCACAAATATGTATAAGATTTTAGGAGCACCATTATTGACGATATTGACACCATTAGTATCATTAGTAGTACCATTAGTGATGTTTATGATAGCGAAGAAGAGATTTTTTCCAAATATGAGTATGATGGATTTATTAAAGATATATTTTAAGACGATATATAATTTTAATCCGATGGCGATGTTGGGTGGTGGTACATCAGTAAAGGCGGCGACAGTCTCATTCTTTACGAAAGCATTTTATGTATTTATGTATTTTCAGAATGTCTATTATAGTATACAGAGTGCGAAGAATACAAATCAGGTTATAAATACAATGCATGAGAAATTAAATCGAGTGGCGGAATATATAAAAAATGCGGATGAGATAAGAGAGATATGTGAGAGGGGTGGTATTAAAAGATTAGAATCTTTTTTAAGTGATGAGAAGAGATTTGAAAGAGAATTAAAAGAGACGAAAGTTCATTTTCAAGATAAGACTTTTGAGAAAGAACCCTCTTTATGGAGTCATAAAGGTATTATTTTAAAGACTTTCCAAGAATTTAGAAAAATGAAAGGAGATTTACATTCATCTTTCCAATATATAGCGACAATAGATGCTATATTATCTATATATGAGATGTATGACAAGGGTACAAAAGAGAATCCTTATTGTTTAAGTGAATATATTGATATGAAGAAGAGACCACAGATAAATATGAAAGAGATATGGCATCCTTATTTAGATAAGAGTGTATCTGAGAAGATAGTAAAGAATGATTTACAGATGAAGAATCATATTATAGTGACGGGACCGAATGCTGGTGGTAAATCAACATTTATTAAATCGGTGATAGTGAATTTATTAATGGCTCAGACGATATGTATAAATTCAGGAGAGGAGTTTAGGATGACACCATTTAGAATGATAGAGACATATCTTCATATACCGGATAGTAAAGGAAGTCAGAGTTTATTTGAGGCGGAGATGTATAGAAGTCGTGATTATTTAGAGAGATTAAAAGAGATGAATGAAGAAGAATTTTCTTTTATCGTCCTAGATGAAATCTTTTCATCCACCAATTATATAGAAGGATATTCAGGAGCTTATGCGATATTAAAGAAGATATCTAGTTTTGATAATGCTTTATCTATGACAACTACACATTATAGTGATTTAGAGAAGTTAGAAAAAGATACGAATGGAAGAGTTGAAAATTATAAGTTTGAAGTAAGTTATGATGAGAATGGAGAGATTCAATTCCATTATCAATTAAAGAGAGGTGTATCGAGACAATATATCGCCTTAGAATTATTAAAGAAGAGTGGATTTGAAGAAGATATAATCAATACAGCGATAGAGATAAGTAAGAAGATAACAATTCAATGTGGTGAAAAAGAAAAGAAAGAGAAGAAAAAGAAGAATAAGATAAAAAAGGATATAAAGAAAAAAGAGATAAAATAGATATAAACATAGAAGAATGAGTGTATTTAAAAAGACGAATCGAATATATTTATTGGGATTAAAGAGGGATGATACATATATTGTATCGAACAAACCATTATATATAAGTGATAATGATAACAATGTATCATTATCATATATGAGAGATATAGATATGATGATAGGTATAAGGGATGGTGAGAGGATAGAGGTAGTGATAATGGGATTAGAGAAGGGTGAATGGTTGGAGAAGTATAAGGAGATGGTGAAGGAGAATCGATGGATAAAGGATAAGATAAAATGTAGAATGAGTAATAAGTTTGAGATAAAGAATAAGAAGAGTATGATAGATATGGAGAGGGGTGATATAGATATAGAGAATAGTGGTATAAAGATGCATTGGACGGCATTTAAGATGGAACCGAAAAAGGGTAGAGATTATTATATCACAACACCTTATATACAGATACCGAAAGAAGAGTTTGAAGAATGGGAGAGAAATTAATATATTTTTTTTTTGTAGTTATATTTTCATAAAGTAAGAATATGAAAAGAAAAATTTATTGAATATGAATAGAGGAATGGATAAATATGAGAGTCATCAATGGATAGGAATCATATTATTTATCATTTTATGTATTATATTATTTGTGATATATTTGAAATATGATAGAAATAAGAGGATAGAGGAATTTTTTGAGAATGAGATGATAAGTGAGAATTTTGAGAATGAAGATTCAGAGGATGAAGAAGAGGATTTTGAGAATGAAGATTCAGAGGATGATGAAGAACATTTTGGAAATTATGATTCAGATGATGAAGAAGAGGATTTTGAGAATGAAGATTCAGAAGATGATGAAGAACATTTTGGAAATTATGATTCAGATGATGAAGAGGAAGAGGATGAAGAAGAATATTATAAAGGTAAGAAAGGTGATAAAAAAGTACCACCATCAAAACCTAGACCAGGACAACCTTTTGGACCGAATTCGAGACAAAGACAAAGACAAATGGAAGCTGTAAAAAAAGCACAGGAAGCGAAGAAAGTAAAGGAAGATGCAAAGAAAGCAAATAAGAGTCAACCAGTTAAACCAGCTCAAGCAAGTCAATCAAGTCAACCAGCACCTACACCAAAAAAAAAAGGAGGTAAGAAGAAGAAGGGAAGTAAAAAGAAAGGAGGTAAGAAGAAGAAAGGAGGTAAGAAGAAGAGTCAAGTAGGTGCATCCCAGAGAGCAGTAGTACAGGCGGAGATAGCAAGAAGTAGGGCTGGAAGTGGGATATCATCAGGTGTAGATAAATGTGATATAAAAGTAGATGAATGGAATAAATCACCGGAAGAGATAAAGAGAGAGAAGGAGAGATTAAGTAAGATGATGGAGTGTCAAGTAAGAAATATTATAAAAGAGAATGTAAGAAATAATGTGATGGATATATTAAGTGCACAGAAACCGTTAATGTCGGGTCCATCAGGACCAGTTGGTCCACCGGGACCTCCAGGTTCAAAACTTCAAGCGAGTGGAAGATTATATAATCAATTAGGTTCATTTGAATCGACAGATACAGCATATGAGAGACCGAATATGGTAGTATCGAGAGCGAGTGGAACGAATCCTTCATCATCCTATGTATTTATGGATAAGATAACACCATTTGTATCATATCAGACGTGGTATTATAATGACAAGAATCAGATAATAAATAGATATGATAATAATTGTATGACATATACGAAGGGAAGTGACAAGATATATATGGACCAGTGTGATGATAATAATATGAGACAGAAGTGGTTTTGGGATAGGACGAATCGATTTGTGTCATTAGATACATCGGATAACAAGGGAGAGAATGTGAGATGTATGAATGTGAGTACACCGATGACGGATAGTTTAATGAGTTCAGTACCGGATTGTACGGGAGACCAATGTACAAACAAGGGATTAAAGAGATTTTTAGTGGTAGGTGATTGTGGTAAGAATACAGTGACAAGTTCCCAACTCTTTAGTTTTGGTTAGTCTCACTAAAGTGAGACATAACCAAAAACGCGTCTACGACGCGTGGCTTTCCTCCTTTGTCGGAAAGGCGAACTTCGTTCGCAAGTTTAAATAAATAGATTTGGTCAAACTAGTTATAATCTTATATTTTTTTAAGTATTGATGGTTTTTAACACACTAAAGTGTTAAAAACCGAATCAAAAATTATTCATTATCAAGTTTAACCAAGGCAGGGCACTCATTCGTTAATATGTATTGGTGAATTAAGATATAAAAAATAGTATTAAAGTAAGAATGCGGTTAGGGTCTATAAGGACCCAAACACGCGAATTCTGATTATTTTTTATCAAGTTCAACCAACAAGTAGTTCGAATGCGAAAGTTGCACCGAACGCGGCCTAGCCAAAACGACAACCTCCCTCTCCTGACCCACCCCCTAACGGCCGCATTCGAGACATTTGTTGGTTAAATAGGATAAAAAATAATCAGAATTTGATAATAGAGACCTAATAGTCTCTATTATCATTCTTACTTAAAAAATATTGTTTATCACCATTTGACCAAATTTCATTCACGAATAAGTGCCCTGCGTTGGTAGAACTTGATAATAAATATTCTTTCATTTAGAAAAAAACCCGATTTGGTTTTTTTCTATAAATACTTAAAAAAATAAAGATTATTACATATTTGACCAATACTATTTTTATAAACTTATACACTAACCCCTTAGGCTGATGTTTTTGAACCTTTACTTCGATTTTCTTTTAACCATAAAGGTTGTAAATTTGTATAATGAAGTACTTTTTTAACCTCATCATAATTATTAAAATCGATTGAACTTAAAGGTATAATATGGTCAACCTCCCATTCAGGATAATTATCAAAAGTCATTCCATCTTTAAATAATGATTCTAAATATTTTTTAAATTCTTCTATAGAACATCCTAATAATTTTTCATGATTTAAATCACTTGTTGAAAATATTGATTTAAATTTATAACCTTCTATTCTTTTATTTAAATTTTGAATAATCCTAAATATAATATCTCTATTCTTTAATTGATAAGTCTCTTTTATTTTATATTTTTTTTGTGAATATTTAGTCTCTTCTAATGTATAATCTTGTTGAATATTTTTATATTCTATTCTTTTTTTAATCTGTTTTTCATAATAATCTTGTATTTTCTTTTCCTGATAATATTTTTTTATTTTATTTTTAATATACTCTGTTTTTTCACTCATTTTTTATATATTATAAAAAACTATTTTAAATTATGTTCATTCTTTAAAAACTTTAATTTAAAGAATTATATAAAAAATGGCGAACCTGCAGGTTCGCGTTGGACGCAGTCCAACTTGCACACGAAGTGTGCACTCGCCCTAAGGGCGAGGTGTTGATTAACGCAGTTAATCAACTAAAGGATACTAGACCATGGTTTCGTTGATTGTTTTAAATAAAATTGCATATCTCTTCTTATTTCCTTTACTGATGAAGGTGTTGTTATAGATGTCGGTGTTGATACTGGTACGACTTCTTTTTTATTACCTGTCATCTTATTTAAACTTGTATTTGATGAACTTGTTGTTATTTTCATTGTTGGTTGTACTACTGATGTCTTCTTCTTATTATCTTTACCTTTACATAACCAATGAGGATGACCCAATTCTTTACATGTTCGACATAATATCGTCTTACATGTCTCTATGGTATGGTCCGTCTGAAAACAATATTTACATGAATTTGACATTTTTATTTTCTACCTTTATTCTCTATTATTCTTTTTTCTTTATATCGCATTTTTAATTATTTTTTTTTATTTTAGATGATTTTTTGAGAGGAAATATGATTTAATCGAATCAATGGTAAATATGGTTTTATTATCTCTTTCTCTTGTATCCTCTCCCTTTTAATTCGATATATCTCTTGTAAAATTTTCTCCTCCATCTCATTCGGATAAATATCGATCTGATATATCATCTCCCTCATCTTAAAATTTAAATTTCTTAATCCATCATTTATTATTTTCATCTCTTCATTTATGATTTTACCTTTATTTCCTTTAAAATTATTCATTGAATGATTGTATATATTCCATGTTTTATATACATTTTTTAAAACTTTTTTATATATAAATGCATTTTTTTTAAATTCATCAAATTGATCCATCTGATATTGATAAATCAAACAATCCATCTTCTCTTTTTCTTCTTGAGTTAGATAATCAACATCTTCATACATCTATTTTTTTATACTCTATTCTTTATATTTTTCTTTAAATTCATTTATGTAAAAATAAATGATTTAAAAAAAAAAATACAAATAAGTAAAAGGGTAAAAATGGAATCAGAAGACGAATTAAAAAAGAAGTTAAAAGATGTTAAATATAATACAAATTCTAAAGTAAAATGTGTTGAAAAAAGAATGGATGATTTAAAAGGTTATATTGAAAGTACTATGGAGACATATGCTACATTATTAAGAGAAATTTGTAGTAATCAACAAAGAATTGAAGATCGTTTAATCTCATTAGAAAAAGAGATAAAAACATCACGTAATCGTCGTGTTATTCAAGAAGAGAGACAGGTGAGATCACGTAAAAAAATATTAAGTGAAAGTGTATCATCACCTGTTTTAATGAATGATGGAGATTTTCATATTGTAGCTGAAGAAGATATAGAGAGTATGGAGGATGGTTCAGTTGGTTTAAATATTGATACTCCTAAACAACTTATACGAACAAATAGTATTCAATATATAGAAGAGAAGGAAAAACAACAGATGATAGTCTCCAAAAAACGTGGTACTGGTAGTGGTACTGAGATAAATACTTATCGTGATTTAAAATTAGAAACATTTGAAATACCCGTTGATTTTGTAAAAAAATGTTTGGAGATGAATTCTATGGGTGGAGATATTAAACTTTTTAAAAAAATGTATATAGATGGTGTACCCAAAGAATATTTACCTATTCGTCATATTCGAAAAAAATTTCAATATTGGTTAAATGGTCATATGAATGATGATGATTCGAATGGAAGTTATATTAAAGATACAATCACACGTAATATCGAATCACTCTATCTAAAAATTAATATGTATGAAAATTATCAATCAAATATTGACCAATTTGTGAATAATCAAGACCATATAAATAAATTATCAGATGAAAAACATAAAGAAAAATTTTTACTTCAGATTATACCGATAGTTGATTTATAAATTATATTATCTATTCATTTTTTTAAATTAAAAATAAAAAAATAATATTTTTTTATTTAAAGAAAAAAGAAGAGAGAAGAATAGACAAAAAAATGTTGACATTCTTGGAGACCAAACCTAATTTAAGTGAGATAGATTTTCGAATTCCTATTTTAGAATCATTATCTAAATCATCAATTCATGATTTACCAAATTTATTATTTTATGGTGTAGAGGGATGTGGTAAATCAGTAAAAATATATAGTTTTTTATCTTCTTTATTAAAAACAAAAGATATCTATAATATAAAAGTAAGAACATTTGAAGAAGAGAGAAGAGAATTAACATATCGATATTCACCCTATCATATAGAATTTTCACCTTTAGACTTAGCTTCTAATGAATATATATTTATTATACATTTTTTAGGAGATTATGTAAAGATGAAAAATGTAGCATTTGATATACCAAAGATTATTTATATAAAAAATGCAGATAATTTATCAAAGAATTCACAGATGGCTTTAAGAAAAATGATGGAACAAAATATAGATTCTTGTAGATTTATATTTGAATGTAAAAATTTATCATCTATTATTGAACCCTTAAGAAGTCGTTTTTTAATTATACGAATCGAAAATCCTTCTTTACTCGAATTAAAAAATGTTCTTCTTTCATTTACTAAAAAATATTTTGATAAAGAATTAAAAAATGAAGAATATTTGAAAATTATAGAAATGGCCAGGTATTATCAATATAATATGAAACATATATTTGGTATTTTAGTATGTTATTTAACAACAGGTGATTTATTAAGATTATCTTATGTGGATAAGATGAAAGAATTATTTACAATGATCATATCGAATGATTTTTATAATGACTATTTTGAGAGAATTCGTGATATAGTACAAGAATTATATATAGAATTAATACCTATGTCACGTGTATGTTCATTTTTATTAAAAGAGATATTAGAATATTTTGATGATGATAAAAAATATTTAACTTTAAAAATGGAAATTATTAATAGAACCGTATATTATGATACTTTAATGAAAAATGGTAATAAATTAAGTATTCATTTAGAATCCTATATTATTGATTTAATCCGTATTATTCATCAATTTGAAAAAAAGAATTTTTTTCAAAAATGAGAATATATATAAAGAAAAATAAAGAAGATATAATAAAGATAAATAAAGATGCCTCCGAAGACGTATTATCGTAAGAGTGGAAATGGAGAACATTCATTAGAAGATAAGATGAAGAGATTAAAGAAAGCGATAGATGAGAAGAGTATGAAAGTATTAGATTTTACCCAGGTAGATATTGAGAATCAATTGATGTATAAGATTTTAGGAAGTACTGGTACTTTTTATGATGTTATATTTACAAAGGAGAAGATGAGTTGTACATGTCCTGATCATGATAGACATAAATCGTATTGTAAACATATATATTTGGTTTATATTAAAATCTTTCATCTCATACCAGATTTAGAGGCAACGGGTAGTGGAATCACTGAGATGCAATATATATTAATGAAGAATGCACATGAAAAGTTTATGGATGGATATAAAAAGAAGATGGAGGAGAATGAAAAACAGAAGGATAAGATGAAAGGGTATCGTTTTCATAAGGAGGATGAATGTTCAATTTGTTTTGATATCTTTGGTGATTTACCTGTATTTGGATGTAAAACATGTAAAAACTGTTTTCATGATCATTGTATGACAACAATTCTGAAATATAATCCGAAGTGTCCGATGTGTCGTTCACCTATCTCAAAATCGGATAAAGAAGAAGAAGTAGATGAAGAGGTGGATGAACTAGCCAGGAGGATTAAAAATACGATTTTAGATTCTTCACATTTTACTCGTTAATAAATATTTATATTTATATATTTTTTTTTTTAATTGATAAACTATAATTATCTAAAGAATAATTATAGAGAGAAAAAAATGGTACAAGAGATTGAGGCGCGTTTTTTAGAGATTGATATGAAAGATTTAAGAAAAAGATTAAAGAAGATAGGTGCTAAACGTATTCATGATATGCGTTTATATCGTCGTCAGATGTTTGAATTATGTGGAAGTTATATGAAAGGTTATGCCCGTGTTCGTGATGAGAATGGAACTATCACTGCTACTGTAAAAACTTATCCTAAAGGTCAAAAATATGCCAATGAATATGAAGTAGCCCTCGGTGCTGGAACTACTTTTGAAGAGTCTATCTCTTTTATGGAATCTACTGGTTTAAAGAAAATAGCTTATCATGAAACAATTCGTGAAAAATGGAAGACAAAAGATGGTGTTGAAGTAACCTTTGATATCATCCCTGGTCTTCCTGCCTATACTGAAATTGAAGCAAAAGGTGAAAAACAGATGAAAGATATCTCCAAAAAATTAGGTTTTGATATGGCGGATGCCACTTATGGTGCTTATGGTCTTCTCTTTGAACATTATTATGGATTCTCAGAAGAAGTATTTAATAAAGGTTTAACCGAAGTTAAATTTAATACCATTGACAAAATTCTCCGTAAATTCGCCAAGAAGAATAAAGATCTTATATCCAAAGTAAAACGCGATAACCTCGTCTACTACAAAAAAGCTACTCATTAAATTTTTCATTTTTATAAAATCAATTTATATTTAAAAAAAAATTAAATATAAAGAAAATAGAAAATAGGAGAAGAAGATGGATATTATAGAAAAACTCAAATACGCGTTAGATTATAATCCTCACAATGGAGGTATTTTAGAGTATGAATATTGTAAAAGTCGTGATTTAACAGAAGAAGAGTGGAAGAAGGTTGTTTTTGAAGAGAAGATAATACTTCGTCTACCATTAAATAATAAGTTAAGTTATTATAAAGAGTTTGAAAAGGAAGGACCTGTTAATGTAGAGATGATATTGGATAAAGTATATCGTTTTTATAATGAAAAGTTAAAAGAAGAAGATAGAGAGAAAGCATTTAAGGGTAATAAGAGATGGATGAAAGAGGTTGTTAATTCATATGGTGGAGATATGAATTGTATCAAGAATGTAGATGTATTTACAGATGATGCTTATCCTACTTTTGAAGGATTAGAGAAAGTAAAAGGAAAAAAAAATACATATTGTGTTATCTTAGGTCCTCTTTAACCAGACTCATCTTTCATAATCATCACTATGGAATAATCTTTTAACCATTCATATTTTTCTTTTATCTCCTTTGATATCTTTTCAATATCAAATGATATATCTCTACTCGTACCATGAGTACCTACATCTGTACCCCAACTACTAATGGATAATAATTTTTCATGAGGTACTAAAAAATTTTTTTCATACATATTCTTCTCTTTTAATTTTTCCGTCATCGAATTTTTACACTCCTCTATCGATGAATCAGTAAATTTAATTTCTTCCTTCTTCTTTGTCTTTGTCTTTGTTTTTGTTTTTGTTTTTTTACAAAAAAATTCAAGATAACAAACATAAAAATGTTCATAAAAATGATGATGAAAGAGAGAATTCTCCTCTTTACCTACATTCTCAAAAAAACCTTCATTACAAATTGTATAAAAACTCTTTATATTAAATTCATTCACTTGTTCAATCAATTGATGAAAAGGTATTTTAATACCTATCGCTAAATCTGTCTCATTTGAATATCCCATCTTTTATTTTTTTATTCATATTTTTTTAAATATAAATAAATTGAAGAATGAAAAAGAAGATTAAGATAGAATCGAGTTGGAGAGTTGAAGATATTTTTGACGGATTGAAGAGACATCCATATGAGTTTCTATTTGACGATAAAAAGAAAGATGAGATACAAAAAAGTGAAGATACATACCTAATTTTACTCTCTTATTTTGGTTATAAGTGATTGTAATATGATATTCATCATCAGTACCACTATCTTTTATTTTATACCAATTTGAACCTTTTATAATGAAAAAATTAATACTAAAACGATTATATATTTGTATAATATCTTTATTTTTATATAAACTATTAAATTGTAAGAAAGAATCAATATTTTTAATAAAGAAAGTATGAAGATTTTCTGCTTTTTTACCACTATTCCATAATGTACCAAAATTTTCATTTGGATATTCAAGTTCCATTATGGAAGGAGGAATTAAATTTAAAACTTGTTGATAATAGGAAGCTATACCATTATTAATAATATTAGCAAATAAAATATCAAAATCGGTATGTAAAATACGATTTGTAAAAGAGTCTATTTTATTTAAATCAAGGAAGATGATATCATCATCTGATTTTATAATAACATCATTATGATAATTAGAATGATGATAATGTTGATAATATTCACACCAATTTTTTTTATTAGATACATCCATTAAAAAATAACCATTATTTTTTGTAGTTGGATAAAGGAAAATACCTTCTGATTGATGTGCTGTTTTTAAGAATACTTTTTCAATAAAAAAAGATTGTTGAATAGGATAAACCATAAATAAGTTATTGTCAACATAAACATGAAGATATTGATTGTTTGGAAATTCAATACGGATAGATTGAAAATTAGAAGAATGAAGAATTTGAGGGGATAGGGTAGTTAAAACAGTTTCAGAATTTTTACGAATCACAGATTGAGTATTATTCCAACCTCCAATCACAATTTCAAATTCATTTTTATTTGAATCTCTTATTTTAATATGTATATCATTTATAGCTTTTACATTAAATTCAAGAGTATTATTTAAAATTTGAGGGAAAGATTCAATATAGTCTCCTGTTTCAGAAGTACGACGAATATTACTTATATTTTTTAAGAATTGAAAATCAGAATCTTTACGAGTAAAATTCCAAAAATGAACTTCATCAATCTTCTTTTCTTTTAATGCTTTATCTAAATATTTACATAAAATATGTAAGTTCTCTTCTCTTCCAGCAAATATTGTAAAAATTTTCATTTTATAATATATATATACAAGAAAAAAAATATAAGAGTTTATCTTATTAGGTTTATTCATTCTCCTTATTTTTAACAAGAGATATATAGTCACGTAGTTGTTTTTTTATATAAGCTTTAAATTCTTTTTTATTCTCTTTTGATAAATGAGAAGATTGACGATATACATTTTTAAAAGTATAACCTCCATGAATTTTTTGAATTCGTGAATCAAATTTACCACCAATCTTATATTTTTGATAAAAGGCATTATCTACTTTTTTATCCTCTTCATCATCTTTTACTCCTAATTTTTTCATTAATTTTTTTAAAATCGATACATTTTTCGATTCAATCTCCATAGATAAAGGCATACCAGGATAAATATCAAAGATGACTTCAGATGTACCAACTTTATATATATCTCTTACCTTTTCATAATAATGATCTAATTTAAAATTCATTAATTCTAACATTTTTAACATCTCTTGAGGATCTTGAATCTTCACTTCAAATTCAGTATCATATTTATCTTCTTTTCCTCTCTTTTTGATAGTAAATGTTTTTTTGTGACCTTCGTCACGAACACGAAGAGTATGAATATCAGAGTGCATCGAATCAGGTATATTAAATTTCCATACTTTAAAGACATGTTCACCTTTGTGTTTTGCATTCATCTGATTTAATTTATCAACAACCTCCCTTTTATCAAACTTAAAAAAACGTTTTTCAATCTCTTTTCCCATTTTATTCTAATCATTGTCAATATAAAAAAATAATAATGATAAAAAAATAAAATAAATAAAAATATAAAACTAAGTTTTATTTGTAAATAGAATAAAGAAACTAAATTTAGGAGAATGAAAGAAGAAGTGAAGAAGAAGGATTTTTATGAGATTTTAGAAGTGGATAAGAGAGCATCACAAGATGATATAAAAAAATCATATCGAAGACTAGCACTTAAATATCATCCGGATAAGAATCCAGGAAATGAAGAAGCTGTTGAAAAGTTTAAAGAGATAAGTGAGGCATATGCGGTTCTAAGTGATGATGAGAAGAGGAAGATGTATGATTTAACAGGAGGTACAGACGAAGATGTATTTGGAGGAGGGAATGTGGATCCTTTCCATATTTTCAATTCAATCTTTAAACAACATATGGAACAGTTTATGAATATGCGTTATGAAAAGGAAGTGGATTTAAATGATATATTGGGACAATTTTCAGAACCATCTATACCATTTGGTAATTTACCTGGTATAAAAATACAATTTCATACTTTTCCGATGGGGGCTTCTTTTCAACCACCACCAGATATGAATTTTTTAGAAGAGACATTTGAACAAGATGATGATATTGATGAACTTCCAGGAGGTTTAAGTGGTCTCTTTTCGAATATTTTTCGTCACTCCAAAAAGAAGAAAGAAAAGGGTAAAGAGAAAGAAAAAGTCATCACAAAAGAGAAGATAATAAAAGAAAAACCAGATGAGATAACTATTTATCTAAAAGTATCTCTAAAAGATATCTTGGATAAAAAGACAAAAACAATTCAATATGAGAGAACAAGAAAGAAGAATGGAGAATATAAGATAAGAAAAAGAAAGATAGATATACCTATATTTGGTAAAGAGATATTATTAGAAGGTGATGGACATGAAGAGAAGGATTGTAAAGAGAGAGGTGATGTGATAATACAAATTGAGATGAAAGAAGAACCTCATTTTAAACGTATCGGTGATTATGATCTTCTTACTTCATATTCTCTTCATTCTTCTTTACAAACGAATATAAAAAAAATAATAATAGAGATGCCGAATGGTGAGAAGGTATATATTCAGATATCATCTGATTTTTTGAAGACACATAAATTTGGTAAAGTAAATAATAGTGGTATACCATATACAGATGAGGATGGATTAGAAAAGAGGGGTGATTTATATCTATATATCGATATAAATGAAGAAGGTAAAAAAGAAGAGATAACAGAAGATTGGAAGGATAAAGAGGTGAAGATACTTCATAAATCGCGTTTATTTGATCTTTTCTAAGTGAATAAAGACTTAGATACAAGATTCAAAGAGGGTCATACGGAGAGAACGTTCAGGCTTTATGTTTTTTTTAGAAGAGAGCATTATCATCTTCTCTTCTAAATCATGATCTTCTAACCAATTTAAAATCATCTCACGATATTGATGAACACCTTCTTTACTATGTATTTGAACTTTTTGAGTATGTTTTTTTAAAAATTCATTCATCTCTTTTAAATGTAACATTTGCAAGGGTTTAAAAAAATAGTAAGAGATAACATTTGTTTTTTGATGTAACTTCTTTTCACAAAATTCATTCTTCTTAATAATCTGATTTACTCTCTCAATATCAAAATAATTCATAATTCGTTTACATACATAAATACCATATTTAATCTCTTTTCTTAATAATTCATTTATCTTTTTTTCAGTTAAATGATGAATAATACCTAAATAGAAGATATTGAGAATAGTAGCATTAAATTCAGTATAAGATTCATTTAACAGGATATCATAATCAGTACAGAATCTTTTCGTAAATTCATGATTTTCACTGTGTCTAATTAACATTAAATCCCGAAAATTAGAATGAATCATTTCATGGATAAATACTTTACAATGTTCTTCTTTACGGAAGATAATAATCTCTCCGTTATCAATATGATTAGGGTCAGAATGACTATTTACATAAGTAAGACCACTATTACATTCATTTCTACCGAGACATTGATTTTTTTGAGTAGGTATCATTTTTTTGAGAGGAGTAGGATAATAGATAACTTTTTGATGAAAGTGATCACGGTCATACGTATCTTTAAAGAGGAAGATGAGGATAAATATCTTTTTAATATCTTGCATCTCTTTTTTGGAGAGTTTTGATGTTTTTGAATAGTATACCATTTCAACTTCTTCAAATTGAATATGAATTTTAAAATGAAAATTCTTTTTAATATAATCTCCTATCTCTTTTGATAAAAAAGAAGCATCTTTTAATTCACGATTTAGAGATTCTTTTTCAATCGGAGTGACATCTACCTTCCATTCATTCTTCTTTTCATCCATCTCTTTCAAAATTCTTTCATACTCTTTTTTCATCTCCATATAAATCTTTTTAAATTCATCATATTCAAATATATTTATTTTGTTAATTCCATAATAAAATGTATAGTTTGACATATTCTCTATTAATCTCTTTGTATTCATTCTTCTCTATTCATTCTATATAAAAAAAAAGAATATAAAAATATAAAAAAGAAAAAGATATAAAGGAGAATGAGTGAAGTTGATATGATAAGGAAGAGTAGTATATTTACAGAGAGGAACAAAAATATAAGTTATGTATTTTTAAGTTTATATTGTGTTTATTGTTTAGTTAATAATGATTTATCTGATTTTGCCTTTTATACAATTGGAGTTTATACATTAATTGATACTATTTTTTATGATAATGGGACGGATGTTCTCATACATCATTTTCTTTTATTAATGTTACAAATTTTTCATACATTTTATGGTAAGAATATAGATATATTTATATATGAAAATATGAAGAGAATATGTATGGAGATGGAGATAAGTAGTTTATTTTTAGGTATGATGCATTTATTAAAAGAGATAAATCATCCAATGATAGAGAGGTATCATATAGATACAATAAATTCGGTCTTATTTACATTGACGTTTGTTAAATATAGAATTATTCAATATATGAATGGTTTTGTATTAGATACAACAAAACATCAATATTTTATAAGATATTCGAAAGAAAAGATGCATGAAGTAATAATCTTTTATACAATATTTGTAGGATTTTTTATATTAAATACATATTGGTTTATGAAGATAGTTAAGAGATTTATGAGGGTAGCTATGAATAAGGAAAAAAGGAGAATTAAAAAGAAGGAATGAGTTTACAATGGGTTCATTAAAATCATATAAAAAATAGAAAGATGAGATATAAGATCATATATAGCGTTGTAGTTCATGAGAGTCCGGAGTGTTTTTTTGATATGTTAGCAAACATGTACCTGGCAAATATAAATCAATCCATATTTGTCGTAGTAAATTGTAATAAATATATGTATAGAGAATTGAATAAATTGATACAATTAAATATAGATGATAAAGATAGATTTATATTAAATCCGAATCATTATGATAAGAAATTATTTACGAAGGATTTATTGAGAGCACATATGCAAAATTTTGATTTTTT
>JACCDY010056954.1_pt1 | contig 25935 bp, 29 predicted proteins | sample 7446391 | NCBI WGS metagenome assembly JACCDY01 (sample SAMN15323451, study PRJNA562643) | freshwater metagenome | isolation source: river surface water | place: USA:Blue River Watershed | collected 2017-08-18 | reverse complement strand
CACTTATGCAAGATGAAAAACGCAAAATGGAACGATTCCTATCTGGTGTGCCGGTAACTGAAGTTTTAGTTGGTGATAATCCAGGCCAAATTTCAATTAGAAAATTACATAAACATCTTAAGAAACTACCAAAGAAGTTAAACACCGCGCAGTTGCGCGAGGTAAGAGCAAGATTGCGATCAGTGGGTGGATTAAATCTGCCTATGCCTAAGGGGCCAATGCCTACCAATGTAAGGATGCCTCGTAGGTAGAAAAGTTAGTATCTCTCTCTTACTGTTTGGCTATTTGCAAAGTGATCATGAAGTGGCCGGCCGTTATTTGTAAAAACTGCCGGAAGTACCAGACATATTAAGAAAGTTCTTAACACAATTCGACCTACTTTGACCCGCTGTTGATCCGGATATGTCACAACCTTAATTGCCATAATTCTTTGCCCAGCTGATGCGCCAAATGCAATAGTGAATAAACAAACTTCAATATAGAAAATGATTAAGGTTGAAAAGGTATTGTCTGGAATTACCGATGGGCTTAGTAATCCAGCGATCAGCCGGCACATGGTCCAATCAATAACTAGGGCTAATAGCCGCCTACCTAGTGAGGCCTCCGGCAGTAAATTTGGCATACCTTCCCAACTCATGCGGGCAACCCTAGCCCAAAGGGGAGAAAGTGAAACATAGATGTAACACGTGCTTTACGGCTTTTTCATTATTTTCTACTAAGTTTTACCCATCTGAAGCGGAGCAAAGTCGCCCTACTTTCAGCAATATTTATCTTAGGAGAATAGATGTTTAAGAATTCCGCAGAGATCTTCGATTACATCAAGAAGAATGATGTGAAGTTGATCGACGTTAGATTTATTGACCTTCCAGGTATTCAGCATCACTTTAATGTGCCGGTTGAATCATTTGATGAAAGCGTATTTAAAGATGGATTAATGTTTGATGGATCCTCCATCAGAGGCTTCCAATCAATTCATGAATCAGATATGAAGTTACTTCCAGTTCCCTCCTCTGCATACCTTGATCCATTTCGCAAAGAGAAAACTTTAATAATTCTATTCTCCGTTCATAATCCAGATGACAACACTCCTTACTCCAGAGATCCTCGTGGAATTGTTGCTAAGGCAGTTGAGTTCATGAGAAGTACTGGCATTGCTGATACCGCCTTCTTCGCACCAGAGGCAGAGTTTTATGTCTTTGATCGCATTAGATTTTTAACTGGTATGAACCAAGCCTTCCATCACATTGATTCATATGAAGGTGCTTGGAATACTGGAATTGAAGAGGATGCTGATGGCACACCTAACCGTGGCTATCGCACCAGAATTAAAGGTGGCTACTTCCCAGTTTCACCAACTGATCAATTTGCCGACCTTCGTGATGAAATGGTTATGAATCTTGGCAAGGTTGGATTACTTGTTGAACGTGCTCACCACGAAGTTGGAACTGCAGGTCAGATGGAGATCAATTACCGCTTCAGCGATATTTTGACTGCAGGGGACGAGTTGATGAAGTTTAAATACATCATTAAAAACACTGCATGGGCAGCTGGAAAGACAGCAACCTTTATGCCAAAACCATTATTTGGCGATAACGGCAGCGGAATGCATGTTCATCAATCACTTTGGAAGGATGGCAAACCATTGTTCTGGGGAGATGGTTATGCAAATCTTTCTGACATGGCTCGTTGGTATATCGGTGGCTTGTTAAAGCACGCGCCATCACTTCTAGCATTTACAAACCCAACAGTTAACTCATATAAGCGCTTAGTGCCAGGGTATGAGGCTCCAGTTAACTTGGTTTACTCAGCTAGAAATAGATCTGCTTGTATTCGTATTCCAATTACTGGATCTAATCCAAAGGCTAAGCGAATTGAGTTCCGATGCCCAGATCCATCCTCTAATCCATATCTAGCATTTGCAGCGATGTTGATGGCTGGTATTGATGGTATTCAAAACAAGATTGAGCCACCAAAGCCAGTTGATAAGGATCTTTATGAATTAGAAGGAGATGAAGCCAAAGCCATTCCACAAGTTCCAGGATCACTTGATGCAGTTCTAGATAATCTAGAGCGCGATAATGAGTTCTTAACTCGTGGTGGTGTATTCACTAAGGATCTAATTGATACTTGGATTGATTTCAAGCGCAAGCAAGAGGTGGATTACGTAAGATTGCGTCCACATCCAGCAGAGTTTGAGCTGTATTACGATCTCTAAGATCTAAACTTAAAAAGCCTCAGTCGATGACTGGGGCTTTTTACTTTTTACCTGCTGTTGCAGTGGTCATTAACATTCCAGTTACCGAAAATATGCCGGCCATGATTATCCAACCTAGCTGGCCAAGTCCGATGGCAAAGAAAATAACTAAAGATGGTCCGATTACTCCCATACCACCAAAACCCATTCGCCATAAACCTTGATAAGCACCTTGACGATTTTGATCCGCCAACTCAAAGGCGATTGACCAACCACCAGTTGAGCTAAGTAATTCACCAACCACATGCACCATCATGGCCAAGATCAACAAGGTTGCAGCTGCTGGCGCTGATAATCCCTTAGCTGCGCCGTATAACAAACAAGCAAGTGCGATGTAAAAACCTGCTTTTCTAAATTGGGCAGCTCCAACTTGGGCACTAGCAATGCCCTTACTCATTCGCACCTGAAACAAAACGATTGCCACAGTATTAACAAACATAATTACTGAAACCCACCACCTTGGGGCATTGGTCTCCTGAACCACCCAAATTGGAATTGCAATATTTTGCAATACAAAATGCATAGTCATAACACCATGCAAAGTGGCAGCTTTGATATATGGAATATCTCTTAAAATAGTCCAATCAAACTTCTCATGTTCAGAAAGGCTTGGTTTCACATTTGGCACTCTTAGGTAAGTAAAAGCTGCTAAAAAGAAGGTGAATGCATCAATTACGATCATCGTTTTATATGCGGTAACTGTATTAATTGCTAATGCAAAACCTGCTACAACTGTGCCAAAGGCGATTCCAAGATTTGTGACTGCTCTTGTGTAGGCACGAATTTTCACCCGCTCCTCCCCTTCGCCAATTCGAGCGATTAAAGCCATCCGGGCATTTTGACCAAAGACATCAAATATTTCCCAGAGTGATAAAACCAATAGAAGTGGCCACCAACTTTGGACAAACAGTAAAGAGATTGAACAGATGCCAGATCCAATTAATGACACAAATGCGATCAACCTTGGCGGATATCGATCTGCAAAATGTCCAGATGGAATACTTAGACAAAGAGCTAATGCACCTGAAAGTGAAAAGGCGAGCGCGACTTTCTGAGCCCCCAAGCCAACAATCAGCGAGAAATAGATAATGCCAGTGGTCATGAAGACACCGTTGCCAAAGGTGTTTATAAAGGAAGAGAGGGTAATCTTGCGAATTATTGGATCAGGTGAAACTACATTCTGATAATTTTCCTTTAGAAAACTTTTAAGTTTTTGGGTTGCTAAACTCAAAACTATCTATTCCTGCGCCGGTATGAGTAGATGGCAAAAAACAGACCTGAAATAATAAAAATTGCTGAGGCCAGATAGATTCCAATTGGATACTCAGCCTCTTCTTCATCATCCACCCCTTGCGCAGTAACCTCACCCACACCGTAGGTGAACTTGTACTCCCCCTCAACTGGGTGGCCATCACTTGAGACCACACGGTAGTAAACAAGGACAGGTCCTTTAACCTCATTGGCAGATAATGTGACGGTGATGGTATTTCCTGAAATGACTTCATCAGTTTCACTAACCTGATCACCAACTGCATTATTAACTACGACAAAGTTAGCTTTTTCATCGCCTAGATTTTGTAACTCTTCATCAAACTCAAGGGTTATTGAGGTGGGCCAGCTATCAATCTCACTTGCGATATCTGGGGTGGCAAGAAGCAACTTGGTGTGAGCCATGGCTTGTGGCTGCTGAGTGAGTAGAAGTAGAGATAAGGCTAAAAGTAATGCCGGGATTCTTTGATTTTTCACTTGGATTCCCATGCAGACACCTTATCAACTCTTCTTTCAAGCTGTTTGCAGATGCAAATGGTTTGCAATAACCTTAGGGGGTGAGTAAATCAAATCAATTACGCCAACACCTGCGCTTTACCAGGCAGGAGATACCAACCTTAATTGGAGTCTTCTCCGTAGTCGCTTTTTTGCATATTGCAGGTTGGGGCTTATTTATTCACTACAACTCAAATCCTGCTTATAGCTCACTGACTAATTCAACTGGTGCCTTAGTTTATGCCGGAGCTGGTGCGTTGGCCTACTCCTTTGGATTACGTCATGCATTTGATGCCGACCATATTGCCGCCATTGATGACACCACCAGATTAATGCTGGCTAAGGGAAAAAATCCTTTGGCGCTAGGTTTATTTTTCTCATTAGGTCACTCAACAATTGTTTTAGCTCTCTGTGTTGGCGTTGCATTTGCAGCTAGGCAAGCTGCAAAATTTCAAAAAGATTTCGCAGAAACTGGTGGGCTAATTGGTGCCTCAGTTTCAACCATATTTTTATACCTGGTTGGAATTTTAAACTTAGTAATTTTAATTGGCATTATTAAAGTCTGGAAGCAGGCAAAAACTGGAAAATTCTCCCATGAGCATTTAACTGAGTTATTAAATGAACGTGGATTAATGCGCCGAGTCTTTCGTGGTGTTTTTAAAAAGGGATTTGATCACTCTTGGCAGCTATACCCAGTTGGAGTTTTATTTGGTCTTGGCTTTGATACCGCAACCGAGGTGGCACTTCTTGCACTATCTGCAACTGCCGCAGTTGGCACAGTTGGTGGTTTTCTACCACCGCTGGCAATTATCGCCCTGCCGTTAATATTTGCCGCCGGCATGTCCTTAATGGATTCTTTAGATGGAATCTTTATGACTAAAGCATATGCCTGGGCCTTCACCTCTCCCCTACGAAAGATCTACTACAACATCACCACTACTGGGCTCTCCATATTTGTTGCCTTTGTAATTGGCACAATTCAATTTATTGGAGTGTTATCTGATAAAACAAATATTGATAATTACCAGCCATTTACCGCGATCGCCGAGATTGATTTAAATCGGGTTGGGTTCTTTATTGTGGCTTCCTTTGTGGGAGCTTGGTTGCTCTCAGTATTAATCTGGCGGGTAGGTCGTTATGAGGAGCGTTACTCCTCAGGAATTGCAGAGACTGATCACCAACACACTGAGTTTAAGCTTTAATCAACATATAGATCATTTATAAACTCTTTAGTACCAGGAACTACCGCATATTTATCAAGATCGGTAATTCCTTCACTTGCTAATACCTCATCATCAATAAAAAAGTTTCCGCTGCAATCTTTGCCTGCTCGATTTAAAATTATGTAGGCAGAGTCAGAGATGATCTCTGTGGTGCGACAAAATGCGGTATCAACCCCTGGAATCATTGCTAAGGCAGCAGTATCAATGGCAGTTCTTGGCCAAAGAGCATTAACGCCAATTCCATCACGCTTTAACTCATCTGCTAATCCCAGTACACACATACTCATTCCATACTTTGCCATTGTGTATGCAAGATGAGGTTTAAACCATTTACCCTTCATCGATAACGGTGGTGAGAGCATCAAAATATGTGGGTTTCTCCCCTCTTGGGCGCTCTTTTTTAAATAAGGAAGGCATGCTTGTGAGGTTAAGAATGTGCCACGGGTATTAACCCCCATCATTAAATCAAATCTTTTAGCAGGGGTATTTTCGGTATTAGTTAAGTTAATTGCAGATGCGTTATTTATTAAGATATCAATGCCACCAAACTCATTTGCTGCCTGCTCAACTGCTTGTGCTATTTGATTTTCATCTCGAATATCACATTGGATGGCAAGTGCTTTACCCCCTGCTGCTTCAATATCTTTTGCAGCGGTAAAAATTGTGCCAGGCAATTTTGGATGAGCCTCGGCGGTCTTTGCAGCAATCGCAATTGATGCTCCATCCTTTGCAGCTCGAAGTGCAATGGCAAGTCCAATGCCACGAGAGCCTCCGGTAACAAAAATTCGCTTGCCAGCTAAGCTCATTACTTGACCTTACTCTTTTTTGCTAAGAAATTCATAAATGCAATTTGAGCTTCATCTGATTGAGTAGCCATCTTAAACAACTCACCCTCTGCCAGCATCACCTGATTTAGCGCTTCATGGGATGAACTCTTTAACAATGCCTTGGTGTTAATAACTGCAGTTGGTGGTTGTTCTGCGATTTCTTGGGCAAACGCCATCGCAGCAGATAATTCATCCTCTGCAATTTGATTAATCAAACCCATGCTTAATGCCTCATCAGCAGAAAATGTTCTACCGGTAAAAAATATCTCAGCAGCCTTTGCATGTCCAACTAGGCGAGGAAATAGATAACTAGAACCACCCTCTGCTACTAAACCAAGGGAAACAAAAGGCATGGAGAATTTTGTATCTGGATTTGCGGTAACCAAATCACAGTGCATCAGCATGGTGGTGCCAATTCCCACCGCTCTTCCCTTAACTGCGGCAATCAATGGCTTTGGGAAGTTATGAATAGCAAATAGAAAACTAAAAACTGGTGATCCTTCATCCATCTGTGGATCATTTGCAAAATCATTGATGTCATTGCCGGCGGTGAATGAGTCACCATTTGAACAAATCACTACCGCCCTGATGCCAAAATCTGAGGCCGCCTCATTGATTTTGTTTGCCAAGCTTTGATACATCTCTTGGGTTATTGCATTCTTCTTTTCTGGTCGATCTAAGGTTAGGCGTAGAACTGCGCCGATTTGCTCAGATTTAATAAAACTCACGGCGCAATAGTAGGCGCAAATCGCCAAACTTTGCATCTAGTTGAGAATTACCAGCAACAGGTCCACAATGGGGATTAGATCATTGGAGAGTGACCTTGGAAGTAAATATTTTGTTACGGGAGCTGACCCCATTTGAGAAGTTGGTCTGTGAACATCTTTGTGATGGTTTAACAAATGGCGCTATTGCCAGAGCCACCGCCCACACCGAAAAAGTTATTGAAAATACGGTATCCCGGGTTGCCCATGCTTTTTCCATTAAATCCAATGGAGAAGTTAATGTCAGAGTGTTACTTGCTTTGGCTTATCGCGCCCATTTTGGTGATAAAGCATTTGATAAATTAGGAGTTGCTTGCTCTCATTTAGTAATAGGACCAAATGGTGAGCAGATTTGCGCAAAACATACTGATTAGGCTTTTCTTTAATTTAGTGATTTAAATCTAAGTGCTACCTCTTATCAAAATTAGGTAAGTGCTACCCCCACCCACATCATCATCTACCTACTTCATTCAGGAGTATTAATAGCAGTGAGAGGTATAGAACCTCTCAACGCTATACAACTGGAGAAATTAGGAGAAATTAATAATGAAACGTCGCACCTTCGATCGAATCGTCAGCTTTGTCGGTTTGGGCCTTTCTGTGTTCTTATTTGTTGCCGCCGCCCTTCTAAACTGGGGTGCATCATTTGCAAATGAATCTGTTGCAACTCAATTATCACAACAAAAAATCACAATGCCAGATAAAGAAAGTGCTGGCTTTAAAGCATTATCTGAAGAGGCACAAACAGCTCTTGCACCATTTTCAAATATGCCACTTACAACAGGTAAACAAGCGCAGGCATATGCCGACTTTTATATCGGCTCTCACTTAAAAGGTATTGCCGCAGGCAAAGTTTATTCCGAAGTTAGCGGTGCTGCATTAGCAGCTTCAGCCAAATCAAAGGCTGACCCTGCCAATACCGCATTAGCTACTGAAGCGGCTACCTTAATGGGACAGCGCACATCCTTATTTATGGGTGAAACATTACGTGGCCTACTTCTTTATTCATTTGCATTCTGGCAGATTGGCCAAATCGCAATGTATGCAGCATGGGCCGCCGCAGCTGGTGGTTTGTTAATGCTGATACTTACCCTACTCGGCTTTGCGCATCTTCGTCGCGTAGAAGCTGACGCGACGATTTAAGGCCCTCACTCTCCAAGAGGGCAAAAACCCCTAAGGTTTAAAACACCTTAGGGGTTTTTATTTTGCTAACTTACTTTTTATCTTTCGATATTTCCTTCAATGAACTGCTCAACCTTTTGGTATGCCTGCTCATCGGTGTATTGAATTGGTGGAGATTTCATAAAGTAACTAGATGGTGAAAGAAGTGGTCCACCAATTTTGCGGTCTAATGCAATCTTGGCGCAGCGAAGAGCGTCAATGATTACTCCAGCTGAGTTTGGTGAATCCCAAACCTCAAGCTTGTACTCAAGATTTAATGGCACATCACCAAAGGCGCGACCTTCTAAGCGAACATAAGCCCACTTGCGATCATCTAGCCATGGGATGTAATCAGATGGGCCGATATGAACATTTTTTGCACCCAAGTCATAATCTAATTGGCTAGTTACCGATTGAGTTTTAGAGATCTTCTTAGATTCCAGACGATCACGCTCTAACATGTTTTTGAAATCCATATTTCCACCAACATTTAATTGGTAGGTGCGATCTAGGTGAACACCGCGATCTTGGAAAAGCTTGGCCATGATTCGGTGAGTAATAGTGGCGCCAACCTGAGATTTAATATCATCGCCAACAATTGGCAGGCCAGCCTTTGTGAACTTATCTGCCCACACTGGATCAGATGCAATAAAGACAGGAAGTGCGTTAACAAAAGCACAACCTGCATCAATTGCGCACTGGGCATAAAACTTTGCTGCCTCCTCTGAGCCAACTGGTAGGTAACAGATAAGAACATCTACCTTGTTCGCCTTTAACTCTGCCACCACATCAACTGGGGCAGCATCAGATTCTTTAATAGTCTCTTTGTAGTAGCGACCAAGTCCATCTAATGTGGTTCCGCGTTTTACCGTCACACCAGTTTTAGCAACTGTGGCAAATTTAATTGTGTTGTTCTCACTTGCCCAAATCGCATCAGCAAGATCTAACCCGACCTTCTTTGCATCAACATCTAGTGCTAATACGAAGTTAATATTTTTGATGTGATAACCACCAAGGACTGGGTGCATCAAACCAGGAATCTCGGTTTCGTTAGTAGCATCCTTGTAATAGGTAATTCCTTGGATTAAAGAGTTGGCGCAGTTTCCTACTCCAACAATTGCTACCCGGATTTCACCTTTATTTTCTACGCTCACGAGCTCTTCCTTTCGGTTTTTATCATCTTTTCCAGCCAAGCGATTTCGCGCTCTGCTGATTCCAATGAGTGACGGCGCCACTCAACTAAGTAGGTATCGATACCTTCTGGAATTTTTGATAGGTCTTTGCGGATTACCTCCGCCTTTTCAACTAAACGTCGGTGGCGTCCTTCTAAAATTCTGACTCGGTTATTTCTAGGTGTTGGACCAAAAAATGCGAAGCGAACCTCAAAACCTTCATCCTCAAATGAATCTGGTGAGGCATTTTGCATTAGTGAAGAAAATCGCTCTCGTCCTTTGGCAGTTAACTCATAAACAATTCTTGATCGTCTCGATAAGCCGCCAGCATCGGTGAATGATTGCTCAATTAACTTCGCCTCCAGCATCTTTTTAAGCTGGGGATATAAAACAGAAAAGCTCAACGCCCGAAATGGGCCATAGATCGCACTCATTCGTTTGCGTAACTCATATCCATGAAGGGCACCTTGTGAGAGCAGGCCAAGGAGGGCGAACTCAAGGGACTCAGAACGAGAACGCATCGCCAGCTCCTATCTACTAGATATATCGAATCGATACTATCGAGTATTAAAACCTATTAACCCTCATAATGGCAACCCATAGGATTAGCGCGTGTTCACCTCAGATGCCATCCCCTCACGCCTCTGGGAGTACTTAATAGCCACCGTTTTGATCATCCTGGCTCCTGGCCCATCAGTTCTCTTCACCATCGCTCGGGCGATCGCCTGGGGCAGGCTCGCTGCTATCGCAACGGTGATTGGCAACGCCTTTGGCATGTTCTTAGTTTCAGTTTTAGTTGCATTTGGTTTAGGTCCGCTTTTACAAAGCTCAAAACTTTTTTATAACGGCATCCAATGGGCAGGTGGTGCTTATCTAATCTATTTAGGTTATGCCGCAATCGCAGCTAGCAGAGTTGATGCGCAGGGAATGCAAAAAACTGAAGGGAGTAAACCCTCCTTTTTCACATCTTTAAAAAATGGTTTTTGGGTTGGGGTATTAAATCCAAAATCAATTGTTTTCTTCGCTGCGATCTTGCCCCAATTTGTCGATCAAGAGAAAAATAATGTCACCGCCCAATTACTCCTACTAGGCGCAATCTTTGCCGCCATCGCCATGATCTCAGATGGCAGTTACGGCTTATTAGCCGGCACTGTTCGTAGCTGGTTGGCTGGGGATGTTAAACGGTTAATTTTTATGCGCAGATTTGGTGGCGTAGTAATGATTGGACTTGGTGTATTTACCATCTTCTCCGCCTTAATTATTGGCTAATTGCCCACTCGTGGCGTTAGCGCAAATTGTCAGTGGCTAGGGGCAGACTTACTCCTTAAGAGGATCAAACTAAGGCACTTACATAAGTGCGTAACGAAACGAGAGATTATGGCTTCATCAAATGCAGTTGGAAATGCCAGAGAGTTTATTTCACCATCAGATCTAACCTTTTCTTGGGGATCATGTCATCGCTGTCTTTGGCTTAATTACAACCACGGTCTGCGCACACCAGGCTTTATGCCTTTGGTGGGAGATCTAGCAAATATGCAAGAAAATTATTTTGCCGGTAAAACAACTGCAGAGATTGCACCAGTATTGCCTGAGGGCAAGGTGGCAGATCTTGGTGGTTGGGTTAAATCATCATTTATCAATGTAAATGGCGCTGCTACAAAGTATGCCATCCGCGGCAAGTATGACTTGCTTATTGAATTTGCCGATGGCACATATGGAATTATTGATTGTAAATTCCAAGCAAAAGATTCTGATAAAACAGATCTTTATCAGCCACAACTTGAAGCATATGCATTTGCCTTAGAAAACCCAGCATCAGGTGCTGCAAAGAAAGTCTCGCTGATGGGATTGCTGGTCTGGTCACTTCTTGAGCCAGCTGGGGATGTCACAAAGGGTTTTGGTTTGAAGTTAAAACATACTTGGCGGCCAATTGAGCGAAATCCAGGTGCCCTTGCTAGCAGACTTACTGATTTTATTACGGTGGTTAGCTCAGAAATGCCGGCTGCAAAAGATAACTGCGATATGTGTAACTACTTAAACCAGCGCCGACAGTTTATTGGTGCTCAGTAGTTAGACATCATCCTCTTCAAAATCAATCTTTTCTTTTAAGCTTTTCTTGATTGCATCCTTAGCATCGGATGCATACATATTTGGAACATACTCCTGCTTGGATAACTCAGCGATTTTTTCCATTAATTCATTAGTTGCACCTCTTAAAACCGCTTGATCAGTGGAATCACCGGAGAAGTACATCGGCTCACCGAAGACCATTTCAACTCTTCTGACCTTTGGTACTACCTGCCCAGTTGGTTGAATCTCTGCGGTATTAAACATCGCAACTGGAATAACTGGAGCTCCTGATTCAATTGCCATTCGAGCAATTCCAGTTCGCCCTTTATAAAGCCGGCCATCTGGTGATCTAGTTCCCTCTGGATAAATTCCAACACAATGATTTTCACGAAGTAATCGCAGTCCAGTCAGAATTGCAGCCTCACTTCGTTTTCCGCCAGAGCGATCAATTGGAACCTGGCCCAGAGCAATAAATGTAATCTTTTTGATGAATCCCTTAAGGCCAGGAGAGGTGAAGTACTCACTCTTTGCCAAGAAGGTAACATTTCGAGGAACAACTAGCGGCATAAAGATCGAATCACTAAATGAGAGATGGTTTGAGGCAATAATCACCGGTCCATTGCTTGGCACATGGCGCAGTCCAGTTACCTTTGGTCTAAAGATAAACATCAACAGCGGGATTAAAAAGGATTTCAAAATCTTGTATGGCACAGGGCTAATTTAGTGGCTAAGCCAATCTATGACACCATTCGAGCGTGAATTCCATTCCAAACTCAGCTGGTTTTACCTTACCGGGCGGAAAAATTGGAGTTTTGGTTATTCATGGTTTCACTGGTTCACCAGTGAGCATTGCGCCTTGGGCAAAGTTTTTAAACAAATCTGGGTACACCGTGAGTGCGCCATTACTTCCTGGCCATGGCAGCAGTTGGCAGCAGATGAATCAAACAACTTGGCAGGATTGGTATGAAGAGGTGGAAAAATCATTTTTAGAGTTAAAACAAAGTTGTGACCGGGTATTTATCGCAGGTTTTTCCATGGGCGCAGCTTTAGCTCTTCGCTTATGCCAAATTCGCGGCAGTGAGGTTGAAGGTTTAATAGTTTTAAATCCATCAGTGCATGATCGAAGATGGTTTATGAAATATGTTCCAGTATTAAAGTTCTTGCTTGCATCGGTCGCAAAGGGTCCAACTGATATTGCCGCCCCCAACCCACCTATTCATGCCTATGATCGCACCCCACTTAAAGCATTAGATTCACTACGTAAGTTATGGGCATTAGTTGAGCGAGATCTTTATCTAATTGATCTACCAATTATGGTTGCCTACTCAGTAAATGATCATGCCGTTGATCCAGAAAATGCAATGACGGTAATCGACAATGTGTTTTCCGTTGATATTCGTGAGGTTGTCTTTGAGAACTCCTTTCACAATGTGGCGCTAGATTTTGATGTTGAACAGCTAAATATTGAAAGCAAAATATTTATTGAAGATGTTTTAAGTGGCGCGGTTAAGCGAGGCTCTGATTTTAATGAGAGTGATTTAGTAAATGCTGAGTTTGATTCAATTGTTTCAGGCCTCTCCCTTGATCAATCAGCTCCCACTACTTATTTAGATGAGTTGGATAAATTCAGCCAAGCAGATCGATTTAGGCCGCCAAATCCAGGCAAAATAAATCTAGATCAACTGCAACGATTTTCAGCAGTGGCATTTGTTGGTTCATTTGTCTATTTGATTTTGTTTTGGTTAACTGATTTTGAATTCTTTGGTGCCTGGCCGGCTGTCCTTGGCTTTATCTCCTCAGTTGCCACAATCATCTGGCGCACTGCCCGCAAAGAGGATGATTTCGATGATGGGGCTAGTCTCTAACTAAATCCGCAGCTCCGATTAAGCCAGCATCATTTCCAAACTTAGCTGCAATAATTTTTGGTAGTAAATGGGTGCCAGCAAATGGCATGTATTTTTCCATTGCACTTCGCACCGGTTTTAAAAATAATTCGCCAGCCTCCACTACCCCGCCACCAACCACAATTGCTTGTGGGTCTAGTAGTAATGTGTAGGAGGCGCAGGCGCTACCCAACCAATCAGCTTGTTTATAAAAGGCAGCAAGTGCCATCTCATTACCTTTTTTTGCCGCTTCAGTTAATGCCGAACCAGTCAAGTTAAAAAGCTCTACACCACAAAGTTCTAATAACTCTTGCCCCTTAGCCGGGTTTGATGCAATCGCCTCTTTGGCATAACGCATTAAGGCACTTCCTGATGCGTACTGCTCAATACAGCCATACGCCCCGCAGCCACACTGCACACCATTTGGTTGCACAATCATGTGACCAAACTCAGCACCAATTCCATTTGCGCCTCTAAACAACTTACCGTCAATAACTAATCCACCACCCATACCGGTGCCGATAATGAAAAACATAACTGGATTTAAACCTTGCGCATTACCAAACTTATACTCTGCCCACATCGCAGCATTTGCATCGTTTTCAGCAATTACTGGCAGGTTAAATACTTTTTTGATCTCAGATACAAAATTTAATTGACTTAAATTTGCAATATTTGGTGCGCCAACAATTGTGCCTTGATCTTTTGAGATTAATGCTGCAACACTTATGCCGATGCCGGCGATCTCATGTTTGGCTTGAAATTCTTTTACTAAATCAATTATGGTTGCAACCAACTCTTTACCACCAGCTGATGGTGTTGGTCTTCTAGCGGAATCAATTATTTTGCCAGTTTTATCAACTACCCCACCTAATACTTTGGTGCCACCGATATCAATACCAATTGTTAATGCTGAGCTATTAATTGTGGTGCTCAATTAGTTTTCCAGTTTTTCCTTTAACTGCTTTAAGGTCAAATCAATTGTTGCTTTCTCAGCCTTGGTGCGCATCATCTCTGGCACTGGCATTGAAAGTGCAACTGTTAATTCAAAAGTAACCTCAGTTTCATCACCATTATCTTTAACAATATAAGCACCGGTCATATCAGTTAACAAATCAGCATCCTCAAGTGAGTAATCAACTCGATCTGGATAGGCAGACCAATCAAAATTTAAAGTTGGCTTATCTTTTAAGGCACCAGCATCAACGCTGAGTTTTGCCTGAGTAGGCCTGCCCTCACCATTGGAGGCAAGCACTGTTACAGATTTAAAAGATGTTGACCAGGTTGGAAAGTTTGCAATATCAAAGAGCACAGCTCTTACATCATCTGCGCTAGCGGCGATGGTTACTGTTGAAGTGGTTGGATTGGACATAGCGGTAGGTTACCCCGAAGTAGCATCAATTTTTTTCACTGCCCATAGAAAAATGGGGTGGGTTCTAGCGCAAATAAGTGTGAGCCAGTAGCGTGGGGCCATGAACGAGATAACTATTCCAGCCATTATTCCAGCCGCAGTTGCGGGCAACTTAACAAATCTAATTTCTGAGCGGGCCCACTTTGAGCCAGAGCGAGTCCTAGTTTCAAGGCCAATGGGAGATCGTTGGCAAGCAGTTACCGCAAAAGAGTATGAAGAGGAAATCAAAGCGGTTGCAAAAGGATTTATTGCAGCCGGTGTTAATTTTGGTGATCGTGTTGCGATCATGGCAAAAACTCGTTATGAGTGGACGGTTTTAGATTTTGCAATTTGGTATGCCGGTGCTGTTCCTGTTCCAATTTATGAAACATCAAGTGCTGAACAAGTTGATTGGATTTTAACTGACTCAGGCGCGGTAGCAATTGTGGTTGAAACTCCAGCACTTGCTGAATTAGTTCAACCTGTTATGCCAGCAACCTGCAAAAACATTTGGAATATTACTTATAACGCACTTGCCACATTAACCCATGAAGGAAAAGGCGTTAGTGATGATGAGATTACAAAACGACGAGAAAAGTTAAAACCTGAAACCTTAGCCACTTTGATTTACACCTCCGGCACTACTGGAAAGCCAAAGGGTGTTCAACTTACTCATGGCAACTTCTTATCCGAGTGTGGAAATGTAGTTAATGGCGCAAGTGATCTCTTCTTAAAGCCAGGTGGATCTACTCTTCTATTTTTACCAGTTGCTCACGTCTTTGGACGTATGGTGCAGATTGGATCAATCACCGCAGGTCTACATCTTGCTCACTGCAGTGATCTAACTAAGTTACCGGCAGATCTTGCCTCTTTTAAACCAACCTTCGTACTTGCTGTGCCACGTATATTTGAAAAAATCTACAACGGTGCTGAAGCTAAGGCAGATGCTGCTGGTAAGGGAAAGATTTTCCATAAAGCAGCTGAGGTTGCAATTGCATATAGCAAGGCACTTGATACCAAAAAGATTTCACCACTTCTTAAATTACAACATGGCTTATTTGATAAATTGGTTTACTCCAAGATTCGTGCTGGTTTGGGCGGACGGGTAGAGGCTGCAATTTCAGGAGGAGCTCCTTTAGGTGAACGACTTGGGCATTTCTATCGTGGCGCAGGTGTTCGCGTATTAGAAGGTTATGGTTTAACTGAAACTACCGCAGGTGCAACTTTAAATCTAACCTCTTCGCATCGAGTTGGCTCTGTTGGAAAACCAATTCCTGGAACAACTATCAAAATTGCTGAAGATGGTGAAGTTTTAATTAAAGGCCCAATTGTTATGCAGGGTTACTGGCAAAATGATGCCGCAAACAAAGAGGTATTTGACTCCAATGGTTACTTTAAATCTGGAGATCTTGGCAAGATTGATGAAGAAGGTTACTTATCAATTGTTGGCCGTAAGAAAGAGTTGATTGTTACCGCAGGTGGTAAAAATGTTGCACCGGCAGTATTAGAAGATAGATTGCGATCACATCCATTAATTAGCCAGTGTATGGTCGTTGGCGATAACAAACCGTTCATTGCCGCACTGATCACGATTGATCCAGATGCAATTAAGCCATGGGCAGTTGCAAATAAAAAAGAGGGCGCATCCATTGCTGATTTAGCAAAGGATTCAACGCTGCAAGCAGTTATTCAGACTGCAGTGGATGAGACCAATAAAGCAGTCAGCAGGGCGGAATCAATTAGAAAATTTATTATCTTGCCAGTTGATTTCACAATCGCAGGCGGTCATTTGACTGCCAAGCTTTCTGTGAAGCGACATGTGGTAGCGCAGCAGTTTGCTCGCGAGATTGATGAACTCTTCGCCTAATTCTGAACGAACTCGACTTGCTCGAGAGCTTCATGATGGTTTGGCCCAAGAGTTAGCTGCCTTTGGTTATCGGCTCGATCAAGTAATTGGGGATGAAAATCTAGGAAACTCCAATCGAACCACTTTGCGGGAGTTACGCCTCTCCTTAAGTTCAGTAATTAATCAAGTCCGCGATGAAATCTATGAACTAAGAAGTAATAAGAGCAAAGAGTTCAATCAGCAGTTAACTGAACAAGTAGAGGCATTGCTTGCAAGCTCTGAGATTAGCGTAGAAATTGATGGCCAAATTAGCATCAAACCAGAACATAAATTTGAGTTATTGAGGGCGATCAAAGAGTTGGTTCTAAATGCAAAACGTCATGCCAGCTGTTCACTAATCTCTATCCACTTAACAAATAATTTGATTGTAATCAAAGATAATGGTCAAGGTGGGGTGACTAAAAAGAATGACTCCTTCGGTATCGATGGCGTTAAGGAGAGACTTAATTTAATTGGCCTAACCATGCAGATAGATTCAAACTCATCTGGCACCAAAATCACAATTTCAATTTAGATAATGAGGATCCTATTAGTTGATGATCACGCTTTGATTAGGGCAGGCCTTGCCAATCTTCTAACTCAACACCATCATGAAGTTGTTGCAGAGGCGAGCACTTCAAGCCAAGCATCGGCAATGATTAATACCCACAAACCTGAGATTGTTTTGGTTGATATCAATCTTGGCGCAAGTAGCGGAATTGATCTAATAAAAGAAATGAAGAAATCAGGAGCTGCGAGCAAATTTGTGGTGCTAACAATGCATGATGACACCCAAACTCTTGAATCTGCCAAAGCTGCTGGTGCAATTGCCTTCATCACTAAATCTGCCCCAACCGAAAGCTTGCTTGAAATACTACAAACAATTTCAACCGGCACCGATAAATTCTTAAAGGCTGGCAAGATAAATCAAATAAAGCCAGCTAAGGATTTTGATCTAACACCCAGAGAGCTAGAGGTTTTAACCCTACTTCCAACTGGCGCTACCGCAAATGCAATTGGCGCTTTGTTGTTTCTAACGGAGGCAACAATTAAAACTCACCTTGCAAGTATCTATCGAAAATTATCGGCTAACAATCGCGCACAGGCAGTAAGTATTGCAATTGAAAATAAACTAATTACCAATTAATACTTTATTAAATTTTTCAGACCAATTACTTAACTGCCAATTCTTAATTACCCAATCTCGTCCAGCTTGCCCCATTTGCTTGGCTCGCTCTGGATTGGCAAGTAATTCACAAATTGATTGCGCTATCTGATCACTTTTGGTGCCATCAACTAAAAGGCCAGTCTTCTTATCCAATACCGCATCAACTGCTCCCCCAGAGTTGCCAACAATCACGGGTAGTCCGCAAGCACTTGCCTCAAGGTAAACAATTCCTAACCCTTCAACCTCTAAACCGGAAAATCTGGAGCGAACTGGCATGGCAAAGATTTCACCTAAGCATATGTAATCAGGCAAATCATGATGAGAAACTCGACCAGCAAATACAACTTTAGGTAAGACTCCTAATTGTTTTGCCGAATTAAATAGCATCTGTTTGATTGGACCCTCGCCCACAAAAAGCAAAATAGCATCTGGGAATTGTTCTAAGATTTTTGGCATTGCTTTAACTAACTCATCTTGTCCTTTGCGATGAACCAATCTGCCAACACTGACAATTACTCGACGTCCTTCTAGGCGATATTTCTCAATCAAATCAACTCTGGCTTTTCTAGGTGCAAAATGTTCGGTATCAATACCGGGTGCGATTTGTAAAAACTTTTGCGGCTGATTACTTGTCTTTGCAATCTCACCTTTTGTAAAATCTCCTAAATAGCCAAGATAATCAACATCCTTGATAATTTTCTTCAATAAACCCTTAAGGATTGGAATCTTTGCCCACCAAACCTCATGTCCATGAGATAAGGCCACAATATTGCTTGCTCCTGCAGATCGTAATTTGCCTGCCATTAATGCGAGTGGCGCTGCAGCGCCAAACCACACATTTCTGATTTGAGCATGCTTAAGTATTTTCACCACTTTTCTGGTTACCCGTGGTGTTGGTAATAGCATTTTTGCTCTATCTCTAATTACTGCTGCGCCAAATTTTTCTAACAGTTGCGCGTCAAATGCCTTGTCCCCTTTTTGCGAGGAGGTGTAAATAATTAATGAATTTTTTGGCAGACCTTCAATCAAGCCAAGTACAAAGGTCTCAATTCCACCTGCTCTTGGTCCGAGATCATTTGTGACTAGTAAAACTTTCTTATCGCTATAAACGGCGTGCTCCAATATAAGGTTTTCTTCCCATATCCATATTGGCAATCTTTACCCGACTTCCTGATCTTGGGGCATGCAACATGCGGTCTGGTCCTAAATAGATTGCCACATGCGAAATTGGTTTTCCAAAAAATACTAAATCCCCTGGTTGTAAATCTTTCCGAGCGATCGCTTTGCCATAGCGATATTGCGCCCTTGATGAATGCGGTAGCGAAACACCAGCTGCACCAAAGGCCCGCATTGTTAACCCAGAACAATCCCAGTAGGTAAGTCCATCTGCGCCAAAGACATACTTATCACCAATTTGGGCAAGGGCATATTTAATTGCAATCCCACCACGACCAGAAACTCCTGAGTACTTTCCGGCATCACTTAAAGATTTTTGTTGGTCGGCATCTTCTTGGTCATCATTTAGCTTAGCTAAGCGCTCTCGTTCAGCAGCGGTTAACTTAGCTAGTAACTCCTCTGCCTCCTTTAGTTTTGAGTTTGCCAGCGCTAATTGCCTAGTGAACTTGGCCTCTGCCGCCTTAACCATCGCTAATTTGTCTGCAACTGTTAAGGAAGTAGCGGTTAATCGCTGGGTTGCTACTGAAAATTTCTTTAAATCAGCAGTTTTTTGTCTAGTTACAGCCTCTAAAGATCCTGCAGCAGATAAATATAATCCTGGATCGGTTGAAAAAAGTAACTCTAAGGATTGGCTAAGTGGGCCAGATTTATAACGTTCATTTGCAATCGCGCCAATTGTTTTGTTAAGGGCGGTAACAGATGCTCCCTGTTGACTTGCTTGTTGTTGGACTGTATCTAAAGTTTTCTTTAATTTTGCTAATTGCACCTTGGCCTCTTGCGCACCTTCTGCCGCCTCAGTTGCCTGCTCTTGCAAGTCTCTAACTCTGCCCTGCACCTCAATTAAATTTGGCGCAGCATTGGCTGGAATTGGAAAAAGTATTCCCGCACCAATTACAAGGGCAAATATCACCCGGGGCATACTTCTCATTTTCAAAGGCTAACCGCCACTACGCTGCCAACTCAACCCAACTTAAGCGTAGTGTGCTGAGAATTATCTAGATTTCCATCCTTTTTTCATGATTTAGCCAATTTTCTTCCTCCGTTTTAGTTTTGGAGAATTTGGCACAAATCGCAATGGCGGCACCAATCCAACAGTGGAGAGATTATTTATTGCTGCTTTATCAGCATTACTTAACTCAGCTTTTTTACCAGGCGCAGGCTTTAAATCAAGCAGCACTGATACAACACAATCGCCACAGGCGATCTGGCGCATTACACAACTATCACAATCGATGATCATGGCAAAAGGTTAGGTGGCACCACTGACACTTGGGTAACCTGTGGGGTATGCGCTCAGTAATCACCACCGCCAATTTGATTGTTGGAGCAGATGGCTCAACCACCTTAGCTGGCTCCTCCATCGGCCTTTCAACTGATGAAGACCGCAGAAGATTTCATGAGCTTCGATCAAAAAATGATTTAATCCTGATCGGGGGTAACACAGCAAGGCGGGAGCCATATAAGCGAACTCCAATTCCCCTTTATATTCTCACTCACACAAAGGTTAGGTTGCAACCAAAAAATCAGTTGGTCAAACAATTTGCACTCTCTCCAGCGCAAATGATCAATCAACTTAGAAGTAGTTTTAACCCAGATCAAAGTGAGCCAATTAATTTATTGGTAGAGGCCGGAGCTGCTCTATTAAAACCGATGATTGAAGAGGGCTTAATTGATCACCTTTATCTAACCGTAAATTTAGAAAAAACTGGTGATAATAAAATTTCTATCACAGAGCTAACAAAAAGTTTTGAATTAATCAGCCGTGAAAATATCTCTCCATGTGATTTTCTTTATTATAAAAAACTAACTAAGTGAGATAACCACAACTCCTGCGATTGCAAATCCAATTCCAACATACTGTATTTTATGTAATCTCTCATGCAATAATTTAAAAGCCAGCAATGCGGTGACTATTGGGTATAAAGAACCAAGCACTACTGCCAGGGAAACTAATCCCTTAGTAGTTGCAACTCCTAACAACAAATTAGCAATAAAATCTGCGCCACCAATTCCTACTAAAACAGGAATGTCTTTCTTTTTAAACCCACCAAGTGTGCGAAAGCGAGCAAATAAAAATAAGGCAACGATAAAGGTTGAAAAGCGCATGGTTGTCATAGTCATAATCGCACTACTTGCTGAACCTTTTGCAATAAATGCAACTGCTGCGCCAAATCCAAAGGCAGCAATTACTGCAAAAACAATCGGCTTAACCGCTAAACCCCCCTTTAATTCAGGACCACTTGCAAAGACTGCGCCAGTTAGCGCGATACCCATACCGAGCAATTGAGCAGAACTTGGTTTTTCACCATTAATAAATGCAATTGTTAGTGGAATCAAAACACTTAAGGCGCTAATTGGTGCAACTACACCCATGCGACCAGTTGCAAGGCCAGAGTAAAACGCAACTAAACCAATAAAGCCAAGTAAGCCTGCGCAAACACCAGATAAGAAATATCCATCCCAAGAAAGGTTTGGTCTAAGCCAAGACGAGCTGATCAGAATAATTGTTATTCCAATTAGCAATCCAAATGCTTGCGAAACGGCAGTTACAGCAAGTGCTTGATATCGCTTGGATAATTTGCCGCCAAAGAAATCAGCACTACCCCAAAGTATTGAGGAGAAAATTGCTAAAAGTGATGCCATTAGCCAAGCCTACTAGGTTGCATTTGAACTTATTTATTTTCTACTTCGCTCGTGGCTTCACCTGCTTTTGCCAACGGCAATTTATCCTTAGACAGTGAAAAAAACTTTTGATCAAGTTATTGCACCAATTTTGGCGTTAAAGCCAAGAGGTGAAATTTTGCTTGAATCAGTTCCTGCCCCCCAAAAACTTGCACCCCACGCATTAGCAATGACCGCTGATGTTTTAGAGGATGCTGCAACAGGCAGATTTGTATTACTTCATGATCCAGCTGGCCAAGAAGGTTGGGGTGGTCAATGGCGGTGCGTAACTTTTGCTCGGGCAGCAATTGATTTAGAGATGGCATCAGATCCATTACTGCCAGAAATTGGTTGGGCATGGCTGCTTGAATCACTCAAGAAGAACAATTGTGAGTTTATAAATCCCAGCGGCACAGTAACCAGAGTTGCCAGCGCATCCTTTGGTGAATTAGTTGAGCGAGATGAAGATTCTGAAATTGAAATTCGTGCCTCTTGGACACCAACTAATGAAGAGAACTTAGCCGAACATGTAAATGCCTGGCTTGAACTCTTGGCAATTACCGCAGGTCTTGAGCCAATTCCGCAGGGAGTTAGTTCAATCTCTCGCAGCAACTAGAATAAAGTAATTAATGCTTACCCCTTTGCTCTCACCTCGTCATGGCACACCAGAAATTGTTGCCACCGAAAGTGAGTATGAAAAAGTAATCTCCGCACTGTTAAAGGGTGAGGGACCAATTGCAATTGATGCCGAACGTGCATCTGGTTATCGATATAGCCAGCGCGCTTATTTAATTCAGATATTTCGTAAAGGAGGTGGGCTGCATTTAATTGATCCCATTCCATTAAAGGATTCAAAACTTTGGCAGCGGTTTAATGATGAGTTTGCGGATGTTGAATGGGTAATTCATGCCAGCACCCAAGACCTTCCTTGTTTGATTGAGGTTGGATTGAAGCCAAAACAATTATTTGATACTGAATTAGGGGCAAGAATCGCAGGTTGTCCGAGGGTTGGCTTGGGTGCTTTAGCTGAAAGTTTATTGGAGCTTCAACTTGCAAAGGAACACTCCGCAGTTGATTGGTCGATCAGACCGTTAAGGCCTGAGTGGATTACTTATGCTGCATTAGATGTTGATATCTTGTTAGATATTAGAGACAAAGTTGAGCAGCTCTTATCTGAGCAAAAAAAGCTCAAGTGGGCGGAGCAAGATTTTGCATCGATCATAAAAAATTACCAGGATTATGAATTTACCGATTCACCAAAATCTGATCGATGGCGACGAACCTCTGGCATGCATAAGGTGCGCGATCGATTGAGCATGACCATAATTCGAGATCTATGGCTATCTCGAGATGAGTTAGCGCGGGAGTTAGATCTTGCTCCTGGTCGAGTTTTAGGTGACGAAGCGATTGTGGAGTTGGCCATTAAGCGACCAGATAATTTAGAGGAGGTTGCCAAAGTAATTGGTTGGCGAACAAGATTAGAGGCACCACCATTTGGTCGTTGGTTAAAGGTTTTGACCACATCATTAAAAACTCCGATTACAGAACAGGTAGAGCTTCGAGTTGCCTCCCAATCCATGCCACCAATTAAGATTTGGAAAGAGAAAAATCCACTTGGCTACGCCCGCTTAACCCATGCGCGAGCTGCCTTAATTGAGTTATCAAAACAATTACAAATTCCTACTGAGAATTTAGTTACACCTGATTATGTAAAACGTATTTGTTGGCAAGATCCACCAACCAATGTAAGTGAGTATGAAAGTTTTGTAGAGGGTGAGTTAACAAGATTGGGCGCTAGAAGCTGGCAGGTAGAGCAGGTGGTAAGCGTTATTGCCCCTCACCTTTCTGCCACAGAGGCCCTGGTAGTGCCAGAGAGTGCGGAAGTAGAAAATGAGGCTTCCGTAGCCCCCTAAGTATGTGATTGGAATTACGCAACACTTAAGTTGCGTAATTCAATCCCTTGGGAATATGCTCAACCCATGCTTAGCACCTTCTTAATCGCCCTTCGTGAGGGGCTAGAGGCTGCCTTAATTGTTGGAATCTTGGTCGCATATGTTGTTAAGACTGGTCGACGTAATCTCCTACTTCCAATTTGGACCGGAGTTGGGGTAGCTCTTGCTGCAAGTTTCGCGCTCGGTGGCTTTTTATCATTTACCTCAGCTGAGTTAAGCGAGCGCGGTGAGCAATTCTTTGCCGGCACCACCTCATTCCTAGCAGTTGGTCTGGTCACCTGGATGGTTTTTTGGATGAAGCGAGCAGCCAGAACTTTAAGAGATGAGCTCCATGGCAAGGTAGATAACGCATTATCAGCCGGCCCATTAGCACTTGCTGCTGCCGCATTTTTTGCAGTTGCTCGAGAAGGACTTGAGACCGCCCTATTTGTTTACACTAATTTTAAAACAGTTGCTGCTACCTCATCTGCCTCAGTTGGTTTGATTGCCGGGCTAGCACTTGCAGTGATCTTGGGTTACATGATTTATAACCGCTCAATCAAATTAAATTTAAGTAAGTTTTTTACAATCACCGGTATTGCCTTAATCATTGTGGCAGCTGGTGTGCTTTCCTACGGCGTGCATGAGTATCAGGAGCTGGGCTGGATTCCAGGGGATGGCTCATACGCTTGGGATATCTCATCTGTGATGGCAAAGGATTCAATTGCAGGCACAATTCTTGCCGGCACAATTGGCTTTGATGTGAACACCTCTTGGGTGCAACTCTTCTTATATGTCAGCTACCTTGCAATCGTGCTGCGCCTGTATACAAAATCAGCGCCAGCCAAAACCCTAGTTAAATAAGTACTCCTTCCACTACCCATTTTCTCTACTGGCGGGTAACCTAGCCTCATATCCAAGCAGCCAATTAGCTGGGGGCTAAAAATGAGCAAAACTGCAAGTGCAAAAACCAATGTGGTCTTAGTGGATGCAGTTCGCACCCCATTTGGTAAGGCAGGTTCCCTCTACGCCCAAACCAGAGCTGATGACATTATGGTTCGCTGTATTCGCGGATTATTAGAACGCAATCCAAATCTGCCCGTAGATCAAATTGATGATGTAGCAATTGCAGCTGCAACACAAACTGGTGATCAAGGTATGAATATTGGTCGATCAGTTTCAATTTTGGCTGGCATTCCAAAATCAGTGCCAGGTTACTCAATTGATCGCTGGTGTGCTGGTGCGCTAACTGCAGTTACCACCATTGCAGGTGGCATAAATATGGGTGCTTATGATTTAGCAATCGCTGGCGGGGTTGAACATATGGGAAATCACCCAATGGGTGATGGTATGGATCCAAATCCAAGATACCTAGCTGAAAAAATTGTTGATACCGATGCATTGCAAATGGGCGCAACTGCTGAGCGATTACATGACAAATTCCCACACCTTACGAAGGAGCGAGCAGATAAATACGCATTAGCTTCACAACAAAAAACAGCCGCTGCCTATGCAGCAAATAAAATTCAACCTGATCTAATTCCAGTGGCAACTAGAAATGTTGAGGCTGGTTGGGGTGTGGCAACAGTTGATGAACCACCAAGGCCACAAACCACATTGGAGGCATTAGCTGCACTTAAAACACCATTTAGAGCAGCAGGTCGAGTAACTGCTGGAAATGCCGCCGGTCTAAATGATGGCGCAACCGCTGCAATCTTGGCCTCTGAAGAAAAAGCTAAAGAGTTAAATTTGCCAATCAAAGCAAAATTAATCTCCTTTGCATTTGCCGGTGTTGAGCCAGAGATCATGGGTTATGGACCGGTACCAAGCACTATTAAAGCTTTGAAAAAAGCTGGGTTAGATATTGGCGATATTGGTTTATTTGAGGTTAATGAGGCTTTTGCAATTCAGGTGCTTTCATTTTTAGATCACTTTGGTATTGCCGATGATGATAAGCGAGTAAATATCTATGGCGGTGCTATTGCAGTTGGCCACCCCCTGGCTTCATCGGGAGTTAGATTAATTTTAAATCTAGCTAATGGCTTTAAAGATCATCCAGAGGTTAGATATGGAATTACCACTATGTGTATTGGCTTAGGTATGGGTGGCACAATTATTTGGGAAAACCCTAATTACAAAGGTGATAAATAATGTCTGATGTATTAGCAGGCGCACCTGATGAGGTAGTAACCAATGCAATTATGCAGATGGTTTCACTCTCCGCCTTTGGCGCAACTGGCAACCTTGCCTTAATAACATTAGATAATGGTGCAGACCATAATCGCCCAAATACCTTTGGGCCTGCATCCTTGGCCGCTCTTTCTAAGGCAATTGATGAGGCGCAAAAATCAGATGCGGTGGCAATTGCGGTAACTGGTAAGCCATTTATATTTGCAGCTGGTGCGGATTTATCGGCGATGAGTTTTCTAAAGGATAAATCTCAAGCGATTGCTATTGGAGATTTAGGGCATGAGGTTTTTCTAAAACTACATGAGAGTAAGAAGCCAACCTTTGCCTTTATAAATGGGTTAGCACTAGGAGGTGGCTTAGAGGTTGGACTTAACTGTCACTATCGAACCTTGGCAACCACTGCCTTTACCGGCTTG
>JACCDY010080579.1_pt1 | contig 25996 bp, 22 predicted proteins | sample 7446391 | NCBI WGS metagenome assembly JACCDY01 (sample SAMN15323451, study PRJNA562643) | freshwater metagenome | isolation source: river surface water | place: USA:Blue River Watershed | collected 2017-08-18 | reverse complement strand
GTGCCATGTTTGGCAAAGACCTTGGTCAGGCTGTCGGTGTATTCGTCCAGGTGTTCCAAGGGCACCGCACAGTCTTCAATAAAGGAGACGGGTTTTCCGTCGCCACGCAGAGACATCATGATGTTGAGTCCTGCCTTGCGGACCTCCCAGAGGGCGGACTGCCGAGCGGGTTCGACCATCTTGACCGTCGCCCCTGGCAGACCGTGGTCGGACATCAGGGCATCCAAGTCATCCAGACCACGCATCAGGGTATCCACATCGTCCCCAGCAAACTCCACCAGCAGCAGTGCATCGGTTGGGCGTCCACAGACGTCGACCAAGGCGTCGGCAATGACGGGGGCAAACAGGGGGTTGGCCCTGCAGAGTTCGATCATGGTGCGATCGACCAACTCCACCGCCACTGGCTTGAGACCCACGATGTGTCGAGTCAGCGACATGGCCTGCTGGAAGGTGGGGAAGTTCACCACGCCGAGCCGTTTGTGCTTGGGCAGGGGCGAGAGTTTGAGCGCAATAGACTCAAAGGTGGCCAGCGTGCCTTCGGAGCCCACCAGCAGGTGCGCCAAGTTCAGGCTGCCATCGCTGGTGTAGGGCCGCTCGCTCTGAGGATGAAAAATATCCAGGTTGTAGCCACCCACCCGACGCATGACCTTGGGCCAGATCTCGCCGATGTCTTGTTTCACCGAATCCGCAATCTGGAAGAGACGAGGGACCAGCTCCGAGAGACGACGCGAGGACAACTGCATGTCACCGCCGTCTCCAAACCGACCGAAGTAAGCCTGTGTGCCGTCCTCCAGAATGGCGTTGATGCCCAGCACGTTGTGGACCATGTTGCCGTAGTGCAAAGACCGAGAGCCACAGGAGTTGTTGCCGGTCATACCGCCAAGTGTGCATTGCGCAGCCGTGGAGACATCCACTGGGAACCAGACCCCCTTGGACTTGAGCTGCGCATTCAGGTGATCTAGCACCAGACCGGGCTGCACCTCAGCCCGCATGGCTTGAACGTCGACGGACAGCAGCTTGCGCAGGTATTTGCTGGTGTCGATGACCAGGGCTTCCCCAACCGTCTGTCCGCACTGAGACGTGCCACCACCACGAGGCAAGACGGCCACGCCAGCATCACGTGCGACATCCAGGGCGATGCGCAGATCGAGGGGGGTCTTGGGGACCACCACACCGATCGGCATGATCTGATAGATCGAGGCATCGGTGCTGTAGCGGCCACGTGACGCCTCATCAAAGTAGACGTCCCCCTGAACCTCTCGGCGTAGTCGGCTGGCCAACTGAGATTGCGAGAACCGGGTCTGCAGAGAGCCGGCTAGAAAGGCTCGACGATCGATCGCTGGCGCATTCATGCGTCGGCCTCCAACAGGCGAACCACGATCTCGCACTTGGCATTGACGTGAGCGGCGAGCAGTTGACCGAGCTTCGTCGCATCGCGCTTGGCGAAGGCCTTGGCTATTTGAGCGTGTTCTTTCACAGCTTTGTCCCACTTGGTTTTGTCGAGGTTGGATCGAAAGCGCAGCGACTGCAGCCGTGCGTTGACCGAGGCATACGTTTCTTGCAGCGTGGCATTGTCGGCGGCGGCGTTGATCAGGTTGTGAATCTGGGCATTCAGGGCGTAGTAGCGGGAGAGATCCTGCTCGGCATGGGCCGCCTCCATGTCGTCTTGTAGTTTGAGCAACTTTTTGATCTGGCCCGGCGAGGCCCGCTCGGCGGCCAACTGGCCCGACAGGCTCTCCAGCGCAGCGATGACTTCAAAGGCTTGGACCACTTCCTCGATGGTCATCTTGGGGACCACGGCCCCCCGATTGGGCAGCAGACGAATCAGGCCTTCGCCGGCCAAGACCTTAAAGGCCTCCCGCATGGGGGTGCGGGAGACTCCCATCTGCTCGCAGAGCAGACGCTCGTTGAGCCGGGCACCCGCGGGCAGCTCTCCCTCGACAATGGCCTCACGTAGACGATCGGCCACGGCCTGATGCAGCCCGCGGCGTTCGATGAGGGATTGCCCGGTTGACAAAGCTTTGGTCATGGCCGACATTGTAGCCAGATTTTTGTATACAAAATACGTTTAATCCCACCACCGATAAAGACTCATCATGCAACGCGACCTGACCAACAGCATCAACCCCCGCTCCAGCCTGAACCGAATCGGCCAGGGCCGTCACTTCCTGCAAATCCCCGGTCCTACGAATGTCCCTGATCGCGTGCTGCGTGCCATGGACTTCCCGACCATCGACCACCGGGGCCCTGAATTCCAGCAACTCGCCCTGCGAGTCCTAGAAGGAATTCGGCCGGTCTTTGGTACCAAGAATCCCGTCGTCATCTACCCGGCCTCTGGCACGGGCGCCTGGGAGGCGGCACTGGTCAACGTCCTCAATCCCGGTGACCAGGTCCTCATGTACGAGACCGGCCACTTCGCCACCCTCTGGAAGCGTCTGGCCGAGCGACTGGGGCTCAAGCCCGAGTTCATCGGCGGAGACTGGCGTCGCGGTGTGGATGCTGCCGCTATCGAAGAGCGTCTCAAGAAAGACACCGGCCATGCCATCAAGGCCGTCTGTGCCGTTCACAACGAGACGTCGACCGGTGTGACCTCCAACATCGCTGCCGTTCGCAAGGCCATCGATACCGCCAAGCACCCCGCACTGCTCCTGGTCGATACCATCTCCTCTCTGGGCTCGGTGGACTATCGTCACGACGAGTGGGGTGTGGACGTGACGGTCGCCGGATCCCAGAAGGGTCTGATGCTGCCGCCGGGATTGTCGTTCAACGCGGTGAGCGATAAGGCCATTGCCGTGAGCAAGACCAACACCATGCCCAAGGCCTACTGGGCGTGGGACGAGATCCTGACTGCCAACGCCAACGGCTTTTGGCCCACCACACCTGCTACCAACATTTTGTATGGCCTGGCAGAAGCCATCGACATGCTCAACGAGGAGGGTCTCTCCAACGTCTTCGCTCGCCACCTGCGCCATGCACAAGCCACACGGGCCGCCGTAGAGGCCTGGGGCCTAGAAGTCCTCTGCCAAAACCCTGCCGAATACAGCCCGGCCTTGACCGCAGTGGTCATGCCCAAGAAGCCGGACGGTACCCATTACAACGCCGATGCCCTGCGAAAGACCGCCCTCGAGAAATTCAACATGTCACTGGGAACGGGCCTGTCCAAGCTGTCGGGCTGGGTCTTCCGAATTGGCCACCTGGGTGACTTCAACGACCTGACACTGTTGGGCACCCTCGGTGGTGTTGAGATGGCCCTTGAGGCCGCAGGCGTGCCGCACAAAAAAGGCGGCACCCAAGCCGCCATCAACTACCTCGCCAAGGCCTAACCACGTTGGTCACTAGCCGGGGCAGCCAAGAACAACCCCCCAGGAGCCTGTTTATCCGCTGATCCATTTTCTACTCGTTTTTTTAACCGCTGCATCTATTACATCCACAGGAGACAACACCATGCAGAAGACTCAAAAAAACCGTCGCCACTTCCTTGCAACCACCGCACTGGTCACTGGGCTTGGCCTGGCTGGCCTCGGCTCGGTCCAGGCCCAGACCGAGATCAAGTTCGGCCACGTTGGCAATCCTGGCTCTCTGTTCGACCTGTCAGCGAACGAGTTCGCCCGGATCGCCAACGCCAAGCTCGGCTCCAAGGCCAAAGTGGTGGTCTACGGCTCCAGCCAGCTCGGTGGCGACAAAGAAATGGTTCAAAAACTCAAGCTCGGGACCCTGGACTTTGCCCTCCCCTCTTCGGTCATGACCTCAGAGGTTGATCTGTTTGGCGTGTTCGATATGCCCTACCTCGTGGCAAATCGAGACCACATGAGGCGCATCGAGAAGGAGGTTGTTCAGCCGATTCTGGCGCCAGCTGCCGAGAAAAAAGGTCTCAAGGTCATGAGCGTTTGGGAAAACGGCTACCGGCATATCACCAACAACAAGCGTCCCATTGTGAAGCCAGAGGACCTAAAAGGCATCAAGCTGCGGACACCAGAAGGCAAGTGGCGCTTGAAGATGTTCCAGGCCTACGGCGCCAACCCCAGCCCCATGAACTTCTCAGAGGTTTTCACAGCCCTGCAGACGGGCGTAATGGATGGTCAGGAGAACCCATTCACCCAGATCTATTCGGCCAAGTTCCAAGAGGTCCAAAAATATCTCTCCCTCTCTGGTCACGTCTACACCCCCGCCTTCCCCACCGCCAGTGCCAGACGGTTTAGCAGTTACCCCGCCGATGTTCAGAAGGCGCTAACAGAGGCAGCGGTCGAGACCCAGGCATTTGTCTTCAAGAAGGCGGCGGAAATGGAGAACGATCTTTTGGCCAAGATCAAGGCAGCGGGCGTGCAGGTCAACGAGGTGGATAGCAAGGCCTTCGTTGCTGCGAGCAAAGCGATCTATGACGAGTTTGGAAAAGAAGTCAAAGGCGCCAGCGACCTCATCGCCAAAGCCCAATCACTCCGCTAACCACCGAGAGGCCATCCGTCATGTCCACACATCAGTCCGCTGACACGCCGGCTTGCACCCCGTGCAGACCCTGGCGCCAGGTCTACGGCCGTTTCCTGGAGATCTTGGTGTTCGCGCTCATGGTGATTCTCTTCATAGAGGTCACGCTGGGCGTCGTGTTCCGGACCCTGGGACACTCCCTGTCCTGGTATGACGAGGTGGCCTCCATCTTGTTGGCCTGGCTGACCTTTTACGGGTCGGCCTTGGCCTCCTTCAAAAGAGCTCACATGGGCTGCCCTGAACTCATCGAGACCCTGGGACCGCTTCCAAAGAAGCTGCTGGCGGTCTTGGCTCAGCTCTTGGTCATAGGGTTCTTCCTGGCCATGGCGGTCGTTGGCTTTCAGATCATGCCCATCCTGGCCACCGACACCATGACCAGCCTTCCCGATATTCCAATGAGTGTGGTTCAGTCGGTGATACCGATTTCATCGGTCCTCATCCTGATTTCAGAAGTTGATGAGTTGGTCCGAATTCTCTCAAGCTCTGGGCAAAATGCCCAGGCCAGTCACTAGCGAAAAAAGGAATCCCCACGATGTCCACCATGTTCCTACTCTTCGCTGTTGTCCTGGTGCTAGTCCTGATCAACGTCCCCATTGCAGTCTCACTAGGCCTGGTGGCCGCTGGCGCGATGGTTGTACTTCAGGGACTGGATTCACTACCCAATCTACCCATCGTGGTCTTCAACGGCGCGACCAAGTTCCCGCTACTGGCCATTCCCCTCTTTATCCTGGCCGGCGCCATCATGAACTCGTCAGGCATCTCACAACGCCTGATCAACCTGGCATCGGCCCTGTTTGGGTGGATTCGCGGGGGACTCGCCCACGTCAACATCGGCGTGTCGCTGTTCTTTGCCGAGATCTCGGGATCGGCTGTCGCTGACGTCGCTGCTCTTGGGTCCGTCCTCATCCCCGAGATGCAAAAGAAGGGCTACCCCGCAGCGATGGCCGCAGCGGTGACCTCCTCCTCCGCATCTCTGGCCATCATCATCCCGCCCTCTATCCCAATGATCCTCTATGCCGTCATGGCAGAGGCATCTGTAGTCCAGTTGTTTGTCGCCGGGATCGTACCGGGTATTTTAGGTGGCGTTGGCATGATGGTCTTGTCCTACTTCCTGGCCAAGCGATACAACCTCCCCCGCGAGGAGCGCTTTTCAGGACGACGAGTTCTCAAGGCCGCCAAAGAGGCCAGCTGGGCCCTGCTCATGCCGGCCATCATCCTGGGCGGTATTTTCGGTGGCGTGGTTACCGCCACCGAGGGCGCTGCACTCGCGGTAGTCGCTGCGCTATTCGTAGGAATCGTGATCTACCGAGAACTAGACTGGACACACCTCAAGGCATCGGTCATGGAGGGTGGTATTCAGACAGCGACCGTCATGCTCATGGTGGCCACGAGCGCGCTTCTAGGGAATGTGCTGACCGAAATACAGGCACCTCAGCAGATGGCCGGTGCCGTGTCAGCTCTCACCAAGGATCCACTGGTTGTCTTACTCTTACTGAACATTCTGTTTCTCTTCCTCGGGGTCTTTCTCCACTCGGCGGCAGCCATCATCCTGGTAGTTCCCATCGTGATGCCCCTGGTCAACGCGGTCGGCATTGATCCAGTCCATTTCGGGATTATCGTGACCCTCAACCTCGCTATTGGCCAGCAGACGCCGCCTGTGGCCAGCGTGCTGATGGTCGCCAGTTCGATTGCCAAATGCAGCGTATGGGAGGTAACTCGTAGCAACGTCTACTACATCGGTGTGCTCCTGACAGTCCTGCTCTTGGTGACGTATGTGCCCATCACTGGCATGGGGCTGGTTGAACTCTTCTACCGTTAAGACTGACATCGCATGGACAACATTCTTTTGGAGCACCGCGAAGGCGATGTGGTCACCCTGACCATCAATCGGCCCGAAAAACTCAACGCCATGACCAAGCCGCTCTGGCTCGCCCTGGGCCGGTCTGTCGAGCGCCTGTCAAATGACCTCAGCATTCGATGTCTGGTTCTCAGAGGCGCGGGTGATCGATCTTTCTCTCCCGGCAATGACATCGGCGAGTTCGCCACCGAGCGAGCCAATAAGGCTCAGGCGATTGCCTACGGCAAAGTCATGCACAGCACGGTCCAGGCATTGGCCAATTGCCCACATCCCATCGTGGCCCAAATCCATGGCATCTGCGTAGGCGGCGGCATGGAAATCGCTGCCTTGGCCGATGTCCGAATCTGTGGGCAGTCCAGTCGCTTCGGTGCCCCCATCAAAAATCTGGGGCTGGTCATGGCCTATGACGAAATGGCACCACTGGCCCGGTTGGTTGGTCCGTCCAAGGCGCTCGAGATCCTCCTTGAAGGCAGAATCTTCGGAGCAGATGAGGCCTTGCAGATCGGCTTTGTCTCTCGAGTAGTCGACGACCACAAGGTCGAGGCCGAAGCCCGCGACACGGCCCAACGAATCGCGTCAGGGGCGCCGTTGGTCGCACGGTGGCACAAGAAGTTCGCCCGCCGACTCCAAGACAAAACGCCTTTGACCGACGCCGAGCGTGATGAATGCTTCGACTGTTTTGATACCCGAGACTTCCAGATTGGTGTCGAAGCCTTCCTCAGTAAGTCTACGCCCCAATTCAAGGGCCAATGACATGGGCTCATCTAACACCGCCGATCTCAGCGCCGACCACTCAAAGCAACAAAACCATTCCACTCGGAAAGGACCGCTATCCGGCATTCGAGTATTGGAATTGGCCCAGATCATGGCGGGCCCCACCTGCGGCATGATGCTGGCCGACATGGGCGCCGACGTCATCAAGGTGGAGAAAATGCCCGGTGGTGATGATTCACGCGGCTACAAGGAACCCCTGATCAACGGCGTGTCTGCACCTTTTCTCGTCCTCAATCGAAACAAGCGTGGCATTGCCCTTAACCTCAAGCAGCCCGAGGCCAAGGAGGTCTTGCGGCGCATGGTGGCCAGCAGCGATGTACTGACCGAGAACTACCGCAAGGGCACCCTGGAAAAACTGGGTCTGGGTTACGACAGCCTTAAAGCCATTAACCCCAAGCTGATCTACTGTGCGGTCTCTGGCTACGGCCGCACGGGGCCCATGGCCGATGCGGCTGGCTTTGATCTGATTGCGCAGGGCTTCTCAGGCTTGATGAGTTTCACGGGTCATCCGAATATGCCCCCTGCCAAAACCGGCAACTCTATCGCTGACATCAATGCGGGTATCTTGGCAGCGGTTGGCATTCTGGCGGCCCTAGTGGAGCGTGGACGAACCGGCCTTGGTCAATTCGTAGAGACCTCTCTGATCGAGGCGGCCATCCAGCAGACCTACTGGCAGGCTGCTGTCTTCTTTGCCACCGGCGAATCGGCCAAACCTTTGGGCTCTGCTCACACGCTCACGGCTCCCTACCAGGCCTTCGCCTGCGCAGATGGCTTTCTAAACATTGGGGGCGCGAATCAGGCTAACTGGGAGCGAATCGCCGACGCGCTGGGACACCCGGAGTGGCGCCAAGATCCTCGGTTCGTGACCAACACTGACCGAATGGCCCATCGTGAAGAACTAACTGCGGAGATTGAGCGTGTCACGCGCCAGAAATCGGTGGCCCACTGGCAAGCCATTTTTGATGCGGCTGGTGTGCCGGCGGGGCCGGTTCACTCGGTGGAACAGGCACTCACCCATGAGCAGACCCTGGCGCGACACATGGTGGTGACATCCGAGCATCCAAAGGCAGGGCCCGTCAGAGGTGTAGGCAACCCCATCAAGTTCTCATCTCACCCCAGTGACCCAACCAGCGCACCCGCACCCATGCTGGGTCAGCATGCCTTTGAAGTTCTGTCGGAATTTGGTTACAGCGAAGAGGCGGTGCGGACGCTGATCGAGGTGGGAGCCGTCGGTTCTCCCGTATCGGTCTGAGCCAAGACCCGGCCCTGAGAAGCTGCTCGAATGCGGTCACGAATGCCAATCACCTTGGTGGGATACTCGGACGCCCCACCTGGGCCCACACCGACATAGGCCATCAAGGCTGCTTCGGTGCTTTTGAATCGGTCTAGGTACTCACGCAGTACCGCAGCACCAGCCTGAATATTGGCCCAGGGGTGCAAGGCAGCCTGCACGCCGCCATTGTTTTCAAATTTGTCCTTGTGGACCTCTGGCATGACCTGCATCAGGCCCTTGGCACCCACTCGGCTCTCGGCTAGGGGGTTGAACCCGGACTCCACCGAGATGACCGCCAGCAGCAGGTAGGGGTCGAGGCGCATGAGTTTAGCGGTCTCAAAGGCTGCCGCGACAATCTGCTCGGTAGCACCACGAGACACCCGGTGTCGATTGGCAATCCACCGAGCGGCCCTGGCCTGTTCGGGAGTCAGTGAAGTGGGCAGGGCAACGAAGACGGAATCCACGCCGCCCGACGACAAGGCGCCTTGGACCACACCAACCCAACCATCGAGTCGCGCACGCCCAGCCGGGGTTAACACAATCGACAGGCCAAGCAAGAGGCCGACAATCACCACGACGCCATGACTGTGCATGACATCCCTGGGAGAAGGAACCGTCAGGCCGAAGCGAGGGGCTCTGGCCGGGGATTCATCTCGAGTTGTTGGGGGAGTTGCTTTCATGTCGGCTTAAAACCCACCTCTGGGTTGCATGGAAGCTAGTAACGACTAACCAACTTCCGGATAAATTCATCGAACACAGGCTTTGAGAGCCCTGCCTTTGGATGGTTCACGAAAATCGTGAACACAGCCCACCGACCTGTATCGGTCAGGGCATAACCCGAGACCGACCGAACATCGTCCAACGATCCAGTCTTGATCCAAGCCCGGCCCACTGTCTGCTGATCCGTCAGACGCTTTCTGACCGTACCCTCTAGGCCAGCCAAAGCGAGCGTGTCGATCCAGGGAAACGGATCCGGCTGCCCCAAACGGGAGACCATTAACCGGGTCAGACTGGATGCGGCGATTCTCTCATGTCGACTCAGACCAGAGCCGTTGTCCAAAACCATCTCCGGAAAGCGAAGATTTTGCGAGGTAAGCCATTGCTTCACCCGCTCAACCGCATCAGCGCGGGTACCACCCCCCTTAGCCGATGCCGAAAGCTCCAGAAAGACCAAGCGGGCCATGGGGTTATTGCTGCGCTTGTTGATTTCGGAGAGTGCCTCTAACAACGGCCTTGGCGAGGTCCATTTGACCAAGAGCTGAGCCGAATCGGGAATCTTGGCCTTTTCAGGTTTGGCAGTAATGCTGCCACCGGCGTCCCGCCAAGCCTTGGCAAACAGGCGATAGGCAAACTGGGCATGGTCAAACAGGGCGATATAACGCTCAAAACCCGGGCATTGAAGACCCATCTGCCCCTTAACCTGAAGCACATCAGACGAGGGTTGCATGAATTCAAACCGGTTTTTCTCGCAGCCCCCCTGCACCCGACGTAGTTGAGGATCGACCCTAAAACCCGCCAACTCGGGCTCCACCACGGTCTGCCAACGGCCCTTTTCACTCCAAAGACCGAGTCGCACGGACTTGAAATTGAGCATGGCTGCATGCGGCGGGACGTTGTAAGGCTTCATGGGTTGCCCATCAAAGGCCGATGGGTCGGCCAGCGGCTCCTGGTAGCGGCTACCGTCGAGGACAAAACGCCCCTCAATGCGTCTAATCCCCTTGGCCTTGAGCTCCCCAATAATCGCCTGTAGATCCTCGATGACCAGCTTTGGATCACCCCCGCCCAATATGCCGAGCCCGCCCTTGAGAACACCCTTTTGGATGGGCCCCAAAGCGAAGAAGCGGGTCACCGGGCGGTAGTCAGCGCCCAACAAGTCCATGGCTGCCGCCGTCGTGACGAGCTTGATGGTGGAGGCGGGGTTCATGGCCACCATCTCACGATGACCAAAATGAACGGCACGGTCCTTGGACTGATCGACAGGCAACACGGTCACAGAGTAGGAAACGGCCTCAGCGGGCAGCCCCACCTGAAGAAAGGCTGACAGCCAGTCATCCCCCGCCGGGCCTTTGGCGTGCCCCAAGTTGGTGCAAAGCAAGAGCCCAAGCCCCAGGGTTCTACTGATTTCGGCTAAAAATCGCACGGTTTTGCTTTAGGTCCTTTGAATCTAAATGCTATTGTCATCGGCAGCGCTCATCATAGACTGCCAGCTCAGTCGCAGGATTGCGTTGGTCGTGAAGCGATACCAAACCAGAGACAGACAACATGGCTTTAGAAAAAAACGAGAACTACTTCGAACTCACCGACGAAAATGACCGGGCCTCGGCCATCGAGGCCCAATTCAATGAAGACGCCCTGGAAGAAGCCAGACGTCGAATTGCCCCCGAGACCAGTCCCGACTTTGACGGCCTGCACTGCATTGACTGCGGCGAAAAGATCATGGCGGCCCGCTTGAAGCTCGGAAAAATTCGTTGCATCGACTGCCAGACGCTCAAAGAGAAACAAAGCCGCGTTTTCGGCTAGCCAACGGTCTGACGTGCTCGGGGCTGCTGCGGCAGCCGTCCGGGCCCCCCAAGCCCGGGGTCCCTCAGCCCGGGGCAAAAAAGGGTAAACCCTAACCATCGTGAAGACTTGAAATCGGGCAGGTCTGCCCCTACCATTAGCACTCAAGGGAGTTGAGTGCTAACAAGCCGAGACCTCCCTGGCTTAAACAGCCTTTCCTCTAACCGTTAAACACTTATGGAGTGAACACAGTATGAAACTGCGTCCCCTGCACGACCGCCTTGTGGTCAAGCGCCTCGACAACGAGCGGAAAACTGCTTCTGGCATCGTGATCCCCGACAACGCCGCTGAGAAACCCGACCAGGGTGAAGTGCTGGCTGTCGGCAACGGCAAGATTCTGGAAGACGGCAAGCAGCGCGCTCTGGATGTCAAAGTCGGCGACCGCGTTCTCTTTGGCAAATACTCTGGCCAGACCGTCAAAGTCGACGGCGAAGAACTTCTGGTTCTGCGCGAAGACGACGTGATGGCCGTCATCGAGTAAGCCCCCACCTCCCACAACGAATTCCAAGGAGTAAATACACATGGCAGCAAAACAAGTGATGTTCGGCGATGACGCTCGCCAAAAGATGGTCAACGGCATCAACGTTCTGGCCAACGCAGTCAAGGTAACCCTGGGCCCCAAAGGCCGTAACGTCGTGCTGGAGCGCTCCTTCGGCGCCCCCACCGTGACCAAAGACGGTGTCTCAGTCGCTAAAGAAATCGAACTCAAAGACAAGTTCGAGAACATGGGTGCCCAGATGGTCAAAGAGGTCGCCTCCAAGACCGCCGACAACGCCGGTGACGGCACCACCACTGCCACTGTTCTGGCCCAGGCTGTTGTCCGCGAAGGCATGAAATACGTGGCCGCTGGCATGAACCCAATGGACCTCAAGCGTGGCATCGACAAGGCCACCACCGCCATCGTCGAAGAACTCGCAAAGATCTCCAAACCATGCACCACCACCAAGGAAATCGCTCAGGTTGGCTCCATCTCCGCCAACTCCGACACCGAAATCGGCGAGATCATCTCGCAGGCCATGGAGAAAGTCGGCAAAGAAGGCGTGATCACCGTCGAGGACGGCAAGTCCCTGAACAACGAGCTGGACGTCGTGGAAGGCATGCAGTTTGACCGCGGCTACCTGTCTCCTTACTTCATCAACAACCCTGAGAAGCAAGTCGCTCTGCTGGACAACCCCTTCATTCTGCTGCACGACAAGAAGGTCTCCAACATTCGTGAGCTGCTGCCCGTTCTGGAGCAGGTCGCAAAGGCTGGCCGTCCCCTGCTAATCGTGGCAGAAGACGTCGAGGGCGAGGCCCTGGCCACCCTGGTGGTGAACAACATCCGCGGCATTCTGAAGACCGTTGCCGTCAAGGCCCCAGGCTTTGGTGACCGTCGCAAGGCCATGCTCGAGGACATGGCCATCCTGACCGGTGGCACCGTGATCTCTGAAGAGACCGGCATGACACTCGAGAAGGCCACCCTGGCCGAACTCGGCCAGGCCAAGACCGTTGAGATCGCCAAAGAGAACACCACCATCATCGATGGCGCCGGTGACTCCAAGGCCATCGAGGCTCGCGTCAAGCAAATCCGCGTTCAGATCGAAGAGGCGACCAGCGACTACGACAAAGAGAAGCTGCAAGAGCGCGTGGCCAAGCTGGCCGGCGGTGTTGCCGTGATCCGCGTGGGTGCTGCCACCGAAGTCGAGATGAAAGAGAAGAAGGCCCGTGTCGAAGACGCGCTGCACGCGACCCGCGCTGCAGTCGAAGAAGGCATCGTGGCAGGTGGTGGTGTGGCCCTGCTGCGTGCCCGGGCTTCTGCCAAGGTCAAGGGCGACAACCCCGACCAGGAGGCTGGCATCAAGATCGTGATGCGCGCAGTGGAAGAGCCTCTGCGTCAGATCGTGGCCAACTGTGGTGACGAACCCAGCGTCATTGTCAACAAGGTTCTGGAACTCAAGGGCGCTCAGGGCTACAACGCAGCCTCCAGCGAGTTCGGTGACATGCTCGAGATGGGCGTGGTCGACCCCACCAAGGTGACCCGTACCGCTCTGCAGAACGCCGCCTCCGTGGCCGGTCTGATGCTGACCACCGACTGCATGATCGGTGAGTTGGCCGAAGACAAGCCTGCCGGTGGCATGCCTGGTGGCATGGGCGGTATGGGTGGCATGGGCGACATGGGCATGTAATCACCCCTGGCTTCACTGGTGGGGCTGTCGGCCCCGCCAGCTTGCCTACATCCCGGCTCTGGCCTCGTGTCGCAGCCGGGATTTTTTTTGTGCCCGCATGTCAGAATGTGTCCCATGACTTTCATCGAACGCTGCCGAACTGCATGGAAACAGCAAGACAGCCTGCTCTGCGTGGGACTGGACCCTGAACTCAGCAGACTCCCGACAGCTCTGAAAGGCAGAGGCACAGCCCTGGACCAGGTGATGGAGTTTTGCATCGGCGTGATCCAAGCCACTGCGGCACATGCCTGTGCCTTCAAACCCCAGATCGCTCACTTCGCGGCCCTTGGCGCAGAGTCGGTCTTGGCTGAGGTCTGTGCCTACATCAAGCAGCACCATCCCCAACATGTGCTCATCCTGGACAGCAAACGCGGTGACATTGGTTCGACTGCGCAGCACTATGCCAGCGAGGCGTTTGATCGTTATGGAGCTGATGCCGTCACGCTCAACCCCTACATGGGTACCGACAGCCTGCAGCCCTTTCTGGATCGCACCGACAAAGGTATTTTCGTCTTGTGTCGCACCAGCAACCCGGGCGGCGATGAATTCCAGATGCAGACCCTGGCCAGCGGTGAAAAGCTATTTGAGAGAGTCGCCGCAACAGCGCAGCAGAAATGGAACGCCAAGGGACAGGCTGGCCTGGTCGTCGGTGCCACTTATCCCAGTGAGATTGCTCGAGTACGGGCACTCGCGCCAGACCTTCCATTGCTCGTGCCAGGCATTGGGGCTCAAGGCGGTGACCTGGAGGCAACAGTGGCGGCCGGCCTGACCGAATCGCAGACGCCAGCAGGCTTATTCATCAACTCCTCACGCGCCATTCTTTACGCCAGTGCAGGCGATGACTGGCAGCAGGCCGGCCAGCAAGAGGCGCACCGCACGCGACTGGCGATCGCCCAGGCTGCTCGTCAAAGACCTTCGGCCTGACGAGAGTTGATATGAGCCAAGTTCACAGCCCAGGTGGTGATATGTCGCCCGCTCTGATGCCCAGGGCTGGTGGCGCCATCGGGGCTTGGGCCCTGCTGGCTAAAGAAATTCGCCGCTTCACCAAGGTCTCTGTCCAGACCATTCTGGCGCCAGTGGTCTCCTCCATGCTCTTCCTGGTGATCTTTGCCTTCTTACTGGAGGGTCGCCTCGAGCCATTCCCCGGTGTGAGCTACAGCCAATTCCTGGTGCCGGGTCTGGTCATGATGACTCTCCAACAAAACGCGTTTGCCAACTCCAGTTCCAGCCTGACCCAGAGCAAGATCACCGGCAATCTGGTCTTTCTCATGCTCTCGCCCATGCGGCCCTGGGAGTGGCTGGTCGGATATCTGGGCGGTGCATTGGCCCGAGGTCTGGCCTGTGGTGGGGTCGTCTGGCTGGTATCCGTTCCCTTTGTCAGCCTGCCCATGCACAACCTGGCCCTCACCCTGGCATTTGCCGTCATGGCCAGCCTGATCATGGGCAGCCTGGGTCTGATCGCAGCCCTCTGGGCAGAGAAGTGGGATCACGTCTCCGCCTTTCAGAATTTCCTGATCAACCCGCTGACCTTCATGGCGGGAGTGTTTTACAGCGTCCACAACCTGCCGCCCACTTTTCAGGCGATCAGCCATCTCAATCCCTTTTTCTACCTGATCGACGGATTTCGGTTTGGCTTCTTTGGGGTGGGTGACGTCTCGCCTTGGATGAGCCTAGGGGTCTGCAGCCTGGCTGCGCTGGGTCTGGTTGCCCTGACCCACCGACTCGTGGCCATCGGCTGGTGTATCCGACAGTAGTGAGGCATCAACGACTGCCTCCATCGCACCTGCTGCTGGTGCTGCTCGTCATGGGCATCTGGGGAACCAATTTCGTCTTTATGCGATGGGCAGTAGACCTGGTGCCACCGATGACCTTTGCAACCCTTCGGTTTGCCACCATCTCGCTCACACTGCTGCTCTTTGTGGCACGTCCAGCGGTCCCGATCAGACTGTTACTCGGCTACGGACTGTTCTCTTTCTTCGCCCAGTTCGCCTTGCTCTTTGGCGCGATTGCGGTCGGCATGCCAGCGGGGCTGGCCTCACTGGTCATTCAGAGCCAAGTCTTTTTTACCCTGCTCTTTGCCGTGCTCTGGACCCAGGAGCGTCCACATCCGATCCAACTCTTGGGCGTGGGGGTTGGCATCGCAGGCATTGCCGCCGTTGCGGTTGACGTTGGCCAGTCCTCCTCGATGCTGGGCTTTGTCATGACCATTGCGGCAGCGGCCTCTTGGGCCAGCGGCAACATGTTCATCAAGGCCATGGGTCAGACCGCTGCAGTGCCCATGGTGACCTGGGGATCTCTGGTGGCCGCGGCAGCCCTCTTGCCAATGTCCTTGATTTTGGAGGGCACCGCCGGCTGGCAGCAGGTCTGGCATCACCTGATCGAACCAACGCCCATCTTCTGGCTCTGCCTGTTGATCAATGCCTACGGGGCCAGTCTGATTGGCTACAGCGGATGGTCATGGCTTCTCAGACGACACGCCGCATCCCAGGTTGCCCCCTTTACCCTGTTGGTACCGGTCTTTGGCCTGGGCTCTGCCGCCTTGTTCTTGGGTGAGACCATCAGCCCCGGCAAGTGGCTGGGCATCGCCCTGGTCTTTATCGGTCTAGGCTTGACCCAGGCCAAGCCAGGCCGCTCCGACCACACCAGCTGAATCACCCAACTGGTGGACTCGGACAGGCGTCTGACAGCCTCCACCAAAGACCGTGTTCTGAAGGCCCTGTTGGCAACGCTCGGCCAAACCCGGCAGATTCGACAGGCCGCCACCGAGGACAATCACATCCGGATCCAAGACCTGGACCACTCGCGAGAGTCCCTGGGCCAGCGCCCAGTCAAAACGCTCTTGTAGAGCAAGCGCATCCGCGTCATGGTCATCCAACAAGATGTCCTTGGCCTCTCGCAGACGACCCGTTCGCTCTTGATAGCGTGACCGCAATCCACTGCCGGAGAGCCAGGTCTCCACACAGCCCCGCTTGCCGCACCAGCAGGCGGGGCCTTGCTCATCCAGGCTGATATGGCCCCACTCACCGGCCACGCGATTGGGCCCCGTGTGTAATTGGCCATCGTGCACCCAGCCTGCACCGCAACCAGTGCCCATGATCAATCCCAACACCAGCCCAAAGCCTTGGCCCGCCCCCGCCCTGGCCTCGGCCAGCGCAAAACAGTTGGCATCGTTCTCGATGTGCACCGCCTGACCCATGGCTTCATTCACCAGTGTCTGCAGGTCAACCCCGTTGAGGCAAGTCGTATTGGAATTGCGAAGCAGGCCAGTGCGTGGATCCAGCGAACCCGGTGTGGCCAGGCCGATGGTCATCTTCGCGGGTGGCTGCCCAACCGACTCACCGGGTTTCTGAAGTCCCGACACAGCCTGCCGCACCACCAGATCCCTCAGGTCCACCATGGCCTGCACAATGGCTGCAGGCCCTTGATCTGCCGGTGTGGCCACCCGATGACGCGCCAGGATCTGGCCGGCCTCCGAGAGAACAACCGCCTCGGTCTTGGTGCCGCCCAGGTCGATGCCAATAGACCACATCAGGCCGTCTCCAGGCGGTCCACAAACTGCTGCTCAGCCAGTGACTGATAGAGCGTGCTGGTCTTGATCAATTCATCGTGGGGTGCGAGACCCACCAATTGGCCCTGGTCCAGCAAAGCAATCAGACTGGCCTGACGAACAGTCGACAGGCGATGTGCAATGACCATGGCGGTGCGACCTGGCAGCAGCTCTTGCAAGGCCGCTTGAACGGCTCGCTCTGAGAGAGTATCCAATGCGGAGGTCGCCTCATCCAACAGCAGCAGAGGCGGATTACGCAGAACCGCCCTGGCAATGGCCATGCGTTGGCGCTGGCCGCCCGACAGCCTTAACCCACGCTCGCCCAGAAAGGTCTGATAGCCCTGTGGCAACTGCTCGATAAACGCGTGGGCATGGGCGGCCTTGGCAGCCCGATAGACCTGCTCAGAATTGGCTGACAAATCACCGTAGCGGATGTTGTTGAAAGCATCATCGGAGAAGACCACCGGATCCTGTGGCACCAATCCAATACTGGCCCGAATGGTCTGAGCGCCCCACTCCTCCCAGGCCCGACCATTGATAAGAATCTGACCACGCTGTGGTTTGTAAAAGCCCATCATCAGCTGAAAGACCGTGGTCTTGCCTGCACCAGAGGGGCCCACCAACGCCAGCACTTGGCCAACCGCCAACTGGAAGCTGAGCCCCTTGAGCACCCAATCATCCGGACGAGACGGATAGGCAAACCAGACATCCCGAAACTCAACCGAGACCTGGGGTATGGGCTGCTCGGAGCCAGACAGGGCTGCCTTGGTGTCATCTGCGGACATCGTCGATAAAGCCATCAAGGCCATCAGCCGATCGGTGGCCCCCAGGGCTCGCTGAAGGTCGCCCCAGACCTCCGACAAGGCCGCAATGGAGCCGGCCGTCAGCGTGGCGTACAAGACAAACTGCGCCAACTCGCCAGCGCTCATGCGCTGCGCCACCACCTCACGAGCTCCCATCCACAGCACAAATACGATCACACCAAAGGCCAAGACAATGGCCACGGCGGTTAACAAAGACCGAGTCCAGATTCGCCGACGGGCCGTATCGAAGGCCTTTTCGACCTCCCGTTCATACCGTTGAACCTCATAGCCCTCCCGACCGAAGGCCTGCACGGTGGTGATCGCTCCGAGCATTTCACCGGCCAGGGCACTGGTGTCGGCCACTCGATCTTGGCTGGCCTTGGCTACTTTGCGCACGCGTCGCCCCAAGGCGAGCACCGGCAGAATCACTGCAATCAATAGCCCAACCATAAGGCTGGCCAGTACGGGGCTGGTGATCAGCATCATGCCAACCCCACCTGCAAACATCACGCCGCTGCGCAAAGCCATCGAGACGCTGGTACCCACCAGAGTCTGAATCAAGGTGGTGTCAGCGGTCAGACGAGACAAGACCTCACCGACCTGCAGCGTCTCAAAATAGGCTGGCGGTTGTAGCAGCACCCTGCTGTAGACCTGTCGCCTCAGGTCCGCCACCACCCGCTCACCCAGCCAACTCATGGTGAAGAACCTGGCTGCGGTGGTCAGTGCCACCAGAACCGACAGGCCCATGAGCCAGGCAAAAGGCTCGTTGATCTGAGACAGACCCCGATCAATCAAGTCCCGAAATGCCAGCGGCACCATGAGGGTCGAGGCGGCAGCCAAAGCCAGAAAGACCAGAGCCAAGAGCCAACGACCCTTGTATTGAAGGGCCATGCTGATCAGGGGGCGAAGGGAACCTGTGGTTGAATGCGTACTCATACGGTCATCTTACTTTTGAAAGGTTTTCGCCATGGGGCTGCTGATTACTGGTCTGGTTGTATTTCTTGGGGTCCACCTGCTTCGGGTCCTCTCCGAAGAACAACGAACCCGACTGATTCAGACCTATGGTGCACTGGCCTTCAAGGGGGCTTACAGCATTGTCTCGGTGGTGGGCTTCATCCTGATCGTGGCCGGCTATGCGGCGGCCCGAACGGATCCGGTCATGCTCTATACCCCTCCAACTGGCATGGCCCATGCGGCCTCGCTGTTTACGCTGGTGGCTTTTGTACTGTTGGTGGCTGCCTATATTCCCGGCAACTGGTTCCTACTCAAGCTCAAACACCCCATGACCCTGGCCGTCAAAACCTGGGCTTTGGGTCACCTGCTGGCCAATGGTGGCCTGCATGACCTGCTGCTCTTTGGTGGTTTCTTGGTCTGGGCCATCCTGGTCTTTCGCAGCGCGCGCAAGCGTCCGCCGGTGTCGAATCCTGGCCTGGCCGATGGTCTGCCTGCGGTCATTGCCAGCAAGCCCTCCAGCATGCTGGGTACTGTGGCCACACTGGGCATTGGAGTCGGTGCCTGGGCGTGGTTTGCCTTCCAGGGCCATGCCCTGCTGATCGGGGTGGCGCCGTTCGCCCGATAGCGACTGACAACTGGGGGATTGGTGGTGATGGGCAGAATCGAACTGCCGACCTTGGGGTTATGAATCCCACGCTCTAACCGACTGAGCTACATCACCGCTGGATCAGGCTTTGGTTTCGGGGGCTTTGGTTTTGTGGTCATTCAACCCCTGAAAAGCCGCACATTATACCATTGCAGACTATGAAAGACAGCCTCCAGCCCGCCGCCGCCAACAGCCTGCCCACCATCCGCAGGCTCGACTACACCGCACCCAGCCACCAGATTCCCACCATGGCCCTGCACTTCGAGCTGGGCCTAGAGCGCACCCTGGTAACCAGCGAGTTCGCCTACATCAGCCAGACCGAGCAGCCAGCTGATCTGGTGCTCGATGGCGACGAATTGGTCTTTGTCAGAGCCTGGCTAAACGGTCAGGCGCTAGCGGTCAGTGATCTGCAAGTCAGCGAGCAACAATTGGTGCTGCCCGCTGCTTTGGCAGGCATCGAGGGACGGCTCACCGTGCAGACCCGGCTGAACCCAACGGCCAATACCGAACTCATGGGCCTCTACGCCTCACGCGGTGGCCTCTACACCCAGTGTGAATCTCAGGGCTTTCGCCGAATCACTTATTTCATGGACAGACCCGACGTCCTGTCGGTCTACACCGTGACCCTGCGAGGTAAGGCCAGTGAATTCCCCACCTTGCTCTCCAACGGCAACCTCATCAAACAAGTCACTGATGGCGAACACCTGGTCTGCACCTGGCACGATCCCTTCCCCAAACCCAGTTACCTGTTCGCCCTGGTGGCAGCCGACCTACACTGCATTGAAGAGACGGTAACCAGTGCCAGCGGAGCTCGGAAGTTATTGCAGGTCTATACAAAGGCCCAGGACATTGATCGAGCTGACTTTGCGCTCCAAAGCCTCAAACGCGCCGTCTTCTGGGACGAAAAGCGTTTTGGCCTAGAGTTGGATCTAGAGCGCTTCATGATCGTCGCCGTGCCCGACTTTAACTCCGGTGCCATGGAGAACAAGGGCCTTAACCTGTTCAACACCAAATATGTTCTGGCCGATCCGCAGACCGCTACCGACCGCGACCACGAACTGGTCGAGGCCGTGATTGGTCACGAGTATTTCCACAACTGGACGGGTAATCGCATCACCTGTCGTGACTGGTTTCAGCTGACCCTCAAAGAGGGCCTGACGGTGTTCAGAGACCAAGAATTCACCGCCGACATGCTGGCCCATGGCCTGCCGACAGCCCAAGCTGCCAGTGCCAGAGCAGTCAAGCGCATCGACGATGTGCGCACGCTTCGGGCCCATCAGTTCCCTGAAGATGCAGGCCCCATGGCCCACCCCATTCGACCGGCCGAGTACCAGGAAATCCGAAATTTCTACACCGCGACCGTCTACGAAAAAGGGGCTGAAGTCATCCGCATGCTCCAGACCCTCTTGGGCGTAGACGGCTTTCGAAAGGGCATGGACCTCTACTTCGCACGGCACGATGGCTCAGCTGCCACCTGTGAAGACTTTGTCTCGTCGATCTTGGATGCCAACGAGAGAGGCGACCTGTTCGAAGCCTTCATGCGCTGGTACGCAACACCTGGTACCCCACTGGTTCGCGTCAGTGATCAGTTCGACCCATCGACTGGTCAATACAGCCTGACCTTTGAGCAACAACTCAGCAGCAAAAGCCCCCAGCAGGCGGCCCTGCCCATTCCCATGGTCCTGGGCTTTCTGACACCAAGTGGCGAGTTGCTTCGCTCCGCCTCGTTGCCCGGTCAACTCTTGCTGACCGAGCAGACCACCACCGTGAGTTTCCAACTCGATGCGGCAGATCAACAGCGTCTAGCCGGACTGGCACCGGTGCCTTCCTTGCTGCGCGGCTTCAGTGCGCCGGTCCTGCTCGACTACCCCTACTCAGTGGAGCAGTTGCAGACCCTCGCCCAGTTTGATTCGGATGCCTTCAACCGCTGGGATGCCTGCCAGCGACTGATCATGGGTCACCTGCTGGCTGAGCCCACCGTCGAGGGACAGGCTGTGGCCAAGAGCCTCGTCAGCATTCTGTTGGATGACCAGTTATCGCCGGGCTTCAAGACGCAGTGTTGGCAGTTGCCCTCCGAAGCGGTTGTCGCCGAGGCCTGGGCTCAACAGGGTTGTGCCATTGACCCACAGGCTATTCGGCTCAAGACCATGGCGCTCAGCAGAGTCCTGGCTCAGGCTGGCCAGACTGCCCTGCAGGCACTCGATGCCAGCCTGGATCAGGTGACTTCCCAGAGCTACAGTCCAGACGCCAGCAGCGTTGGCCGTCGGGCCTTGAGCCACTTGGCTCAGTCTATGGTCAACCTGCTGGACGACTCTGACGACCGCCGCGCGAGGCTACTGGCCCGGTACCAGACCTGCAACAACATGACTGCCCGTATGGCCCATCTGTCTGGCCTCATTGCCCTGGGCAATGGCCAAGGCCAATATGCCCAGCAGGCCTTAGACGAGTTTGCCCAGCGATTTGCCGACAACATGCTGGCCATGGACAAGTGGTTCACCGTGCAGATCACCACCACCCGGCTGTCAGATCCAGAGGGTCAGAACACCACTGACATCGTAGAGACGCTGCTTACCGACCATCGGTATGACATCGCCAATCCCAATCGGGTCCGATCGGTCCTGGGTGCCTTCTTCGCGGGCAACCTGGCTGGCTTCCACCAGGCCGATGGCCGGGGCTATCAACTCTGGGCTCGGGAGCTGGGTCGTTTGGATCAGCGTAATGGTCAGCTGGCGGCTCGGCTGGCCAGATCGCTGGACCGCTGGCGAGCCTATGAACCTGGTCGCAAGGCGGCGATGCAGGCCGCCATTCAACAGTTGGCCAGCGGCGACAAACGATCGGCCGACATGACCGAGGTCTGCGAGCGCCTGCTCGGGCCTTCTTAAACCTACTGTGAGAGACGGGCCTGAACCAGACTCAACCAGAAATGGGCCCCGACTGGAATCAGCCGGTCGTTAAAGTCATAACTGGGGTTATGAAGGGCGCATGGTCCGAGGCCATGGCCTGAGTCTCGATGAGCGCCGGTTAGCTCGCCGTTGCCCAGGAAAATATAGCTGCCTGGTCTCTCCAGAAGCATGTAGGCAAAGTCCTCTGCACCCATGGTGGGCTCCACCGGTAGCCTGACCATGTCGGCGCCGACCATGGCCTTGGCCACCTCTGCGGCTGCATGGGTCTGATCTGGATGGTTAATGGTCGGCGGGTACTGTCTCTCAAAGGTCAGTCGAGCATGCGCGCCAAACGCCAATGGCAGTTGATCACAGATACGACCCATGGTGGACTCCACCAAATCAAGAGCCTCTAGGCTGAAGGTCCTCACTGTGCCCTTGAGTAGACAACTGTTGGGAATCACGTTGATCGCCTCGCCGGCCTGAATCTGCGTCACCGAAACGACCACTGCATCAATCGGCTTGCTGGTGCGCGTGACAATCGACTGAAAGGCTTGCACCAAGTGGCTGGCCACCAAGACTGGGTCTACACCCAGGTGGGGCATGGCCGCGTGGGCGCCCTTGCCCTCGATGCTGACCTGGAACTGGTTGCTCGAGGCCATGATGGGGCCAGGATTTAGACCAAATTCAGCCTCTCGCAGGCCAGGCCAGTTGTGGATGGCGTAGACCTCGTCACAGTTGAAGCGATCAAAGAGGCCGTCCTCAATCATGGCCTTGGCGCCACCACCGCCCTCTTCGGCGGGTTGGAAAATCAGCGCCACTCGCCCAGCAAACTCACGGGATTCCACCAGTAGGCGGGCACCGGCCAACAACATGGCCGTGTGACCATCGTGTCCGCAAGCATGCATCTTGCCCTGGTGTCGACTGGCATGGGCAAACGTGTTTTTCTCGGTCATGGGCAAGGCATCCATATCGGCCCTCAGACCAATCATGCGGCTGCCGGGGAACTTGCCCTGAACAAGGCCCACCACACCGGTGCCACCGATGCCCTCGTGGATCTCATCCACGCCCATGGCCCGAAGCTGGTCGGCCACCACTTTGGCGGTCCGAAACTCCTCGAACTTCAACTCTGGGTGAGCGTGAATGTCACGCCGCACCGTTTTAAATTCAGAGAGCCGGATGTCGGCCATGAGGTCTTTTAGGTTCATGGGTCCATTATGGCTTAGGGCCGCCACGGACCCAAGCAATATCCCCTGGGCACACGACGATTAGGTCGGCTCGCACGGGCTGACCGGTACCGCACATACAAAGGTGCTGCCGGTCTCACCCGTTCGCAACAGGCGCAGACTGCCACCCATGACCACCGCGGCCCTGTGGGCAATCGACAGGCCCAGCCCCGTGCCGGGCAGATGGGCTGCATTGCTACCACGGGCAAAGGGCTGAAAGAGCCTTGGCAGCAACTCTGGCGACAGGCCGAACCCCTGGTCCTCTACTTCCACTGATAGCAGATGAGCATCCGCCACCGCTCTCAGAAAGACTGGCTGCTGCTGACCATACTTCAGGGCATTGGTCATTAGGTTGCGAATAACCTGCTCAAATAAAAATCCATCCAGCCACAGGTGGTCTTGCTCCGCATCGATCGACACACGAACCGACTGAATCGGTCGGTGGTGAGCCTTGCAGACCAACTCGACGGTCTGCTGAATCTGTGCAGACAGGCTCAGACACCGAGGGGTATTGGCCAGCTCACCGGTCTCCAGTTTGTTGTACTGGAGGACCTCCGAGAGCACGGCCTTGATCTGCTCAATGGCGTCATCCATGTTCTGGAAATAAGTCGCCATCTTCTCAGGCGGTAGACCCGGACTTGGCTGGCAACGCGAGCGCAACAACTCAGTACCGGTCGCCAAAACCGTCAAAGGCGTACGCAGCTCATGGCTGACAATGCGCACAATTTGCCCCCGAAAAGCTGCCAGCTCTTTCTGTTGATCAGCCAGCGCCAAGGCATCGAGTTCACGCTGTTTGAGCAAAGTGATATCGGTCAACGCCCCGACAATCATGGGCCGGCGAGTGGCCGTGGTGACCTGGGCCCGAACGGCCAGCCAGCGCCGCTCCCCTTCGGGGCGCTGGACTTGAACATCCAGGTGCATGGCGGTGGATTGACCAGCCACCATATCGGCGATGCCCTCTTCAAATCGCATGGCGTCGTCTGGGAGCATCTGCGCCTGCAGGTCGTGCGGACCGGTGAGCATCTGATGGCTCTGCAACCCAAAGAGCGGGTAGACCGCCTGGGACACAAAAAAGGTCTTCTCGTGACCGCACCAGGAGAAGATCACATCCTGCGTTGCATCCAGAGCCGCCTTCAAAATCGATTGCTCGTGGCTTAGTTGGGCTGACAAATGCTCTGCCCTTTGGTCCAACACCTGATTTTCTTGGGCCAATTGCTCTGCCTTGCGCCGGTTCTGGTCAGCGAGGCGGGCGTCGTAAATGCCGGCTAACAGGCCCGCGACATGGACCACCATCAGGAGCAAGAAGATGACCAAAGCCAGCCAGACATTCTCAGAGAGCAGTTGGAGTGAGAGAAGGTCGGGCATGTCCAGGGGGGATGGCACGCCCGCAAACCCGGCATTGGGATCCGTTGATGGGTTCACCGAGCCAGCCAACCGATCGCCTACCGGGGTCAGCCGGTCCGTCAGGCACAACCCCTGAATCCCAAAGCGAGTGCCGCTCATGGCCAGGTAATGCATGCCCGCAATCGCGATACCCATGACCAGGCTGCTACCAGCCGCTTGCCCCAGGGCCAGGCCTTGCCCAGAGAGAAAAAGCCGGCGATAGACGCGGTAAGCCAGCAGGCTCACCAAAAAGGCCCAAGTGCTCGCCACCAGGACACTGGCTGACGAAAATCGCAGGGGCATGACCGGGTCGATGGCCAACATACCCAGGTAGTGCATGCCCACCACGCCACTGGCCAGTGCCAGACCGGCAAGCAGGGTCCGGGGGGTCTCGGCCAAAGGCTGAAGAGTGGCTGGCCTGGATAGTCCAATCAAACTCCAAGCGCCCGCCAATGCAGGCAAAAAGGACAGGGCCGTTACCCAGGGATCCAGGTGCAGTCGAATGGGAAGCCGCAGGGCCAGTAAGCCCATGAAATGCATAGACCAGATGCCCAGTGCCAGGGCCACCGCGGAGGCCCAGAGCCAGGCTGTTTGAGCGAACCCCTGGGTTGTGGCTGCCCTGCTGGCCAGCACATAGGCCGCACCGGCCGACAAAATCGCCACCGCAACCGAGAGAAAAACCACAAAGAGCTGGTGAGTTAACACGGGTGAAATTCCCTTAGAGTGCGCGGCATGCGAATCTTGATTGTTGAGGACGACGCCAGCCTTCGGCTCATGCTTCGAGACCTGGTGGAATCGTTGGGCCATTCGGTGGACGAGGCCACCAACGCCTCCGATGCCCTTGCGATGCTGCAAGGCGATGACGAACTCGAATTGATTCTGTTGGACCTGGGATTGCCTCCAGCACCACAGGACATCTCAGAGGGCGTTCGATTCCTGACGGCCTTGGGCAGTTGGAATAGCCACCGCAAAGTCATCGTGATCTCCGGCCAGAGCCACGAGGACGCCCAAAAGTGTGTCGTGGAGTTTGGAGCCATGAGCATGCTCGCCAAGCCCTTCAAACGGGACCATCTGGAGTTCGCCATCAACCAGGCAGAGCTCTGGCTGCGCAACGAGAAAAAACTGCGTGAAGACGACCAGAAATACTCGGTGATGGTGGTGGCGGATGCCTCATCGGAGGAGGGTCTCAAGGCAGCTCGCGAGGCGGTGATGGTCAAGCTCATTCGAAACACACTGGCCGAAACAAATTTCAATGTCTCTGAAACCTCTCGGCGATTGAACATCAGCCGAGAGAACCTGTATTACTTTATGAAACGGTTCAACATCGTCCGTCCAGACGAATAAACCATCAAGACCCCCTGTCGGCATTTCTGACACCAGCCATTTGTCAGACTGCCTTTCAGGG
>JACCDY010417284.1_pt1 | contig 26024 bp, 18 predicted proteins | sample 7446391 | NCBI WGS metagenome assembly JACCDY01 (sample SAMN15323451, study PRJNA562643) | freshwater metagenome | isolation source: river surface water | place: USA:Blue River Watershed | collected 2017-08-18 | reverse complement strand
TATTTCTACCAATGCATCGGGTCCAACTTGCTCCCATCGAACGGAATAGGTTGGATAGCCTTCACCAAAATACCATTGTTCAAAAAAAGCATCTAGGTTCACTCCTGAATAATTAGCTACAAAATTCTTAAAATCTATTCCAGTAGCAGTACTATCTTTAAACGTAGTTTGAAAAGAACGCAACGCATTAAAAAAGATGCTATCATTATTGATAATATATCGAATGGTATGAATGATGCCTGCTCCTTTGTCATAAGTTAATCGACCACTAAAAATTCGTGCTTCATTCAAACTATCTAGTACCCAAACACTGCCTCCCGACTGACTCATAACATTGGTGTGCACATCTGACATGTGTTGGTTTTTTTCTGCCGGATATAAATTTTCAAGCATTAAATATTCACTGTAAGAAGCAAAACCTTCATTAATCCAGATATCGCACCACGAAGCACACGTTACATTATCACCCCACCATTGATGGGCGAGTTCGTGAGAAGTAAGCGTTTTCTCAAAAAATCCTTGCGTAGTCATGGTTTGATGTTCCATACCTCCTGAAATCGGAGCCATGCAGTGTCCGTATTTTTCATTCTCAAAAGGGTAGGGACCATATAAATCATAGTACAACTCAATAAAATCAGCTGTTTCATTAATTTGGTTAATGAAGTTAGGTAACGTTTGTGGGTTGTCGTAAATGTAGTTTTGAATCAAAATAGGGTTTGGTGCTCCAACGGGATTAGCATAAATGGAATAATCTACATATTTTGCTACAGCTACTGAAATTAAGTAGTAATCAATCGGGTAGCGATGCTCCCAATGGAAGGTCAACATGCCATTTCCTAAGGTGTCAACATGAGTTAAAATACCGTTTGATCCTGCTTTACAGGTATCCGGAACAGTAATACTCACAAAAGAGCTATCTGCTTTATCCGTAAGACTTTGTTTACATGGAAACCATTCAAAAGCAGAGAAAGGTTCAGATAAAGACCAAACCACTCGATTACCCCAACTTGGAGAGTCATCTGCTGTCATTCCGCTACCACCTAAAGGATTGGTTTGAGCGGTAGGAGGGGTTCCAAAATAATCGATCGCAAGTGAAAATACTTGATTGGCTGTCGCATTTACAGGAACTTTAACGGCGCTTCCCGCTCGGTTAAAAGGAACACTTAGTCCATTTAGTCTTATTTCGCTAATGGTTAAGGTTGAAAATAATTCGAAAAGTGCGGTGTCCAAGGTTGTTTTTGCTCGGGCATCTATTCTTCCCGTTCCAGATAAATAGGTTGATGTATTGGTCATTGATAAATCCAGACCATAAAACAGCACATCATATTTCTCGGTTTCAGCAATTTGAGCAACGGTGAGGGTGGCGCTTTTTGCTTGGTGGTTTTCATGTTTTGTTCTTTTGGAACAAGAAATTGAATTTTCTTGAGAAAAGAGAGGGAAAGAGATTAACGATAACAACAGAAACGACAAAGTGATTTTCATGAGATTCGATTTTAATCAAAAATACAACAATATAAAGAGAAGAAAGTGCTTAATCTTCCTTTTTCCAACAAATAAGCTTGGAATCATCCGAACAAGAGATAAATTGATTCTCTTGAAATAGGCAAAGTTGATTGACCGAATTTTTATGTCCGCCTGTTTTGAAATCTATTTTTTGTATTACCTTGAAAGTGGCAAGGTCCCATATTTTGATCGATTTATCTCGACTTCCTGTCAGAAAATGATTCGCATCAAATTGAACCATGGAGTAGATAGCTCCTTTGTGCGCCGGTACTTTTGAAAGTACGTCGTTTTTCAAAGGGTCAAACACATACAGGTATCCATCATAGTCTCCAATAAATAAGTTTTCATTGATACAAAGCAAGGATTGAATTCCTGTTTTATTGAGGTTAAAGGTGGAAACTTCATTAAAAAAGGTAGTATCAAAAATACGAAGTGTACCATCTTTAGACCCAACCGCAATCTTCTCTCCTTGATCAATTAACGCTATGCTTCTTATTTTACCGCAATGTAAGGGCAATTGTAGGCTCAAATTGAAATCAGTTAAGCTCCAAACACATAAATTCCCATCCGAATCTCCCGTGTATAGTTGCTGCTTGTTAGTATTTTCTGTAATAGAAAAAATGGCCGTTTTATGGTGTTGAATAAATTTAATTTCCTCTTTTGTAAGGGTGTCGATAATATGAAAATCACCGGTTGAACACCCAATGTATAATAAATTCAACTGTGAACTATACTGAATTGTGTAGGCAGCGGCTTGAAGTTTTATCGCAAATTTATCTTGCTCTTGCGATACCATATTCCATCTAGCCACCCATTTATCTGCACCACTAGAATAAACAAAATGAGAAGCGGATGAGATAGAGTAAATGGGACCAGTATGATCGTTGAATTCAATTTTTTTGGAAAACACCATTACGAAAGATCCACTAAATCTGTTAATGACGGTTGCAGTAATAATTGAGGATTGATGGTAAATAACTCCTTTGATTTTATGGGGTCATTATCTACACAAACGGTAAAAAGAGCCAAAGATTCTTGCTGTTCTCCAATCATCCAAAGTAAATTCACTTCCCACAACCAAGATTCAGTTTCCTGACCATTTTCCAAATTAAAAGCATGAATAAACCGTTGACAATCAACAATGTCAATTTTAGAATAGACTTCCATGTATGCGGTTAAACATTCCATATCTGAGGCATCTAATTCCAACGATTTTTTCAAAAATTCCATCCCCAAAGTTAATTCCCCAATTTTGACATAGGCAGACCCAATGAGTTGATGAATGACCGGATTGCTAGGTTCCAAATCCAACGCTTTATGCATCAAAACAATTCCTTCTTTGCTTCTTCCTTCCAAGTCTTCAAGAATACCAAGACCCAACCAAGGTTCAGAAAATTCAGGAGACAATTCGATGCTTCTTTTATAGCATTCTCTGCTTAATTCATATTCATGAATATTCTCATAGGATTCCCCCATGTAGCAAAGTGCTAAAGGATCTTCCCCATCGAGTTCGATGCATTTGCTGAAATTTTCAATGGCCTGATGAAACTTATCGGATGAAAGGTATGCATTTCCAAGATTGAAATAGGCAGCACCGGCATTTTCATTAATAATTAAACAATAATCAAAGGCCCAAATCGCCTTGTCGTAATTTTCATTTCGAAGATAAAAGCTACCTAGCTGATACCAAGCAATATAGGAATAAGGGTTTTCGTCTACAAATAAGGATATTTGTTTGATTCCGGCATTAAAATCACCGGTTTTTTCATAGCAATAACAGATTTCTGAAAAGGCAAATTCATTTTTTGGATTGTGTAGTAATCCTTGTTGTAATATTTGAATAGCACCGTTAAAATCATGCGCATTTTCATATTCAACTGCAAGATCAACGAAAATTTCATCTTTTTCAAACTCCTCACAAACTAGCAAGGCTTGTTTATATAATTTGATGGCATTCTTCGAATCACGTATTTGGCTATGCAGGGCTGCTTTCGTTAAGAGAAGTTCACTTTGGTAAGACTCCAAGATTTCAATCTGGTTAACCATTTCTAGGGCGTCAGAAATCAATCCAAGACCAGCCATAGCTTGCGCCTTACGTAAATTGAAAACTTGATAATGAGGCAATTGATTTATTCCAAATTCTGCTGCAACTTTGGCTTTACTGTAATTGGAATTAAATAAATAATAGTCGATAATGGACTCAATTCTATCTCCATCAATAAAGCCGATTGATTCACCATTCAAATGTCTTTCAAACTGCTCAATATCAGTACTTAATTCCTTCCCTGAAAATTCTTCTTCGTCGTCAAACATTCGATTTATTTTTCACTAAAATTAATTGAATTCAATTTTTTTAGCTAATTATTTCCCCCTCCTTTATCCACAAATAATGCAATTTATTAACCAATTGAAAATTATTCCCAATGCGTTACATTGCCAGATTCGATATTCCAAGTGTATTCGTTGATCGCCGTACCATTTTTAGTATACGTGGTTACCGAACTTGGCGATTCATGTCGCAAATAAACATCTACATTATTATTTTCATCAATTCGCACTCTACGTGTAATTAATAGTTGTGTTTTTCCTTTTTCACCTTTACTAAATACACCTTGTGTAATTCCTTTTTCATAAGGAACGCCTTTGCTATTTAACAATCCGCCTCCTTTTGTTTTCGTTGGTACAGCTTGTCTATGTTCATCTAAATACTTGAGGTTATCGGCTACAGATTGTGCATTTCGTTGTGCGGAAGCTTCTCTACTTGCTTTTGCAATTTTAGCCAAACTATCATAACTTTTTTGATCATCACTAATTGACTCAATGCGTTTTTCAGTTTGATTGTGACTTTCTTCTCTGAATTTCAGGTGTTTACTTTCCGAAGAGTCAATAGATGCATTTATCTCATGGATGCGGTCTTTATTTTTATTATTGATCGTTGCTACGTCTTTTTCCGTTTTTTTATTGGCTTCTTTAACATCTTGCGCAATTCCATTTTTTTTATCCTCGTTTGATTTTATTACTTGATCTCTTTGAACAAGGTAATCTTTGCGGTTTTGATTGATTGATTGAATTGATTTTTCTTTTTCCTGCCCAATTTTTACTTGAGCACTATCTATGGATTTTTGGTTGTCGTTTAAGCCTTTTAATATTGTTTTTTCACGTTGAATATTGGCTTGATTCATCGTGTCTTTATTTTTTTCAAATGCTACAAAAGGAGCTTTTTTCTCATCTGCGTAGGTTTTCATCATCTGATCTCTACCGGTTTTATAATCGATTGGATCACCCAAATCATCTAATTTTGAACCATTTACCATCGTGGAAGAGGAAGAATTAATCGGTTTAATTCCTTTTTTTCCATTTTCAGCGTCTAATTTAATTTTGTCGAGTTCTTGTTTTTCCGTTCCTGTGAATATAGATGCATTGGACTGAATAAAAAACAACCCTTTATCAGCTTCTATGATGGCATCATCCCATTTTTCAGCTGTCAAATTACTGTTACCATTTATTATTGTTTCCAACACCGTTACCTTGGTAGTGAGTTGTTTTATTTTTGGATTATTTTGTTTGCTTTTTAAGGGTTGACTCGATAAAATCGTTTTTACTTTACTCAAATCTTTATCCAACAATGCTTTCTCGGCTTTGGCAAGTTGATCGTTAAAGGCTTCATTAGAATTTCCTTGCGCGTGATGAGAACTAATTCCAAGAATAAAAAGCGAAAAAAAGACGATTAATCGTGTCATGGTTGATTGTTTAGGTGAATCAAATTATCTTTGATCACAAGTATTAACAAATTTCTTTAAAAAAGTTAACTTAAACAAAAAATGTTGCAACTAAATCAATTAAGTTTTTGGGAAAGGAAGGCCTTTTTGGATTCCATTGATTTTGCCATCATTGGAGCTGGGATTGTAGGATATACAACAGCGATTCAAATTAAAGAAAAATACCCTAATGCACGCGTGTTAATACTGGAAAAAGGGTATTTACCATCAGGGGCTAGTTCTAAAAATGCAGGATTTGCTTGTTTCGGTAGTCCAACAGAAATTTTTGATGATTTGAGTCAACAATCAGAATTGGAAGTTTGGAAAACAGTGAAAATGAGGTTTGACGGCTTGTCGGAATTAATGCGTATTGTGGATGGAAGAGATATTGGATATGAAAAAAATGGATCGTGGGATTTAATCTTAGAGGAAGAGAAAAACACACCCATTGATTCAGATTTCATTGAATACCTGAATGAAAATTGTTTCCAACATGTAGGAATTAACAATGTTTATCGTGAAGATAAAAATGCGGTGAATTCATTTGGTTTTAAAGGCGTTAAAACAAGTTTCTATAATGCCGAAGAAGGCCAAATTGATACGGGTAAATTAATAAGCGTTCTTCATCAGATTGCCACATCACTGAATGTAATCACTCTTTTTGGAATTGAATTGAACAGCTTCCTAGATGAATCATCGAATGTAAGGTTAATAACCAATATAGGTGAAATTCTTTCCTCCAAATTATGTATTTGCACCAATGGCTTTGCTAATCAATTTTTACAAAATGAGGTGAAACCGGCAAGAGCACAAGTGCTGGTTACAAACGAATTAGAATCGTTACCTTTCAGAGGAACATTCCATTTAGATCGAGGATATTATTACTTTCGAAATATTGGAAATAGAATCCTCTTGGGTGGTGGACGAAATCTAGATTTTAAAGGTGAAACTACAACTGATTTAACCGTTACACCACGTATTCAAGATGCACTAGTTGAATTGTTGTCAACGGTAATCATTCCGGGTAAACCATTCGAAGTGGAATATCAATGGGCGGGAATAATGGGAGTAGGGGACTCGAAGTCACCAATCATCCGTAAACACACTGAAAATGTTGCCTTTGGAGTACGAATGGGGGGGATGGGAGTTGCTATCGGAAGTTTAGTTGGAAAGAAATTATCAGAAATGTGGACATAAAAAAAGCTGTCAGAAACTGACAGCTTTAATCTTTTGCTTAACCCTTAAGTTTAGCTCAATGAAAAACGTTTGAATTCTGTAACAGTTAAACCTGCCGCAGTATTTTCGAGGAATTGCTCTACAGTTAATTTATCATCACGGATAAATTGTTGGCTTAATAACGTATTTTCTTTGAAGAATTTGTTTAATCTTCCTTGAGAAATTTTATCAGCCATATCAGCAGGTTTTCCTTCTTGAATAGCCAATTCTTTTCCAATTTCTAATTCTCTATCAATTGTATTTTGATCAACTCCTGATTTATCAATAGCGATTGGATTCATAGCGGCAACTTGCATTGCTACTTGACGACCTACTTCATTCATATCTGCTCCGTCTGCTGAAAAACCAACTAATGTTGCTAATTGATTCCCAGGGTGGTTGTAAGCAACAACTTTCGCCGCATTTACAACTGCGTAGCTTGATAAATCTAATTTCTCTCCAATAACTCCAATTTGTTCAGTAATTTTTTCATCAACTGTTAATCGGTCATCATATTTTAATGCTTTCAATGCATCTGCATTTGCAGGTTTGTGTGCCAAAGCGATATCAATTAACGATTGAACTAAAGAAACATATCCTTCGTTTTTTGCTACGAAATCCGTTTCGCAATTCAAAGCAAGGATTACTCCACTTTGACCGTCTTCAGACGCTTGAGCTAAGATAATTCCTTCTTTCGCATCATTATCTCCACGTTTAGCGGCGATTTTTTGACCTTTTTTACGTAGTATATCGATTGCCGCTTCAAAATCTCCATTAGCTTCAACTAATGCGTTTTTGCAGTCCATCATTCCAGCGCCAGTTTGTTGGCGTAACTTATTTACATCAGATGCTGTAATTGCCATTGTTCTTTATTTTTCTTAGTTCTCAGTTGTTGTTTCTGTAGTTGCAGCAGCTTCGTTATTCGCTACTTCAACAGCTCCTGTTGCTACTTCAGCACCTTCTTTTTCAGAGCTTTTCGCATTTTTTCTTTCTTCTAATCCTTCTTTGATTGCTCCACAAATTTGATCTAATATGATAGTGATAGATTTCGTAGCATCATCATTTGCAGGAATTGGAAAATCAACAAATTTTGGATTTGAATTTGTATCAACCATAGCAAAAGTTGGAATATTCAATTTTTTTGCTTCAGCTAATGCAATATGTTCTTTCAATATATCGATGATAAAAATTGCAGCTGGTTGACGAGTCATATCTGCAATTGAACCGAAAGTTTTTTCTAATTTCTCTCTTTGACGCGTTTTGAAAAGTTTTTCTCTTTTGTTTAATGTATCCCAAGTACCATCTAACTTCATTTTGTCGATAGCAGCCATTTTACGAATCGATTTTCTAGTCGTTTGAAAGTTTGTCAACATTCCACCCGTCCATCTTTCTGTAACGTAAGGCATATTAATTTCAGTAACTTTTTGAGCAATGATTTCTTTCGCTTGCTTTTTAGTTGCTACAAATAATACTTTTTTGCCTGATTTTGCAATTTGTTTCATTGCAGCACATGCTTGATCTAGATGAACAATTGTTTTGTTCAAATCAATAATGTGAATACCCTTTTTCTCAGCGAAAATGTAAGGAGCCATTGCTGGGTTCCATTTTCTTTTCATGTGTCCAAAATGAACACCTGCATCTAATAATAAATCAAAATTAACTTTAGACATAATTTTCTTTTAAATTGTTTACTTTCCTATATATTTAGTCAACAAAACGAGGGTCCGTAATAGAAAGTACTCGCTTGTTTGGATACTAAACTTCCAATAAATATTAACGTTTTGAGAACTGGAATCTTTTTCTCGCTTTCGGTTGACCTGGTTTTTTACGTTCAACCATTCTTGGATCACGAGTAAGTAATCCTTCTGAACGTAAATTCGGTTTGTTATCCACAGCTATTTCAACTAATGCACGTGAAATCCCTAAACGAATTGCTTCTGCTTGACCATTAATTCCACCACCTGAAACATTTACTTTAACGTCATACTGACCTAATGTGTCAGTTGCTGCAAAAGGTTGATTGATTTTGGCTTGTAAAATGTCAATTGGAAAAGCAACTTTATAGTCTTTTCTATTTACAGTAATACTTCCATTTCCTTTAGAAAGGTAAACACGAGCAACAGCTGTTTTTCTTCTTCCTAATGTATTGATAACGTCCATACGAATTATGAATTATTTAAGTGAGTCTATATTTAAAACTTCAGGATTTTGAGCTTGTTGACCATGCTCTGTACCTACACAAACGCGTAAATTTCTGTACAAGGCTCTACCCAATGCATTTTTTGGCAACATACCACGAATAGCTTTTTCTAGAATTCGCTCAGGATGTTTTTTTAACAATTCTTCAACTGTAGTAAAACGTTGTCCTCCTGGATACCCAGTGTAACGTGTGTATGTTTTATCCTTTACTTTATTTCCTGATAAGGAGATTTTCTCTGCGTTGATAATGATAATGTTATCACCACAATCAGCATGAGGAGTATAAGAAGGTTTGTATTTACCTCTAATCACTTTTGCAACTGTACTTGCAAGTCGTCCAACGTGCTTGTCAGTAGCATCAACAATAAACCATTTTTTGTCAGCTCTTTCTTTGTTTACAGAGACTGTTTTGTAACTTAACGTTTCCACAATTTTCTAGTTTTAACGAACAATATTCCCAAAATCGGAGTGCAAAGATACTATTTCTTATTTTATCTGCAATAGCTACTTGAAAAAAAATCAATTATTTTCTTAGATGTTCAATTTTGCATTTCTATAAGACAATGGTAAACAATTAAAATTTACAGTTCAATATAATTTTCTAAAGTCAAAAAGTTCACATCAACAAAAAAAACCGGAGTTTCCCCCGGTCTTATTTGTTGCTAAACATAAGATTATTGTGTTAAAATCCATTTCTTAATTTCAGGTTTGCCGTTTATTTCGGTTTCAAGAAAATAAATGCCATTTGGTAGTGAATTAAAATCAATTATTTTCTGATTGTTTCCTGTATTTCCCATAATGTTTTCTAATTGAACAATCGATCCTAGGGAATTTTTTAACGTAAATGTTACTTCACTTGGTTTTTCTAAATAAAAATTGATATATCCTATTTCATTTGCGGGATTTGGAAAAATGGACATTGTATTTGCTGTGCATTCAATGCTTATTGGTCCATAAAGTGTTTCCTTTCCATCTATATCCAATTGGTTAAGTTTCGCAAAAGAATATCCTTGAGGCACGGTTAAATTGTAATTAGTAATTGTATTACTAAAATGTACAGCTTCAATTTTAATTGGATATAAATTCCAATTCAACCCATCACGAGAAAGTGAAACTTCGTAATAATTACTGTTGAATTCAGAGGCGGTAGACCATTGTATATTAACAACGTCATCTTTGCAAGTTGAACTTATATTAGTTAATTCAACAGGAAGTGCTTCTCCAATTCCATCTCCGATTCCAAAGGGTGAAAATGTTCCTGTGTAGCCATCAAAACGTGCAGAGTAATTTGTAGAATCATTACTTTGAGATTTTTCTACCACCCAAGCTCCATTTGTGTAATGGTACATTTTAAAACGTAAATTAGATAAATAATCAATCACTTCTCCATTGTTATATCTAAATTCAATGTTTATATTCGTTGAAGCATTGGATGTCTCTTTGTGAAGATCCCAAGTTCTTCCTATACGTGCTCCGCTCATGTTATTTCCAGAAGTACCAGCTGAGTACATTCCATTTAAGACTCTAATAGAGTAATCTTCGTCACGATCTGAATTGTTTGTAATGAGCATAAAATTATTGGATGCATTAGCTATAGGATAGGTTACAGTTTGTCCAGAGGGAACTGTGATTTTTAACTTTCCCGTACCCGTAGTTTTTACAACATTATTAGTTCGATTGGTAAAAGACTCTACGGTTAAATTGTAATTTCCCAACACAATATGCTTATCATTTCCATTGAAATCTACATCTCCCCAAGTATAATTTGCTTGAAGTGTTAAGTCTTGTACGGCATTGGATGCAAATTTTATGGATGCACCTGTTACTGGAACCCGATTGTGCGTCCAATTCGCTGCCTGATTATGAGCTTTTATAGTCGTAGCATCGCCACTCGATTGTCCCATCCATTCTGCTGGAATAATTGTTACTGTTGTTTCTCCATAAGCTGAAGGATCGTTTGGATTGACGACAATTAACTTGATTCCAGATCCTTTACCTAATAAAGTAATTGTATTAGAGATACCCGTTAAGATACCTGTGTTAAAATTTACATTACTTATTGTTTCTTCGTTAATTTCAGTTGTACTGCTTAAAGTTACTGCGCTTGTATATCCTGTAAAATCACTCCCCGAACCATTATTTCCATCTTTTGCTTTTACTTTTATTCTAAAGCGATCACCTGATATTTTTTCAGTGAGTGGGGAGTCGTTTTCATCAGTAATAACAAAACTTGCAACACCTGTTACTGTAACTTGATTGGAAATAACACTTTCTATATTTGATACGGTATTTGTGGCATGGATTATTGCTCCGCGATATAATTCCGTTGCCCCAATGGATGAAAGTGTCCAAGAGCCAGAGGCTCCAGCTACAGTTCCAATAGGTGATCCTCCAATGTATACCGTAACCGTGCCATTTCCTCCTGTTCCTGATATTGATGTGTTTCCTACGGTATATGCCCCACTTACTACCGGAGCTGATGGCGCAGAGCTTGCGACAGTTTTACTGTTTGAAACGGAACTAAGTGTTTTTCCACTTGCTTTGGCGTATGAAGTTAATACATCTGCAGCTGTTAAAGATAATCCACTAATAGTCCATGTTCCAAATGCTGTAACGGTTGTTGTTCCCATTAAAGTAGATCCCGTTTTGAATAAAGTAATTGTCGTTCCAGATGCTTCTGTACTTGTTCCTGTTACCGTTTTTCCAGTTCCGGATGTATAATTACCTGTTATTACTGGCGCATTCGTTTGTGTAAGTGAAACAGTTACCACCACCTTATTGGATAAACTAGACAACACACTGTTGGTTGCGGTACCAATTGCTCTTGCATAAACTGTATCATTTTCCATAAACCCAGAATAGGAGAAAGTTGCATTTGCACCTGCTGCAATATTTGATTGAGTATTCTGTAATTGACCATTTACATAAAATGTAATGTTGGCAGCGGAAGTATGATTATTTTTTATAGATACTGTGGTCGCAGATGCTGACTGATAAATTGGGGTTGTCATTACTTGTGGCGCAGTGGTTGTTATTGCATTTGCTCCTACATTTATTAAAGAGTAATCCGATGTACAACCGTTACTTGTTACTTTAGCAACATATGATGTGTTTGAAAAATCTGTTTGATTGGTTCCTAATTTACCAATTGGTCCCCATGCTCCTAAACTAGTAGCAGTTGTTGGGTTAGTTCCACTTGAGTTGTCGTTGGTTGCAAGAGTAAAAGTGCCATCCGTATTAATTCTATAAATGGTAACCGTTGCATTAGCGGTGGCAGTCCCTGTTAAGGTTCTTGAACCATTACTTCTTGCGGTAATAACTGGAGGAACTAAGTAACAAGGTTGGCTTCCATAAACATCAACACTATTTGAAACATCAGATAAAGATTTTCCTGATGCCAAAGCTTTAGCTGTTATAATGTTGCCTAATGCAAGACCACTTACACTGGTAAGAGTCCAAGCGTTTGAGGATACGGTCGTTGTTCCAATTTGAACACCGTTTTTATAAATTGTTATAGTTGTTCCATTAGATTCAACACTCGTTCCAGAAATAGTGGTGGAAGAAGTTAAAATTCCAGAATTCACAACGGGGGCTGCTGTTTTCGGTGAAGAAAAGGTAAAGTTTTCATTAGAAAGTTGGTCCAAACTGGCTGAAGGGAATGTATTTACAAGAGCTAACATTAAAGCAGTTCTATCGTTAGAGTACTTTTTATCATCAATACCATTAAAATCTGATATGGTTCCGGCTATTCCACTTTGAGCACTGGTTACAGTAGCGGCTGTCATTCTAATCATTTGGGAGGTCGTAATTCCTAGTCCAGAAAGTGGAACGAAAAAATCGTAAAAATAATCAGCATCTGAGTTAATGGTTGAACTTGCCAAGCTTCTTTGATGATACTCATTTAAATTGTATGAATTATGCAGCGTTGTTCCTCCAGAAGTATGATTGTAAATGGCAACTCGACCAGAATTCCCTGTTTCTAATACGATTTCTTTATCATAACCTGGATTATTTGCTGAGAGTAGCCCTGCGGAAAACGCACCGTCTGTGTCAATTAAAATTGAGTATCCTTTTGTTGCAGTTGAAGCGCCTCCAATTCGAATACGAATAATAAAATAATCGATTCCGCCAACGTTTCTAACTCCTACATAAGATGATTGACTAGTGTTTAGCGCATTGGCTACTAAATCTGTATGTCCTCCATTAGCACCAGTTGTTAAATCACTATGGGGTTCTCCTTCTAATGAAGGAAGTGCTATAAGTTTTATTTCGCTTTCAGTTCCCCAATCCTGAGCGGTTGTAAATCCTTGATTGGTAATTGATATAAAACCATCACCATTTGGATCTAAAACTGATTTTCCTAAAACGCTAGTTGTAGGTTTGTAGATGATTCCTTTGGTTTGAGCGATTACATTTGTTGTGGCCACTATTAAAAGGGCGAGAAATAAAGATTTAATTTGTTTCATTGTATTTTGTTTAGCGATGCAAAGCTGTGTTTATTTCTTTGACAATTTTTCGCATTTAACAAGTCTTATTTTCATTTACATGTTGTTCCTTATAATAACATACGTGTTTTTGCGTATCGGCTTAATGGAAATCAAGCTAATGAAACTGGTTTTTTTTGGCGCAGTATTTGAAAATGTATTTACAATAGTAAAATGAAAATATGAATGACTTAGGAATTAAATTAATTAAACTTAAAATAGGCTCAATTATTTCTTATTTCGTATTTGGGTTGGTTTTTCTTTACTCCTGCGTTCAACAGCAAGATTCAAATAAGAAGCCAACATCGAATAAGAAGCTTGTATTAAATAAAATGGAAAAAGGGAGGTCAATTGATACACTCTTGGTCAATAATGATGCGCCAATTCCTCCCGTGAAGCCTGAAAGAATTATTCCAATAGTACCTACACCTGAACCTCCTATATTACCTGGGGGTTGTCTTGGTCCACCAGAGCCACCGGATCTTTTGCCAGAGGAATATTTCAATGCGGATACCGTTTTAACTATAGCTGAAGTAATGCCAGAATTTCCGGGAGGAAGTAAAGCCTTTACTCAATACGTAAGAGACAACATGATTTATCCTGAGATAGCCAAAGAAATAGGAGTAGAGGGAAAGGTCTTTGTTAAATTTATTATACATTCTACCGGACAAATTTCTAGCACGCAAATAGCTAGAGGTGTTTATCCAGCGTTGGATCAAGAAGCAATGCGATTAATAAAATTAATGCCTCGGTGGAATCCGGGAGTACAAAATGGAAAAGCCGTTCCTGTTTATAGTATATTGCCGGTGGTGTTTCGGTTGGATTGAGGTGGAAATAGTTGAACTAATAAAAAAAGCCCTGCTTCGCTTTTCAGACATAGCAGGGCGGAGGTGGAGTCGGAGGGGTTTGAACCCTCGTCCAAACGACGAGTTTTCAAGCTTTCTACATGCTTATTTCTCGATTGGTTTTCGATTGCAAGACGGACAAGAACACCCAAACCTGCAACTTAGCAACTGTTGTTTCGCTAAAACTTAGTTACCTCGTTTTAACTAGCCCAATGGGATGAACTTTCGTATGATAAACCGAATGAGCAGCAGTTTATCGAAAGTACTCGTCCAACTTACTATGCTTCAGTCGGATTAAGCCAATTAACATTCAGTTAATTAAGCAGCAAGTGCGTATGACGTATTGTCAATTATTGTTCGTGACAAGATATTATAGAGGTTCACCACAACCCTCTGCATGCTGACACTTGACTACCGCTATCGCTGTCAAATCCAATGTCGACCCCAAAGAACGTAGAACAAAAATACATGAATTGTTTCGGAAAGTTGGCTTAATCAGATAAAATCTTTGATTTAATAACAAATATTATCGTACAATGTAAAAATGGAAGCAGGTTGTAAGTCAAGTAATATGTTTCAATCTTTAAAAAACCGATTTTTAACTTCCGCATACACCGTTTTGGGAACGCGATTTTGAAGCTGTTCTTTAAGTCGTTTCAAACGCATGTTTACGTGCGAAACATTCAGTTTTTCAGCAATAAAATCGCTATTCTTATTGTAGTAATATTTCATTTTCAACATGAGAGCATCTTTTCTACTGATATGCTCAAAAATCACTTTTAAAATTGCATCAAATTCTGCTTCAGTGAAATGTAAATCGTTTTCCTCAGTAATTTGTTCGTTAGCAATAGTATTCCATTGAAAGTCTGAAAGTTGTGATAAGGTCTTGGTATGTATGTTCTTTTTCGCCTTTTCTTTTCGATACATGGAGATTAAAAAACGATCAACTACCTGAATTACCCATGAACTGGACGAGAAAGCATCTGGATTTTTATGAAATTCAGTTGGGATTTTTTGATATATGTGTATCGTAACTTCCTGAAATAAATCAGCAACTTCATCTCCCGTTTTGAACTTATAAATCCTGCTTATAATAAGTCGCTCATAACGATTTAAAAATTCTTCATAAATAGTATGCTGGGTATGTCTATCCATGTATGTTACGCTAAAGCCGTGTGACCTAAAATTTGCTTTACTCCTTTAATTTTATGTTCGATATTTTCAACGCCATCTTCTTTCAAGTAATAAAGTATGTTATCAAGTGCACTGGCCTGGTTAATGTGGTTTTCAATCAATATCGTATTAATCTTGTGTTTCTTTAAGGCATAAATTAATTGAGAAATTTCTTTTCTTAAATTTTCAAACTCTATGGTGGCAGGATACAATAAAATTACTGTTATTGGTTGGGTCCGTGAATTGGTTGGAATTGAATCTTTAATTTTATTCGGGTTTTCCTTCAAAAGAGCATATATAGATGCTTGGAATAGTAATTCAAAAGGATCTCCAATCATAAGTGTATGCTGGTCCATTTCAAGAGCTTGTTGAAAAAAGAAATCCAAGGTAATAGTTAGATTATCGATGTTGTAATCACCGTTGTAATCATACGATTTTTCATTGAAGGTTAGAGATGCCGGTATATGCTTCAGGATTTCACCTCGGGCATATCCCAATTGATTCGTAGCATACAATTCCAACGTTTCTTGAGGTATTTCCTGAACCGTTTTATTTGCGTGATTTCCGATAAAAAGTACTTGAGTAGAAGTATGAATCATAAGCATTTATTAATATGAAACTAGGATACGCAAAATTGAAAAAAAAGTAACAAGTGGAGGTGTTTTTTTATAAAATTACATAATTACAATGGAATTAACTTTTGATTTGGTTCTATATTCTTTTTACTTGATTATTTTTGGTAAATAAATTCGAAAAGTATGAAAAGAGCATTTTATTTATCGGTTGTTTTGCTTTTTGCTGCATGTAGTTCAGAGGAAAAAGTTGAGAATAAAAAAGGAAAAGTGGAATCCTCTGTGGCGGTAGATGAAAATCCTGCAGATGCAAAAAAATCTAAATCTGACGATTTTGGATTGACTACCATGGTTTTTGATCAGGAAGAAATTGATTTAGGAAAAGTGAAAAAAGGTTCTAAAACGAAGGCAGTTTTTACCGTAACAAACACAGGGAAAAATCCATTAAATATTACCAATGTTCAACCTAGTTGTGGATGTACGACAGCTAGTAAGCCTGAAAAACCTATTGCACCGGGTAAATCAGAGAAAATAGAGGTGTTTTTTGAGCCTAAGCCAGACCAAACCAAAGAACAGACCAAATCGGTTACTATAACCGCAAACACTGATCCGGTTGTGAAGGTTTTGAAATTTAAAGCATATGTATTACCCTACTAATTCAATAAATCGCTAACATTTTCGTTAGATGGTGTATCTATGGTAAAGTTCAAATTGTTTGTTGTTGTTGTTCTCGCTTTTGCTGGGTCATTAGTGTCTTGTAAAAAGAACAATAGTTTGTCTAAAAAGAATTTAGCGTTCTCAGTTGACACCCTTGTATTTGATACTGTTTTTACTACCATCGGTTCAACTACCAAACAATTTAAAATTTATAATAAAGAAAATAAGACCGTTCAAATTGATGAAATTGAATTGGTGGGAGGAGAAAGTTCTCCGTTTCGTATGAATGTCGATGGGTTAATGGGTACAAAATTGACGAATATTAAGCTTGAGGGAAAGGATAGTTTGTTTGTTTTTGTCGAAGTGACGTTGGATATAAATAGTCAGTCGCTACCTATGGTTGTTGAAGATTCCATACGATTTCGAACCAATGGAAAAGACCAATATGTCAAATTAGCCGTTTGGGGACAAGATGCTTATTTTCATTATTCCAATTTTCAGGCAGGAATACTAGATTTAAATGAAGGTACTTGGCCCAATGATAAACCTCATGTGATTTACGGTGCGGCAATTGTAGATTCTGCTAAAACCTTGAATATTCAAGCAAGTACTCAAATTTACTTACATAAAAACGCAATATTTTACGTCTATAAATCTACCCTAAATATTTACGGTTACAAAGGTAATGAAGTGGTTTTTCAGGGAGATCGATTGGAACAAGAATATCAAGATGTATCAGGTCAATATTATGGAATTTATTTTCAGGAGGCTCGTCCATCTACCATAGATTATGCGATTTTAAAAAATGGTACATCTGGGGTACATCTATATTCAAAGGATCCTACTAATACGGGGTATACATTAACTATGACCAACACAATTATTCAAAATCAAGCTAGGTACGGGGTTTTTATTTACTCTGGAGCCAAGATGAAAGCAGAAAATTGCATTATTTCTAAAAATGGTACGCATGCCTTATTGGTGTTGGAGGGAGGCGATTTTAATTTCAATCATTGTGACCTTCTTGGTTATGGGGCATCGCAAAATCCTGCGGTTGGTATTAGTAATTTTTTCACCAATTACCAGACGGCAACAACGAATGTTGGTTCTATTAATGAAGGAGTGTTATACAATTGTGTGGTTTCAGGAAATCTTTCTACCGAATTGGCAATGGATACCATACAAATGGCGGGCGTTACCCTAAATTTTGATTTCAAAAATTGCTTAATAAAAGCAGAAACGGTCCAAACAGATGCATTTTATCAATCCATAGTTTGGAATAACAACCCGCTTTTTACAGATCTATCCTTGTATGATTTTACTTTTCCGGCAAATTCCTCATTGAATGGAAATGGTTTTACTACTTCTGTAATTACTGATATTTTAGGTAATCCGCGTAATAATCCACCCGATATAGGTGCAATTGAAATGAATTAATGATGAAATTTATCCTCCCCCTTTATCTTATTTTAGTTTTGTCTTCTTGTCAGAGCAAGCAAACTGAGAGTAAACCAACAGTTCAAACCGTAAAGCAGAATTTACCACCCATTCCATCGTCTATTGTTTTATTTGGTGAAAAAATATCCTTGGAAGATGAAGATATTCGGGAGCGCTTGGATAGAGAAATCATGGCAAATGCCTATTTTCACAGTCAAACAATATTAAACATGAAACGAGCTGCTCGTTATTTTCCAGTGATTGAATCCATACTAAAACAGCAAAACATACCTACCGATTTTAAGTACTTACCCATTATTGAAAGTAATCTGTCAAATGTAACTTCTCCTGCTGGCGCCAAAGGGTATTGGCAATTTATGCCAGAAACCGGTAAACAATATAGCTTAATCATTGATGATGAGGTGGATGAGCGTTATAATTTAGAAAAATCTACCTTGGCAGCATGCAGCTTTTTGAAAACAGCAAAAGACTCTGTTGGTTCTTGGATATTAGCCACAGCTGCCTATAACAGAGGAATTGGAGGAATCAAATCAGATTTAAAGTGGCAAGGAGTAACGAATTATTTCGATATGGATATGAACAGTGAAACAGCGCGGTATGTTTTGCGATTGATTGCGATTAAACTGATCATGGAAAAGCCGGAGAGTTATGGTTTTGATTCTAAAAAAATAGAATATTATAAACCTTTTAATACGGAAAGTGTTTTGGTTTCGTACCCTATTATGGATTTGGCTCAGTGGGCAATTCAGAAAGGAATTAACTACAAAATATTAGTAAAATTAAATCCTTGGATTTTAAAAAATCAATTGACGAATAATTTAAATAGATATACCATTTTGCTTCCTGCGAAGAACGAGAAATTAAAACCATATGCTGCATACAAATGAAAACGTCGAAGTAAACGATGAGGAACGAATTGAAGTATTTGGTGCTCGCGAACATAACCTTCAAAATATAGATGTTTCAATTCCTCGTAATCAATTAGTAGTATTTACTGGATTAAGCGGTAGCGGTAAGTCCTCACTTGCTTTTGACACTATTTTTGCCGAAGGTCAACGACGTTATTTAGATACCTTTTCTGCATATGCAAGACAATTTTTAGGCGGATTGGAGCGACCAGATGTTGATAAAATTGATGGCTTGAGTCCAGTAATCGCTATTGAACAAAAAACCGTTTCTCGATCACCTCGTTCCACAGTTGGAACAATTACTGAAATTTATGATTTTCTACGCTTGCTTTATGCTCGTGCAGGCACGGCATTTTCGTATGAAACAAATGAGGAAATGGTAAAGTATTCCGATGAACAAATTGTTGATTTGATCATTGAGTCTTATGATGGCAAAAAGGTTATTTTCCTCGCTCCAAAAGTAAAAGGAAGAAAAGGACATTACCGCGAATTGTTCGAACAAATTCAACGTCAAGGATTTACCAAAGTTCGCGTCGATGGAGTGCTTCAGGAGATTACCAAAGGAATGAAGTTAGATCGCTACAAAATCCATGATATTGAAATGGTGGTAGATCGTTTATTGATTGATTCCAAAGACCGTAAGAGGCTATATGAATCGGTTGTTACAGCTATGAAACACGGAGGAAAAGCCATGATGATTATGGATTTTGAGACAGAAGAAGTGCGTCATTTTAGTCGCAGTTTGATGTGTCCTACAAGCGGAATTAGTTATCCTGATCCTGAACCCAACTTATTTTCGTTTAATTCACCTTACGGAGCTTGTCCAACATGCAGTGGCCTAGGAGAAGTTACAGAAGCGGATATTGATAAAATTATTCCTAATACTTCACTTTCCGTTAAAAAAGGGGCACTTGCGCCTTTGGGCGAATATAAAAAATCGTGGTTTTTCGATAAAATTGATTCTTTTTTGCAATTCCATGAATTTTCGATAAATACACCATTAAACGACATTTCAGAAGAGGTACTTCAAATACTTTTGTATGGAAATGAGGATATGGAATATCGTGGAAAGGGTCCTCAATTTAAATTTGAAGGGATCATTAATTTTATGTCTCGTCATGCTGAAGAAAGTACAGCAGGCATTCAACGGTGGGCACAGAGTTTCATGAATAAAAAATTGTGTCCGGAATGTATGGGAACCCGTTTGCGGAAAGAAGCACATTTTATACGGATTGGCAATAAACATATTGGTGATTTAGCCTCTATGGATTTGAGCGAATTGGCTCATTGGTTTCAATCGGTTGAAAGTCATTTTTCGGCTGCTCAATTTCAAATTGCGGAAGAAATTTTGAAAGAAATTCGATCAAGACTCTCGTTCATGTTAGATGTTGGACTGAATTACCTAACCTTGCACCGATCCGCCAGAAGCTTGTCAGGAGGCGAAGCACAGCGAATTCGGTTGGCAACTCAAATCGGAAGCGAACTCATGAATGTGGTGTATGTGTTGGATGAACCTTCCATTGGATTGCATCAGCGCGATAATAGTAGATTGATTCGATCACTTCAAAAATTAAGAGATACGGGTAATTCAGTGATTGTTGTGGAACATGACAAGGAAATGATTGAATCTGCTGATTGGGTTGTTGAAATTGGGCCTGGTGCCGGAAAACATGGTGGAAAAATCATTCAAGTGGCTAAACCAGAATTTTTAAATGATACCAATTCAACAACAGCAGCGTATTTGCGGGGAAAAAAATCGATCGAAATCCCAAAAAAACGCCGAAAAGGTACGGGTTCTTTTATTGAATTAAAAGGTGCGAGTGGCCATAGCCTAAAAAATGTCAGTGTTTCCATTCCATTAGGAACTTTAACTTGTGTGACAGGCGTATCTGGAAGTGGTAAATCTTCATTGATTACAAATACCTTACTTCCAATTCTTATGCATTACGTCTATGATAGCGTAAAGAAACCATTGGAATACAAATCAGTTCACGGACTAGAGCATATTGATAAAGTAATTGAAATTGATCAAAGTCCGATTGGTAGAACACCTCGATCTAATCCGGCGACATATACCAAAGTGTTTGATGAAATTCGTTCGTTGTTTGCATCCTTACCAGAGGCTCAAATTAGAGGGTATAAACCCGGTAGATTTTCGTTTAATGTGGCAGGTGGTAAATGTGAAACGTGCAATGGCGGAGGGTTGAAACAAATTGAAATGAATTTTCTGCCCGATGTTTTTGTGGAGTGTGACACATGTCAAGGAAAACGATATAATCGAGAAACACTTGAAGTTCGATTTAAAGGAAAATCAATTTCAGACGTCTTAAACATGACCGTTGAGGAAGCTGTGCCATTCTTTGAGTCCATTCCTAAAATTTATCGGGTTTTACAAACGCTTTATTCCGTAGGATTAGGCTACATAACCATAGGACAACCATCCACGACCTTATCCGGTGGAGAAGCGCAACGGATAAAATTGGCTGCTGAACTAGCGAAGAAAAGCACCGGTAAAACCATCTATTTATTGGATGAACCGTCGACCGGCTTGCATTTTGAAGATATTCGAATGTTATTGGATGTACTTCAACGTTTGGTGGATGAAGGAAATACGGTTTTAGTAATTGAACACAATTTGGATGTGGTCAAAGTGGCTGATCATGTTATTGATTTAGGTCCGGAAGGAGGTAAGTTTGGTGGTGAAATCATTGCCAAGGGAACTCCGGAAGAATTGGTAAGGAAATTCAAAAATACCTCCCACACAGCGAACTATTTGGAACAGGAATTACTTCAAGGTAAAAATCAATCAAACAAATAAATATATTTTCGAAAAGCAAAAATTCGATTGCGTTGAGAATTGGTTATTTCCTCCAGTATTCCCATTTTCTCTAAATCAGCGATTAATTTGTAGGATGTAACATTGGATTTACCAATCAATTCTTCAACCTTGGTTACATCGATGATTGGGTGTGTATACAAGAAATTAAGAATGATCAAGGCGTCATCTGCTCTGCCTTTTAATGTTTTTATTTCAATTTCAACTTCTTGTTTCAATTTCAAAATGGCATCCAAGGTATTCACTCCTTGTTGAGCCGTTTCAATAATTCCAGCTAGAAAAAACTTCAACCATTGCACCAAATCATTATTCAGACGGGCGCGCATGAGGTTATCATAATATAGTACTCGATGTTTTTCAAAAAAATCAGACAGGTATAAAACAGGCTGTTTCAGAATGTTTTTGTTAACCAAGTACAAGGTAATTAAAAGTCTTCCCACGCGACCGTTTCCATCCAAAAAGGGGTGAATGGTTTCAAATTGATAATGAATAATTCCAATTTTCAGTAAATCCGGTAAATGATTATGTTCATCGTTGGCAAAATGTTCCAAATCAGACATCAGAGAGCCAATCGAAGTATGTACGGGGGGAACAAATACGGCATCGGCTAAAGTCGCACCACCAATCCAATTTTGTGATTTTCTGAATTCACCGGGTTGTTTGGTGTTTCCTCTAACTCCGGTTAAAAGCGTTTTGTGCGTTTTTCGAATGAGTCTTGAGGAGAATGGTAACTCTTTCAGCATTTCAACGGCCTGATTCATTGCTTGGATGTAGTTTTGAACTTCTTCCCAATCATTTCGTTTTTCATTAGACACCTCTGCTTCACGCAAAAAAGATTCTTCTACATTGGTTTGGGTTCCTTCAATTTTTGAGGATAACGTGGCTTCCTTGGCTATGTGCATTTGAATGAACAAATCAATGTTTACGTAATTGGAATACATATCCAATCGGCCAATGTATCGATCGGCCTTACTGAGAAGGTTGATTAATTCTAAGTCAGTCACATTCCACGTACGATTGATTTTTCCGGGCTCGAAACTTGAATAATATCCTTGGCTAATGTATTTTCCTGCTTGAAATTGATCCATGATATTTTTACTTAACTAAAATAGCTTTTAGTTAACAAAAATACTAAAAAACTTAAATAAAAATATCTTATTTAAGAAAAATACATAAAAAATTAATTAGTGATTGATTTAGTTAAGCTTTTCTTAATCCAAATACAAAACCCTTCCTTTTTCGTAATCAACTGAATATCCAAATTGATAGATTTGAGAATTCCCAACAGGCAACGTAAGTTTCCAGGTAATGATTCCAGTTTCCTCGTTTAATTCTCCATTCACAAGTTCATTCCGTTTTACCTTGATGTCATTATTTGTACTGATTGGAAATTGGTCTTTCACAATAATAGGAATCAGCGCTCCGCCATTGTTTCTAATTTTGATTTCCCAAGTGGCATCGTATTTTTGACGTGATCCTAGTACCTTATTACTGCTTTTGTCCTTCACTTTTGTTCGTTCAATATTGATTTTTGAATCTTTACCAAACGAAAAAGATAGCGTGTCTTTGGTTGAATTAATATCGATGTAGGATTTTCCAATGTAGGTTCCATCAAAATATATATTGGATTCACCACTTAATAAATTCAATTTTTCCCACCCCGTTACTTGTGCGGCTAAAAATACAGCCGGATCAATTTTAGGAGCCGTATGGTATTCATAATCTGCTTTCAGTTCAAAATTGTCTATTTGCACTCTATGGTCCATTCCATCTGTCGGAATCGTCATTTTAGATTGAATACGGTATTCTACTCGCAGGTCTTTTTTCACTACCTCAGCTTGGACATAGTTTGCTTTTTGTTGTACCTTTTCCCCGTCAACAAATAGATAGTTATCTTTCCCTCGGCTTCCTCTAATTTGAATTGTTTCAAGATTTTTTTCTTGGGCATTCACCTTAAAAGTCCCTCCATCTAGCTTACCATAAGAGGCAGGAATTCCACCCGTATTTACTCTTATGCTATCTGCTCTTCCGTCAAAGTCCCAATTGTAAGTTGTGGCTCCATTTGCCCATCCTGAACTCAATACGAGTTCATCTGATTTCATAAAAAACTTGATATATGGAGATTGAATGGCAACCGTTTGTGGCGCATAGCCAACGAAGGATGCGACGAGGTATTTTTCATTTTTCGGAACAGTTACCGTGAATTTACCATCCACGTCTGTTACAACACCAATTGTTGGGTTTGAAGGAAAAGATATTTTGGTAAACGGCATTGCCTCTCCGGTCGATGCATCAATCACTTCTCCTGTTACTTTCTCTCCAGAATAATCTATTTCAGGCAATACCCTGGTTCGTTGTTGGGTTGCTTGTCTGTAATTATTATAATAGATATACCACGGTTGCAATTCAGGTTCTTTGGAGTTTTCATAGGGATCGTTGGTGGATAATACCATGTCCACATTTTTCCATTCTATTCCGGTATTTTGCGAAACCAAAGCTTTTGCCTCCAATTTGATCGGTTTCCCAATGCCTTCGCTGCGCATGTCATAATAGGGTTTCCAGCTTGCATTTGGACTTATGTAATTGAAAGTGAAAGAGGCTTCTGTTGCTTTTTCAACATCAACTTCTACAACGATTTCTGAATAGTTGATGACTGGTTTACTACGTTGAGAAACAATTTCTTGCTCCAATTTATTTAGGTCTTTGGTTACCTTTTCCAACTCATCGCGGATGGCACTTTGACGCACCGTAATTTCTGTCAATTTTTGATGCATGAAGGTAAAAGCATCCTTTAACTCCGTCATTTTAATTCCTTCATTCAAGCCCTTTAATTCACGATTACGCATGATTAAATCTTTGTCCAAAGTAAGTATGTCAAATTCACTGCGCAAGTCATTTTCTTTTTTTTCCAATACTTTACGTTGTGCGTTTAATTCATTCATTTTATCGTTGGAGATACGGATATCTTCGTAGTTTTTTCTAGTACGAACGGATAGTATAGTTAAATCACCTGTTGCCTTCACTTGAACCGTATTCGCATCTAAAAAATCGGTAAGTTTGGTAAAAACGAGTTCTTGTTTTCCTTTACTCAAACTTTTGTTCGCTTGATGTTCAACCTGAGCCCCCAAAAAGAAAACGGTGACTTTTGATAAATCGGATGAAATGGCAACTTCTTTTTGTCCAATAATCGAAAAACAAAAAAAGAAGGCTAAGAGTGGAAATGCTATTTTACTCATAATACTTATTCTAAATAAAGTGTGTATCCTTTCTGATAATCAACGGTGTATCCAAATTGTAGATTCTGACTTCCACCCAAAGGAAGGTTAAGTTTCCAGACAAGAATTCCGGTTTTTTCCGTTAACTGTGCTGTTCCAAATTCACCATTTCGAACTTTAATATCGTTGTTCGTGCTAATTGGAAATTGATCTTTTACAATGATTGGAATTGAAGCACCACCGTTATTACGCATGCGAATTTCCCAAGTAACTTCGTATTTTTGTCTTGAACCCAGCACTTTGTTGCTGCTTTTGTCTTTTACTTTGGTGCGCTCAACGATCACTTTAGAATCTTTTCCGAATGAAAAGGAGAGTGTGTCTTTCGTCGAATTTACATCAATGTAGGATTTTCCAATGTAGGTTCCATCAAAATAGATATTGGATTCACCACTCAATAAATTCAGTTTTTCCCAACCGGTAACTTGAGCTGCTAAAAATACTGCTGGATCAATTTTAGGTGCAGTGTGGTATTCATAGGATGCGTCTAAATCATAATTGGCAATTTGTACGCGGTGATCCATGCCATCTGTTGGAATAGACATTTTGGATTGAATTTGGTATTCCATTCTCAAATCTTTTTTTACCACCTGTGTTTGGACGTATTGTGCTTTTCTAACTTCTGATTTGCTCACTTCATCGTAGGCATAGGCATAAGCTTTATTTTTAGCTTTGTAATTCCTTTTTCTATCAGAACTAAAAAAGCCATCTGCGCTTCTAAGTGGTAGGCTTGAAATATCCTCTCTTGTAATGGTTTGTCCAATACTTCTTTTATCTTGAAGAACAACTACCTCTTCCAATTCTACTTCATTTGCTACCATAAAGAATTTTATATACGGAGCATCGATGGATAGAGTAGAAGACTGATATCCAACAAACGAGGCAATGATTTGTCGCTCATTTCGAGGAACAGAAACAGAGAATTTTCCATCCACGTCTGTGATAACCCCAATACTTGGGTTAGAAGGAAAGGAGATTTTAGTAAACGGCATCGGTTCTCCTGTATTGGCATCAATCACTTCTCCTTGAATTTTTTCTCCAGAGTAATCAACGGTTGGTAAATTGCGTTGCGTTTGGTATTTCTGTTGTGGATAGTTGTTGTAATTGATGTACCATGGCGCGATTATCGGTTCTTTTGAGTTTT
>JACCDY011344213.1_pt1 | contig 26050 bp, 26 predicted proteins | sample 7446391 | NCBI WGS metagenome assembly JACCDY01 (sample SAMN15323451, study PRJNA562643) | freshwater metagenome | isolation source: river surface water | place: USA:Blue River Watershed | collected 2017-08-18 | reverse complement strand
TTTTTTATATTAAAATATTATTATAAAAATATAAAATTTATTTTTTTAAAAATTTTTCGTAATATTGTTTTTTATGTTCATTTATTTGTTCACGATTATGTAACATTTTATTTATTTTTTTTATATAACTCTTTGTTGGTATTTCTCGTATATTATTATCATCTTCATATATAAATACATATGGAACTATTGATGGATGATATTTGACATATGATGATTTTTCACCTAAAAAATCAATATAATCTTCTAAAAGTATTTCTGTTGATATTATATTTATTAAATCACTTGATAATTCATAATTTGTATAATATATTTTTAATATTTCTAATTCATTTTTTGTTATTTTGACTATTATGCCGTTAACATCAAAATGACCACGAATACATGAATATAATTTTTTATAAATTGAAGCTCTTATATTATATTTACCATTTTGACAAAATATTTTATTAAAAATAATTTTATATTGTAGTATTTCTCCACTTTGATATAAAAATGATATAGAATCACGATTTAATAACTTTGCTAAATAATTTATATCTAAATGGTCATATATAAATAAATAGCATTCATTATCACTATATTTTATAAATTCATTATCATATAAATCATATATATCTTTCATATTCATTTTATATTATATAATTATATAATATTTTTTTATATCTAAATAATAGTATATTATATGAATAGTTCTAAAATAAATAATTATAAAATCAATTTTTTATCTTTTTCAAAAAATAAAAAAAATTTAAAATATAGTGAAAGTAAAAAAGATGATAGAGTAAAAGATTTTTTTAGAAAATCATATGTACATTCAACTTTTTCTTGTCACAAAAATTTACATCAATTTACAAATATATTAAATACTATTTTAAATATTGATGATAATAACAAAATAAATAGTTCTAAAATGAGTCATAATAAAAAATTAGCACTTTTTAATACAATTAAACGATGTTTGTATTCCAGATATTCGGACAATATTAAAAAAGTTAATAAAACGAATTCGTGTAATATTACAAATATACCTACATTCGTACGTAGATTATTTCCATATTTTCAGATATTATATAAATTATCTGAAAATATAAGTATTAGTGATACAGAAAAAAAAAGAATTTATTCAAATAAAGAAGATAATAAAGAAATCACAAAAGCACTTGTACATTTTTCAATCATAAATTCTCTAAAAAAATTATACATTATATTAGATTATTTAATTTCTAAAAAATGTAAAATTAATAAAATTGAATATTTTGAAAATTATAATAATCTTATCATTGATTATAATTCAATTATAAATAAATATCATAATAAAATAAATCAAAAATTATATAATAAACAACTTGTATTTTTTTATATATCTGTTTTACAAATATATCATAATAGTAATTTTTTAATTATTTATGATAATCAAAAAAATATTACTACACAAATTGATTTATTTGATAATAATCAAACACAAACTATAAATACTATTTCAAAAACAAATTACATAAATAAGTTACCACAAAATTTAAATTTTACATATAAAAACAGAAATATATTAAATAATAAAATTGATTTTAGAGAATTATATAATCCAATATCAAAAATTACAAATGAAAATATTATACCCATATATTTAGATATATTTTCATCTCAATATTATACAACAAATTATACATTAAAAAATATCACTAATATGTCTAAAATTGAAAAGGTTGATATTACTAACAAATCCAGAATTAAAAATAAAATATTACAAATTTTACAAAATAATCATATTACATCTAATAATCAATATACCAATATAATTTTAACATACTTTTACAATAAAATAAAAAATGATTATATAAATCCAATATATAATTATAATCATATGAGTTTAATTATTCCAGATACATTATTTATAAAAGATGATGAAAAAATATTACCAGATATAAATCAAAATGTAGTATTACCACCAAGCGTTTCATATAATATTAATTTATCACCTCAAATTTCCTCATCATCTTCTAAACATTCTTTATCATCTTCTAAACCTTCTTCCTTATTATATTCTAAACATTCTTCCTCGTCATCTTCTAAACCTTCTTCTTCAACATCTTCTAAACATTCTTCTTCAACATCTTCTAAACATTCTTCTTCTTCAACATCTTCTTCTTCAACATCTTCTAAACATTCTTCTTCTTCAACATCTTCTAAACCTTTTTCTAAATCTTCTTTATTATATAAACATTATTTATAGTATATTATGTTAAAAATGTTTATGTTTTATTATAAAAATTATGATATTAGGTACATTGTAATACAAAAATTCATTTGAATAAAATAAGATTAATTTATTTACAATCATTATAAATAAAATCTGCTTTTTCTTCTATATCTAAACACCAATCCATAAAACGATTTGGATGCCATGTTTTTTCAATTAATTCTTTTTCAATATATCTTGTTTTCAAATTATTTAAATATTGTAATGAATAAAAATTTAACATCTGATGTTTATAATATAATAATTGATGGATTAATAATTTATTATTACAATATTTTAGAGTAATAGTTTTTTTATTATTATCAATACCTAAATATGTACCTAATATTTTATTTTGATATGAAAAAATATTACCAAATATTAATTCAATAAATAAATCTCTTAATTCTAAATTACCATTATTTAAAAATGTTACAACAAAATTAATTTTTGCATTATCTTTATCAATTTGTACTGTTATTTTATCTTTCATTAAAAATACAATAAGTGGTATTTTTAATTGATAATAATGGTGTTTTTTACAATTATTAAATTCTTCAAATAAAATATTATCAATAAATATTTTTATATTTTCACAATCTTCTTCTGGTATAAAACCATTATATAAATCCGGTTCACGAAATAATATATTTTCACAATTATTTTGAAAATCTCTTTCAATAATTGATAAAACAAAATCTTTTTTATGTATTCCAATAACTAAACAATATAGTCCTAACATATTTTTATTATATGTATTTATAGGAATATCGTGTAATTCAATATCTAAATAATTAAAAACTTTTATTTCATTACTATTTGTAAATGAAGAATAATATTTAACTAATGATTTATCATTATAAATATCTAAATCAGGTAGTATAGGAAAAATATAATTACCTTCTTCATCTGTATTTATTTGTTTTTTTGAATAATATTCTAAATTTTTTATAGTAGATATATATTTTTTAATTTTTACATTATCTAATATATTATTTTTTTTACAAAAAAAATTACCCATGTTGAATATATTATATATATCATTATTTTTTTAAGCTAAAATATAAATCATTTATAAATTATTTTAAATCAATTTTTTTATTTTTTATAAAAAAATTAAAAAATGAAAAATCGTTTCTATATAAAAGCATTACTACTTATCAAGATAAGTATATTATTTAATAATCATATTTGTAAAAATGGCTTCCGCTACTCAAGTACCTTCTATTCAACTGAATATGAAAAATCCTTATAGTGCTGAAACACATCGCAAATGTGTTCCAATGTGGAAAAAGGTGTATCATACTTTTAAAGACATTGAACATCGCCCACCTTTTGAACTTGCTTATGCTTGCTATTTGAATCTTATCAATTTTATTAAAAAAAGTTACCCTTGTAGTAGTTGTCATAAACCTCTTGAAGGGACTGGTCTTTATTTCCCTATTGAAGATCACCATATTATGCCTCTTCCGTGTTGTGAAAAGTGTTGTACTTTTGATGTTACAAAAGATGGTGTTAAAAGTAAAGAAGTTCGAACTTTTATTTATGTAAATAAGTATCATCGTAGTATTAAATTTTATAGTTGGAAAATGATGGTTTGTGCTAATTTAGTTGTGCCCATGTATAACAAAATGATAAAAGAAGAAGAAGATGCTAAAAAAGAAAGTATATCTATTATTGAAAATATACCTATTATTGAAAATGTTCAAAATAATGATATTCTTCAATATAATTATAGTGAAGTTCAGAATAGTGAAGTTCAGAATAATGAAGTTCAAAATAATGTTGTAGAAACAAATAATTATTATTTTGAAAATATTATGGAAAGTGATAATGATTTTTATAAAAATCTTATTTTAGCAACAAATGAAGATAAAAAAGAAAATCAAAATATATTTATGATTTATCTTTCGTGTATTGCTACTATATTATTTAGTTCAATTTACTTTATTTTTGTAAATGTTAACAAATAAATATTTATTTAACAATAACAAATAAATATTTAGTTAAAAAATTAAAAAAAATGATTCTTTTATTTTCTATTTTCTCCTTTTTTATATCATACATATACATTTATATATATCATATACTAAAAAATGGTTCAAACGCGTAATCAACTTCGTAACCAGAAAAAAGTTGTTTTTTCTGAAACAGAATTTAATGAACTAAATCATAATATTTCTATTCTTAATATTAAACATAATGATATCAAAGAAAAGCTTGCTTATATGGATTGTAAAGTAGACCATATTGTAACTCAAGTACAATATATTCAAAATATTCAAAAAAATGGTTATTCAATTACTCAACTTTATTTAATCTTTATTCTTATTGGACTACTTATGGTATTTTTCAATTACAACAATATTAATGAAAAAATTATTGGAATTTTTGAAATTCTTAAGAATAATATTTCATTTAAATATGATGATTTTTCAATGTATCATACATATACATTTAATAGCACTTTTAGCGAAGATTGGTTTGATAAACTTGTTTCGCATCCCAAAATTAGCGAACTTGATTTGGATTTTTATGTAAATATTATTTAGAAGTTATTGTAGGATAATTATAATCCAACCAACCAGCAACAGGAACTTCGAATGCTGGAGAAATACCATAACCAAATTTAATAGAAGTAACTTTATAACCTAAAAGTTTTAGTAATACCATTGCTTGACTTGAAGTGTGTCCAACATAACAAATAAGGAATATGCGTTTATTTTTGGGTAACTTTTTAAGGTTTTCATCTTTAAGTAAATCTAACCAAAAAATATTTTTAGCACCACGAATATGGAACTTTTTAAATTCTTCTTTTTTTCTTAAATCGATTAAATAAATATTACTCATTTTCTTTTTATTCTTATAATATTTATGATAAAAATCATATGGTGTTATATAATTCCAATCATCTTTCGTTTTTTCAATATAATTTTCTAATAATGGTTTTATACACTTTTTCTTTAATTCTTTATGATTCATTTTTTATCTAATATTAAATTAGAATAAAATATGAAACCTTGTGCTACTTGTTCCACAAAACCATTTAAAAAAGGTATTTTTAAAGCCATATTAAAAGATTTTGTTAAGAAAAATCTCCCTAAAAGTACCAAATCCTATTCTAGTAAAAATGGTTATAAAATTAAAATGTATGGATTAAAACCCAACTCAACTATTTTTTATTTCGGTAGCCAAAGTCGTGATTTCCGTAAATCCATTCAAATGCGAAATGTGGCCTATGGAAAGTTAAAAAATAGCGGAGTTACGAAAAGTGATTCGAAAGGAAAGGCTACTTTTTATTTAACTTGCCCCCAACTTTATAAAGAACCGTTACATAAACGTATTTATAGCCGTCATTTTCACTTTCTTTATTATAATTCTAAAAAGAAAGGTTGGAGCAACAAATTATACACTCACAAAATCTTATGCGATATTCATCAAGATGATGTTAAGAAATATATGAGTAGTAAAAGTGTTAAAATAATAGATGCTTTACCGTCAGTATATTATGCTAAAAAACATATTTATGGTGCTCTTAATATGTATTATAAGAAAAAATATACTTTAAGTGTAGTACAAAAAATGTTAGGTAAAAATAAAAATGTTCCTATTATTGTTTATTGCTATAGTTCTAAATGCAAGGCTGCTGAAAAATTAGCACATAAATTAGATAAATTAGGATATCATAATATATATCATTATGTAAATGGTATTTCACAATGGAATGGAAAAATTGGCCGTAATTAAACATAATTTATTTTTAATTTTATCTATTTTTTTTAACAAAATATTATTTGTTAAAAATATATTTTAATAATTTATTTACTTGCGAGTAGAACGTTTTTTACCTTTCTTACCTTTGGTTGAAGTACGTTTTTTAGTAGTGCGCTTCTTAGTAGCACGTTTCTTAACAACTTTTTTAACTTTCTTCATTTTCTTATATTTTCTACCACCATGAGTAGGTGGTGAAGGTAATACAGAAGCATTACTAGATTTATTATTTTTTTTATTATTAGGTGAAGAAGAAGGAGCAGATGATGATCCAAATATGCTACCGAGAATTCCAGATGAAGCTGGTTGAGTTGAAGAAGCAGATTGTGGTGAACTATTTGGAAGTTTCACTGAACTATTTACAGGTTTAACTGAACTATTTAGAGGTTTCACTGAACTATTTAGAGGTTTCACTGAACTATTTTCAGTAGTTTTAGAAGTACTAGCACCCATTTTATATTTTTATATATTCTATATTATTAATAAATATTTTTTTAATATAATGAATAAAAAAATAAACGAATTAAAATATTAAAAATTTAAAAAAATATTTCTATAAAATAGTTTATAAAAAAAATATTTTTAACAAAAATGGATTATCAAATGATTATTATTATTCTTTTAGTAATTATTATATTACTTTTTGTAATTCCATTCTTTTTACCAATGCCTAGACCTAAATCAAATGATTCAAATAATTCAGATAATTCAAATGTAACTTATTATATTCCTTATTGGAATTATGGAACTCGTGATTATTATTATGATGACTATTATTATGGTCTTCCTTGGTATTATAGATGGCCTAGATATTACTGGAATTATAATAATTACAACGACCATCATCATCATCATTGGTCAAAAGATGATGAACATCATCCTAAACCACCTTCGCATAAACCAGAATCACCTAAACCAGAGTCACCTAAACCAGAGTCACCTAAACCACATTTACCATCATTACCTACAGTAACACAACCTGTTGCATCATTACCGAATCCATCATTACCTACAGTAACCCAACCAATTGCATCATTACCTACAGTAACACAACCTATTGCATCATTACCATCTATAGGTGTTCAGCCACCAGCTCCTCAAATAAACCCTATAAGTAGTGGTTCTATAAGTGGAAGTAGTGGAAAAGCAGGTAGTAAATCACATTTTACAAATTTCGATGAAAATGTAGTTTCAAATATACGTTTAGATTTAGATGAAAATATGGATAATTCTGTTAAAGATAGATTAAGAAAAGGTGATGGTGCTATTCTTTTACTAAATAATGAACATATGGAAAATATTCAATTAGAAAATGTAATTAAAACAGAATCTTAAATATTATAAATTAAGATTATTATTTTTTAAATATTGTATGAAAGCATAATTATTTGGAAAAGTTTGTGTAGTTAATGGCGAAACACAGTTACATAATCCAGCTTGAATATTGTATTTCGCACGTTTTAATTTTAATAATATTCCCAAAGCAATGGCACTTAAATAACGCATATAAGATGCACCATTATTCCAATTTTGAAGCATATATTGATATAATTCAACTTGTTGACTAAAATTTAATATTGTTTTTGATACACTATTTACAACATTATATTGAGTATTCCAAGGGAATGTGTAAAAACAACCACATTTTTCTTCATAATTTAATTGATTTGCACGTTTTAAAGCACTATTAAAACCAACAAATTGAAGCATTACTTGAGGATTGTTTTCAAAATAAGTTGTAATAGCAGTTATATTATGAGCAATTGTTTCCGTATAAATAGCGGAAGGAACGCAAAGACGGTCTAAATCAGCAATGGTTGTGTAAACAATGATAGATGACATATGTAGAAAACTTTTTTTATCTAAATAATATTTAGATAAAAAAGTGTGTTTTGTGTAAAAATAATATATTTTTTCTTTTTACCTTTTTTAGGTAAAAAGTATTTAATTATAATCTTATATTATAATAGATTCTTATTATAATATGAGTGATTATCCACCAATACCTCAAGTAGATTCTAAAGGAGCTTCAAATTATTCCAAATTTGACACTTTAAATACTAAAGATTCAAGTAATATGAATAATCAAAATGAATTAACAACTATATTAAAGGATAAATATACATTATCTTATTCAGATTATGAAAAACAAAAAATTGCGGAACAATACAATCGTTTATATATTCAATCCAAAGAAGAAAATGAAGCACGAAATAAATTAAAAATAAATAAACGCATTTATAATCTTTCTTTAAAAGAATTAGTAGAAAATGCTTCACTTGTTTATATGAATGTATTAAATGAGTTAATTATCTTTTTTACAAATCCGGATGAGAAGAAAGATTGGAATAAATTTGCTCATATTTTTGTAAATAGTGATAATATGATTTATATTGGTCTTTTAATTGTTGCTATTGCTTTTGCGATTTGGATTATAGATGTTACACAATAATTAAGGGAAACCTAGGTTTCCCTTATGAACCCATCCTATAAAAAACAATATTTAGTTTTATTTATTGTATTAAATAAATTGTTTTCCGAACATTTATATAAAAAAAATATGCTTTAATTATTAACAAAATGTATTTATAACATTGTTCGGAAAACGTAATATTATAATAAAATTTTATTATAATTCATTATTTTTTTATACAATTTATTTTTTATACAATTTATTTTTTAGAGGAGGGTTCATAAGGGAACCTAAGGTTCCCTTATTAGGATGGGTTCATAAGGGAAACCTAGGTTTCCCTTACTTTAGGTAGCCATTTGCCCCTTTATTGCTTCGTGACTCTCATATCCCGTTATTTCAAAATCTTCTACTTTGAAATCTTCCACACTTTTTTGTCCCCTTTTCTTAATAGCTATTTTAGGGAAAGTATATGGTGTTCGTTTTAATTGTGTTTTTACTTGACATATATGATTCTTATAAATATGTGCATCACCAATGGATATAATAATTTCATCTGGAATAAGTTTTGATAAATGCGCAAAAATATAAGTCATTAGTGCCGTACTGCATATATTAAATGGTAATCCTAAAAATGTATCACATGACCGTTGATACATACTACATGATAATTTTCCATTATATACTCTAAATTGATATGTCATATGACAAGGTGGTAGTGCCATTGATTCTAAATCCACTGGATTCCATAAACTGATTAATATACGTCGGCTATCTGGTTCTTCTCGTAATAAATAAAGCACTTCTTCTACTTGATCAATTCCACCAGAAATTACTTTTCTATGTCCATTGTCATCTAACTCCCATTTAGCACCAAAATGTCTAAATTGATGTCCATATATAGGTCCTCCTTCTCCAATAGCATAATCTTTTAAACCACGTTTATCTAAAAATTCGCGTGATGTATTACCAGTCCATATGTTTACACCTTTTTCTTCAAGAAGTTTTGAATCACTTTCACCACGAAGAAACCATAATAACTCTTCAATAATTCCACGAGTAAACATTTTCTTTGTTGTTAAAAGTGGTAAAGTTCCGTTCTTTAAAGAAAAACGGATTTGAGTACCAAATTTAGATAATGTACCAACTCCGGTTCTATCATTACAATCGACTCCTTCGTGAAGTACATCATAAATAAGTTGTAAATAATTGCGCTCATCATTCATAAAATTATAACCTAAAACATCTAATCCGTGATAAAGACGATATTCATTACCACTATCTTCAGATTTTCGGACGTGGTGAAGTACCCAACAATCATTATAAAAATCGTAACAATGAGACCCATTATTTACATTATTATTTTTAACTGTTTTTTTAAAAGCCATGTCAAAAGGAAATTTCACAATTTTGGCATCTTTATATTCATCGGAATGAATGTCTATTTTTAGATTCATTTTGGTAATATACATATTTTGAATGTAATAATCATACATATACTTTTCAAAAAATTCAGTAAATATTGCTCCTCCACCAATAATAAAAGCATTTTCAATAAATAAACTTAAACGATAATCTGAATGCATGATTTTAAGAGCATTTCCTAAAGAATTAATAAAATATAACTCTTTCTCTTCATCAAATACAAATTCTTCATATGAAACTCCGCTATTTCTATCTATTACAAAATGATAACGATTTTTTAATGGTTTCCCAATGGATTGATATGTATTATAACCCATAATTAAAGCGTTTTTTCGTTCATATGTTGTACCATTTTCATCCGTAATTGGTTTTGTAACACGCATTGTAATTTCGCGAAAATGAGCCATATCTTCTTTACCTATTTCTGAATTTCGGTTCCAAGGCAATTGATTATTAATACCACAAATATAATCATTCGCGTAAGCAGCAATAATGTTAAAAAATACCATTTTACTATATATTTTTAAAAATATATATATATTTCTATAATATTTTTTTAGATTATATATATGTAGATTAAACTCTTTTATATTTATTTTTATAAAAAAAATAATAAATTTTGTTTACGTTAATCGCTTTAGTTCATATTTTGTTAAAAAAATTTATTATTTTTTAAACATAATATATAGTTCATTCTATATTTATTACAAAATATTTATTTTGTTTACGATACTTTAAAATGAACTTTGTATCAAATTCTGATGATTCAAATTCATTTAATGAAGCTGAATTCAATAAAGCAATAGAATCTATTGCTGAACTTAAAGCTCAGAAAAATACTTTATTTAACACAATGAATATTAAATATGAACCAAAAGATAAACGTACATTACAAATGTACATTAATGAAGAAATTGAACCTCGTGAAACACTTGGAACACATAATCCGTGTCAATTAAAACCGTCAATGAAATCTTTAAAATGTAGTGATGAAGAGTGGAAAGAAATTGAAACTATGATTGCAAATCCAGATATGTCAAAACATATTTGTATTCAAACAACATATAGTTATACTTTCTTTATTTACAATTCACCTAAACATGGTTTAGTTGAAATTACTTACTCAAATTGGTCTGGATGTTATGCTTCCGTAACACCGATTTGTCGTAATTATTTAGCATCTAATATTAGAACCCAAGAAGTTAAAATGACGTTTAATCGTTATTTAATGGAAATCACATCGTGTTATGTTGATTCTTTTATTATTAATCCTTCATTACAAATGAATGATAGTATTCGTGCTTTAGTAGAATCTAAAAAAGACGAGATTACTGAGTTTTATACCTCAAAATCTAAATATACAATTGATATGGTTCCTGAGGAGTATGTAAAAAATTTGTATATTACACTGGGAAATATTGATAATGTAACATATTTTGTTACTAAAACAAAGCTTTGTATGAAAGATTATGATGATAATAAAGAGTTTTTAATTCTTTTTGCTGAAGTTGATAAACACAATTTTGTTTCAACATTTTTAGAACTTTCTTAATAAAAATATATAAAATATATATAACGTAAAAGAAAATAAAAAATATTATAAAAAAATGAAAAATAAAAATAAATACAATGATAAATGATATTAAAAGATATATAAAATATACATTTTGTTAAAAATGATTGCTTACAACCCATTTTATTTGAGTAGTGAAAGTATATACATTAAAAAATTAACTTTTTTAACAAATAATTATTTTTTTAATAAGAAAAATGATTTTATGTCATACTTTTTATTTATATATGATTATATAAATCAATGTAATTATATTCCGATTTTGTTACAAATTTTTGTAATGGAATTTATTCGTGAATATTTATTACGAACATCAAAATTACTGTTATTTGAAATAAAAGAAGAAAGTGCAGAAAATAATGATTTTTATATCATTTTATTTTTTGTAACTATCCGTATATTGAATAATATTTATATAAAGTATAAATATAATTTTGACAGAAAATATGAACGTGTAATTACAAATGCGTTTGAAAAAAATATTTTTATTCAACGTTGTAAAATACCTTTTCATATTCGGCAAAAGTTGAATATGAGTAAATTTGAAGAGTTAAAGAATATTGTATCAGGAAATATGAATAATATGATAAATAACATTTTTGAATCATTTGTGAATATTATTACAAATGTAATATTATCTTTTTGTACATTCTATAAACATAATATGATGACTCATTATTTCGTAATGATTGTTTCATTATATTTTCTTTTTACAAATATTTTATATCCAATGCGGAAAAAACAAATGAAAATTCGTGTTTCAAATAGAAAATTATTTAGTAAAATGTATAATGAAATGAGTTTATTAGATTTTAATTTTGTAGCGTTTTTAGAACATATGCATATTTATGATAAAATACAAAATAAAGCATTAGAAATACATCATATTCGAACTCATATGAAAAATATGAGTAAAAATATTTTTTCAATTGTTCATTATTGTTCAGACTTTTTCTTAATCATTATATTATTTAATAACTATTATAGTGGTTTACGCAATTATTACATTATTGTAACAACATTATCATCACTTTTTGATGTTAGTAAAACGTTACTTAATAATATCAGCGATATTGAAGAAAGTGTTGAACATTATACTGAATTTTCGGAATATTTAAAAGATATTCCAAATGATTCTGAATTTGTATATGCGAAATCTATTACATATCCACTAAAAATGGATATAAAGATACCATTATATAATGATTATGTTGTAAATGGAGTAGTTCAAATAAATCGTAATGATAAGATATTTATTACAGGTCCTTCAGGAGCTGGTAAATCAACTGTTGCTAAAAAAATTGCTGGGTATGACTATTATGAAAGCGGAAAAGCTATTTATAGAAATTGTGTATATTATTTAACACAAGATTACAACGAAAGTTGGTCTAATAGTAATTATACTTGGAACGAATTATTTCCAAATATGAAATCGATTGATGAAGTTAAAAGCTATGTGTTACATTTTGCTTTCCCACTTTCTAAATTTAGTGAACATACTACATTAGAAGATGAAATTCCAATGTTAAGTGGTGGAGAAAAGAAACGACTACAATATGCTTTTCTTTTTAATCGTGATTTAACAAATAATCAAAATAATAAAGAAATTATTATTTTAGATGAACCACATAAAGATTTAGATGAAGCTACTGCACTTTGTATGATTCAAGGAATTGAAAAATTACTTGAAAACAAATGCTTAATTATTATTAAACATGAGAAGCCTTGTATAAGGGTTGGCGACTCCGAGAAGCCGAATGATTGGTCTAATTGGAAAGAAATTCATGTAAATAATAAAGGAATCATTTCAATTCTATAAAATAATATATATTATAAATTAAATTTAACATCCATTTTTAACTAAAAAATTTACATTTCAATAATAATGTTTTCTTCTTTATTCGAAAAGCTTTTAAGTAAACTTTTAAGTTCTTTTACTCCTCCAGCTTTTAATATATCACAGCTTTTAATACCTATTTTTGTCAAAGAAGCTTGACTAATATTATCTTTTAATCCATTATCAATAATTTTTTGTAATAAATGATTCATAAAATCGCTATCTTCTTTCTTTTCTTGAACCAATGCTACATCCACATTATACTTTTCAACCATATTTTTAATCACATTCATTTGTTCACTACTTCGTTTAAATCGCTCTTTATATTGATTTTCTAAGTTAATAATCATTTTGCGGTCTTTTTCCAACATTTCTACTTCATAACCTAAATATTTATTCATTGAATCAATCATTTTAATAAAATCATCATTTAATTCATTATTTTCATTATTTTCATGATAAAATTTATTTCTCATAATCAATTCTTCTATCACAAATATTCCATATTTAATCATTTCCACATTATTTTTAACATTACTTATATAAAGTGTTGGAATACCAAAATGATAAGCTATATTAAAATATCGCGAATTAATATTTGCATTATTCATAGAATATAATATTGCTCCATTAATTTTGCCATTTTTCCCAGAAATTTCAATATCATTAATAAATTTCGATTTATCATTTGAAGAAAGTGCGTTTACATTTTTAACTTCAACTAATATATTGTATTTCCCATCATTTGAGCTCATATACAAATCACTCATTGATGCATTATTTTTAGATGTATCAAGTACATTGTATTGGGAAAAGTTTTGAGTTAAATAATTGTAAACAATTTGTTCTCCAACACTACCTTTTTGCGCCGTTGAAACACCAACATAAGTATTAAAAGATTGAAGTTCAGAAAGGATTGAAGAAACGCGATTATTGAGCTCTTCAATACTTTTTTCATTTTGCTTTTCAATAAGTAGCCGAAGTTTTTCATCTTTTTCTTTTAATTCATTTTTAAGATAAGAAACTTCGGATTCGCGTTGAGCACGACCTTTTTCAATAAATCCGTTTATTTGTTCACTTTCAATTGATTTTTCTTTTTTCAAATTTTGCTCATATTCTTTTATTTTCAATTCATAATTTTCAATTTTGCGGTTATACTCTTTTTCTAAATTTTCTATTTTTTCTTTTTGAGATTGAAATAATGCTAGTTTTTCAATATTATTATAAACATCAATACCATATTGAAGAATTCGTTCACTATGTTCTTCAAAATTGGGTGGTAATAATACTTCTTTTTTACATAATATTTTAATTTCCATTTTTAAATAAATCATGTAATAATTATATATTTTTATATAAAAATCTTTTAAGTTGCTATTTTGTTAAAAAAAATGATTTATGTAAAAATGATTTTTAGAAAAAGAAAAAAGAATTATTTTAGAAAAGAAAAACTATATTATTTAAGTAAATGATAATTTATAACTTCGTTATAAATTATCAATATCAGCAAACACTAGTGTGTTTGCTGTTAAATTACGCCTTCGGCGTGCCGGCTTCGCCGGTGGCGAAATTTCGCCACATTGCGGACAGTAGTCCGCGTAATTGATGCGATTAGCATCAACAGTAATATTATTTTTGTGTACACAAAAATAATATATTTGTTTAATCTATTTTTTTAATAAAATAAAAAAAGATAAAATAAGTATTTATTCAAAAATACCTTTTTCAGAAAAATAAAATTAAATAAAAATAATAAAATAATATTTATTCAAAAATACCTTTTTTTATATAAAATGAAATAAAAATAATAAAATAATATTTATTCAAAAATACCTTTTTTTATATAAAATGAAATAAAAATAATAAAATAATATTTATTCAAAAATACCTTTTTTTTGGAAAATAAATAAAAATAATAAAATAATATTTATTCAAAAATACCTTTTTTTTGGAAAATAAATAAAAATAATAAAATAATATTTATTCAAAAATACCTTTTTTTTGGAAAATAAATAAAAAATAATTTATTTTATACCTTTATAAAATCTATTTTATACATTTATAAAATCTATTTTATACATTTATAAAATAGATTTTACCTAAAAGGAAATAATAAAAAAAATGGTTCAAATCAAATATGGAAAAAACGCAAAAGAAAATTGGGATTTAATTGAAAATGCTTCACCTGATGATTTATGGTTTCATATAGATAATTATCCTTCAACACACGTAATATTAGAATATCATGAAAGTGAACAAGTAAATATAGAAAAATATATAAATGAGTGTGTAGAGCTATGTATTGAAAAAACGCCAAAAATAAAGAGTTATGTACCAAAATTGAATAAAGTAAAAGTAATATATACAAAAGTGGAAAATATTAAAAAAGGGAAGTGTGTAGGAGAAGTAATTATACAAAATCATCATTTCGTAAAATCGAAAATAGTTAAAATAAATTAATAATATTTTCCATTATCAATAAATCCTTTATTACGAGTTCTTGAAGATTCGTAATTAGGAATATTGACTTGATAATTTGCGTCAATTTCATATTTGTCATATTCTTTAATTTTCATAATTTCTTTTGTTTTATCTTTATGTAAATTACAAATTTGGGTAATTTCGGATAAACATTTATCACGGGTTCTTATATTACGCGTTTCGCAATAATCGAATTTTCGTGTTTCTAAATTATAAGGTTTATGAATAGTATCAAATATATATTTATTTTTCATAACACTATAATAACGATCCACATATGAAAAATCCTCTTTTAGTGATTGAGGATTTGAATAAATATATGAAATAATAGCTTTATCTAATTTTTCGAGTACTAAATAACCAGCTTTATCACTTTGAATGCGTTTTAAACCACCATCAGTATAAACAAAAGCATATTTACCATCAAAATAAATATTTTTATTTTCATCATTTTCCATAATTAAATTTAAAAAATTCTTGTGTAAATAAAAATCTTTATTTTGAATTGCATTTCGTGGAATATGAGAATGGGAATAATTATTTTCAACAAAATCTTTTAATTCAAAATTATAATTATTTTGAGAACTATTATTATTTATATTTTGAATATTTTGAATATTATTATTATTTTGAACATTATTATTAAGATTTTGAATATTAATTTGAGAAGGATGATTCATATTATTTAATTCTTTTTTTTCAATAACTGTTAAATTAAATATTCTTCTACTTTCACAATTCTTACTATTTTTAAAATGTCTTTCTAAATTTTCTTTTCTTAAATAAATAGACCCACATCTTAAACATTTAAATTTACGCACACCGTCTATATAAACAGTGTAATCTTCTTTTTTAACTAATTCTTTATTTTCTAAATTCTCTTCTAGATTCTCTTCTAGATTATCTTCTAGATTCTCTTCTAGATTATCTTCTAAATTATTTTTTAAATTATTTTTTAAATTTTCTTCTAAATTTTTATTTTGAACTAAACTTTTTTTGTTATTATAATTACTTAATTCGCTAACATTGTTTATTATATTTATGATATTATTATTATATTTTGTAACTAAACAAATTAATTGTGAAATTGATAATAAATTTATATTTACTGTATGTTCCATAAAATAATAACGATTATTTACAGATAATTCTTTAAATTCATTATCTGAATATAAACAATTATAATTTGCTTTACATAAATTTTTTTTATTACAATGCTTATTCATATCATTTTTAGAAAAAGATATATAAAAACATCTATGACAAACATAGCCAGAATTTTCTTTTGTAAATTTCATTTTATATAAATATATAAAATTCTTTTTATATCTATTATTTATAATTTAAAAAAATAAATATAAATACGAAAAAATCATTTTTTTTAAGAAATTATTTTATTTTATTATTAAATAGTTGATATTATATAAATAAACATATTACCATATATAGTAGTACTTTATTTAATGTAATTTATTTCTAAAAAAATACGAAATTTTATGTCAAAATTTCTCCGCTTCCTCCGCTTTCGCCGATTTTAGAAATTCACCAACATTGCAAAATAAAGTCTCAGAAAATAAAAGACTTTTTTATATTTCCAAAATTTTAAAAGTTTTGGCGGACTTTGCAAAACCAATGTTGTTGTTTTTCTAAAATCGGCGAAAGCGGAGGAAGCGGAGAAATTTTGACATAAAATTTCGTATTAATTGCGAATTAAAATAAATTAATTTATACCTACATAATAATCATTAAATTAATAAATTAAATTATAAAATATAACGTTACATTTTATAATTTTCGTATTTATAAAGAAAATTTCGCATTTTTTTTATTTTAGTATTTTTAATTAAATTATTTAATATTATTTTTCTTATTTCGGCGAAATTTAAGTAAATTTTATACGAAATTTCGTATATTTAAAGAAATTATTAATTCTTTATTTTACATAACTTTTTATAATTCATCTAAAAATAATTTATTTAGATTTTGTTTATAAATACAATTTTTATTATTTACCAAATGATTATATAAAGTATCTTTTTTTATATATTTTGAATTACAATGCGGACATTTGAAGTTTCTAATATTATTTTCATAAATTATATAATTTTTATTATATATAATTTCATTATCTTCTTTTACATTTTTATTATATTTTTCAATATTTAACTCTTTTTCTAAATTTTCGTTCAGAATATTTAGAAAATTATTATTATGATGTAAAACTATATATTTTAACTCTTGTAATGTTAAAAAATTGATATTTATAATATCATTACTAAAATAATATCTATTATTTAATGATAAATCTTTATATTCAGTTTCATTAAGTAAACAATTTGAGTTATTTTTACATATATTTTTTTTATTACAATGTTTTAACATATCGCTTTTTCCAAAACAAACATATAAACATCTATGGCAAATAAAACCAGAATTATCTTTTGTGAAATTCATTCTTTGAATAAATATATAAAATTCTTTGAATAAATATATAAAATTCTTTGAATAAATATATAAAATTCTTTGAATAAATATATAAAATTCTTTGAATAAATATATAAAATTCTTTTTATATCTATTATTTTATAATTTAATTAAAAATAAATCATAAAAATAATAATGTATTTTAACAATTTTTTTTAATTTATATTATTATTTATTATATCATATTGATATTTTCGTTTTTTACATAATTCTGGATTAGCTAAATGTTCCATATAATTTTCTTTTCTTTTATATAAAGAATAACATTTATTACATTTATAATATTTAATTCCATTTATAAAAACAGTTATTTTATCAATATTTAATGGTTTATTGCTTATTATATTATTACTTGTTTCATTATTTGTTTTATTATTTTGTATATTAATTGTATCATTATTTAGTATGTTGTTATTTTGAATTACATATTTATTTACTGTATTTAAATTATCAATAATATTAAGTTTTTCTTTATAATTTTTAACTAAAAATATTAAATGTTTTTTTTCTAAATCATCTATTTTAATTGAATTTATAAAATAAAATCGCTTATTTAATGATAATTCAATAATTTCACTTTTAGATAAATCACTATTACATACAGTTTTACATAAAGTTTTTTTATTCAAATGTCTTTGTAAATCTGATTTATAAAAGAACGTATGTAAGCATCGATTACATATAAAGCACGAATTGTCTTTATTATAACAAAATGTATGAATTGCTTTATTTAATATAATTGTATTTTTTTCAACGTTATCTATTTCTTGATTATCATTACTAATTTCTTGATTATCATTATTTATTTCTTGATTATCATTATTAATTTCTTGATTATCATTATTTATTTCTTGATTATCATTATTTATTTCTTGATTATCATTATTTATTTCTTGATTATCATTATTTATTTCTTGACTATCATTATTTATTTCTTGATTATCATATTTTAATTCTTGATTATCATTATTTATTTCATTATCATAAATTTTATCATTATTATCATCTATAAATAAATACATATTATTACATAAAATTTCATTTTTATAATCTTCTAATAAATATCTTAAATTATTTCTTCTATAGTTATAATTAGATATGGCATTTTTTTCATTAAATTTATTCTTTATAAAATCAAAATATTTTTTATTAAAATGTTCATCAAAATAAATATTTATTTTACGAAATGTGTTATATTTATAATCAAAAAATATATCAAAATCTAAATCACAAAATGCAATAATATCATTTTTAATAACATTATATATTTTGTTAAAAATTATTTGAAGGCTTCCTGTAAAATATTCATTACCTTTTTCATATTTTAATTCTAAATTTGTTAATGTTTTTATACATTTTTGTTCATTTTCATATAAATTATTTATTTTAAAATAATAAATAATTTCACTACCTTTTTCATATGAATTATATCTATTATATGAATTATGTGGTTCTAAATTTTGATGAACACCTAATTTATATATTGGTTTATTTTTAACCGCATATTCATAAGGGTATATTAAATATAATATACCAACTTGTTTACATCTAGTAGATTGAAACTGTATTTGTGACATTTTTAACAAATTATTATATTATATTTAATAAAATAAAGATTATAAAAATAAATAATAATGTAAATCATTTTTTATTATTTTTTAACAAAATAGTATTTATATAAAAGATTTACGTTATTTCATTTAATCTATAAAAAAATTTACTTTAAAAAATAAAAATAAAAACAAATAATTAAATAATATTCCAATACACATCATCAAAAGAAGTGAAATTAACATAATTGCACTTTAATGCGATTTTTTCGCCAACTCGGTAAATCGTATTTTTCTGTAAAATAAATCCGTCAAAACCAATGGATTTAATATAAAATTTAATACCGAATTTTGTAACATTTGTAATATAAGCATCATACGTATTTTCTTTATGTTCATTTAAATATCCCATTAATTTCCATCTTTTATATATTTTTTCAAAATCGCTATTTAATGTTTCGCGGTTATTAATATGTTCTAATAAACCGTCTAAATTCTCATATACATAACCATTCATCATTCTCATAACAATTACATCATTATATCGTCGAATAGGACTTGTAAAATGTGTATAATGTTCCAAATCTAAACCATAATGTCCGTGTGTATCTTTATTATAACTTGCGGTTCTATATTTTTGTATCATAATAATACTATCAATCAGTTCATCACCAGTAATATGGTCTTCTATATTTAAAGAAATAGGTTCAGGGTGAATGCGCTGAGGTATTTTATTAGGACTTACTTGATTCATATGTTCGGTAACAATGCGGTTTGCATTAATCATCATCATTTCAATTAAAGTATGACTCCAACTATTCATATTTTCATAATAAATTTCTGTTAAATTACCGTTATTAGAATCAATTTTGTAGGTTGGTTGAATAACATTAAGCCGTCGTTTATAATATTTTTCACATAAGCTTTTTAAGTAAGGAAATCCAGTACTATTATCATTTTCTAAATGTAACACATTATCATAATCATAACGATTTTTAACAAGAATAGTACTGGGATAAATGTCATAAAATAAGATGGGTAATTTTCCTTTATCATACTCTTTGCTTTCATCAACAGCAAATTCGACGGTAATGACATTACGTTTTTTTCCGCGTAATAAGGAAAAGTGGTTTTCACTTAAGTTTTTGGGTAACATATTTACATTTTCGAAATGGTTATAAAAAGTTAAAGCTAAATGCGCAGCGCGTTTTTCAATAAAGCTATCTAAATAAAGTTGATTTGCATCCACAATATGGACGTATATTTTTTTAGAAATAGGGTCAAAAGATAAAGCATCATCAAAATCTTTCGATTGAATGGGGTCGATATTAAATGTATTTAAATGTTCAAGATTTTGAAAATTTTTTGTAAAAAAGTGTTTATGTTCAGGAAGTTTATGAATCTTAAGATTATAGAAAGGTGGTGTTATAAGATCTGCATCATTATAAATATCATTTAATATTTTGTGATCATTGATTCGTAAATCAATATGTCCGTAATCACGAATGAGAGTATTATAATCTTTACCAATTTGAATCATATAGCGGTAATTAAGATTTAATGGTTGTTTGAATGATTGTTTAATAAAGCAATGAAAATTGCGACTTAGTAGTGGTGTAAAAAAATAATGTTTATTGCTATTTGGGTCAGAGCCAGTATAAATACCAATTGTTTTAAACATTTTTCTATATTTAATTTTAATAATATTTACATAACCATTTTCGGCAATATTGTATAAAATAATATCATTGGGTAGTATTTGGCTATATAAAAAGTTTTTAACAAAATGTGTTTTTTTAACATCATAACTATCGATAGAAAAGAATAGACCTTTTTGTAATACTTTTCCTTCAAAAACAATATTTTCTTCAAATTCCATTAAAAATAAACTAAAATACTTATTTTTAATCAATATATAAAAAAAGTGAATAAAACGAAATAAAAATAGCTTATTTTTTTAGAAGAAAGTAAGCTTGAGAAGAGTAAAAGAGTAAATCAACTGGGTTCATATTTTTAATCATAGATATGTAATGATTATTTTTCATAACATAAATATTTGCGTAATATCTTTGATAATCATTTTTTAATAAAGTTTGAATATACATTTTTAAATCCAATTCTTCTTCAATCATTTGATTAATAAGCCCATTTTTAATAAATACAATTTCAAATGGATTATGAAAATGATGAGTATAATGATAAAAATCAATCATATTATGGGTATCTTTTTTAATAAAAAATAATAAATACCCATCTTTAGTAGGGTATAATGTGTAACCATTTATATTTTTAAAAGATTGAATATTATCATTATTGATGATAAGAGAGTGTAAATTGGAAATGCGACCTTTGATAATAATTTTAAGATAGTGATGTTGATAATGATTTTCAACTTTATTGGCTCCAGAGGAGCCGTCAGATATTTTATCTATACTTTTCTGATATGAAGAATGGTTGCTTTCATTATCAATAGAATCATTCTCTTTATTAGTAGAATCAAAATGATGATCGATAAGATGATCTACTATATACTTTTCATTATAGAAAGTATTTTTATTACCTGATAAATAACATTTTTGAATACATGATGAAGAAGATGAAGAAGATGAAGAAGAAGAGGATACTGAAATGATTGAATTATTATCACAACAATGGTTATTATCAGAATGGTTGTAACAATTACATAATTGGTTATGATTTATTGGACATCTCATTTACGTTATAAAAATGAATAATATACTATATATAATAAACAAAATAAATTATTTACGTTAATATTTTGTTAAAAATATTAAATGCTTTAGATGTTAATGTGTTAAAAATAATTGAAAAAATAAATAATATAAAATAGTGGTATAATATATAATAATAAAAAATAATTTAATGAAAATCTGTGATTTTTTTAATAAGATTTGTAGTGTATTCAATTGTAATATATTTGATTGTATCTATAAAATGTTTTGTATGGAATCTTCAACCAAAAGGTGTAAAGTAGAGAAGATTTCAGATGAAGATTTAAATAAGAAACAAATATTTCGAAAGCGTAATTCGTATACAAATTTAAGTGAAGAATTTAAGGAGTATATAAATGAAGCGTTAAAAGAAGACGATAATGAAAAATACAATAGTAAATTAATATTAAGTATTGATGATAGAACACCATTTTTACAAAATAAGAAATCAAAAAGTGAAATACGAGAGAAGATTATGTATATGGAAACGTGTACGTATATAAAATGTAAAATGTGTGGTAAAGAGTTTAATAATAGTACGATATATTGTATGTATGATAATCATTATTGTTCAGAGCAATGTAGACATAAAATGTTATTTAAAAAATAGCAAAAAAAATATGTAATCTATAAATAATAATGTTACTAGAAAATTATTCATTCGTAAAATTTGTAATAAATATATTAGAATGTATAGATTATATGTATAAATGTATTTATAAAAAAAACGATTATAAAAAAATAAAAGGAATAGAATATAAAGATTCTGCACATAATTTATTTTTAAATAGAGTTCATCAATGTTATCATTGTAAAAGAGATATAGATGATATAATGTATTGTTATAAGGATAATCATTATTGTTCAGAAGAATGTAGAAATGAATATATATAAAAAAGAGCAAAAGAAAAAAATATTATGATAAAGTAGAAAAGAAAAAAAGTAAAAATGGGTATAGAAAGTGAATTAAGTCAAGCATTTATGGGTTTATTTAAGAGTAGTAGTATGATGAGCGGGGGTGGTATAAATAATAAAGTAGGTACATTTTTTTATTTATTATTATTTTTTTTAATCATATTATTATTAAGATCATTTGTAGTAAAGATAGCGTATAATCATGTAATGCCTACGTTAATGTATAGTGTAAATAAAGGTGAAAAGTCATATGAAGAAACAATAAAGAATTTTAATGAAATTTCGTATGTAGAAGCATTGTTGTTAGTAATATTATGTAGTATGTTATTTAGTAGATAAAAGTTTTGAACCAAGATGTTTATTCAGCTGAATGAGCTCCTTTTATTTTACTAAATAAGTAACGTAAATAAGATATATAAAAAAAATGATTTTTTTTAATAAAAAGGTTTTATATGATATAATGTATCATATAAAAGAAGTAAAAAATGTCTGAACATAATATAACAATTGATGGGCCACTAAAGCACATTATGAGTGAAGATGATTCAATAATTGTAATGTTTGTGAAGGCATTTTTAGCGCTTCAATTGCTAAGAACATTTATATTTGGAATAAAGGCGTGTGGATTATATATTATCTATAATGTTGTATTAAAAATTGGATTTAAGGGTTTACCGAGAATCCAGTATATCCAATTTTTCATTCTATTATTATCAATAGAAATGGCGAAATATGTTATTTCTGATTCATTTTTTGCATCAGAAAAATCTGATTAAACAATTTTTTAATAAAATAAAAAAAAGAAACTATTATAAAAACAACGATTAAAAAGAGTGATAATTCTTTCAGAATTATCACATATCAACAAACACTATTGTTTGTTGATAAACACGCCTTCGGCGTGTGGGCGAAAATCCGCAAGCGGATTTTACGCAGCGGACTTTTGTCCACATAATGCACACTATGGTGTGCGTGGTAGTGCGTTAGCACTATAAATCACAATTGTAGATTTTAATATAATTATTATAAAAAATAGTTTTAGTTAAAAAGTAATAATTTATTTATAAATTATATAATTTAATGAAGTTAAATTATTAAAAATCTATTTTTTTAGAAAGAGAGAAAAAGAAAAAAAGTAAAATAAATAATTTTTATATAAATAGTTTTAGTTAAAAAATAAAAAATAAAAAGTGTTACTAAAATAAGGGTATAAATAAAAAATGAGTAGAGTACCAAGTTTAAAAGATATATTAGATGATATACAAGATGAAGTAAGTGACAGTGATGAAGGTGAATTTGAGGAAATAGTACCGCAAGTAGTTCAAAAGAAACCATTATTAGATATTCCAGATGAATATCGTGTATTAAATAAACCGAAAATGAAAGAAGAAGAAGTTTACAATAAACAAATGTATAATAACAATAATTATAATAATCAATATACGAATATACAACAAGTTGGTAGATATAATCAAAATGTCAAAAGTGTTCCATTAACGGAGGCAAATTTAATGAAAGTAAGTGGTGAATCAATGATATCATATGATATACCAAAATATGAGTCGATAGAAACGAAATCCATAAAAAGTAAGAAATCACATACTTCAGAAAGATCTGAAAAGTCACATAAGTCAAGCAAGTCTCATAAATCATCTGTATCTTCAATTGATTTTTCAGTAGGAGAAGATAATCAAAATCGTCATATTAAATATGATTATGAAGATGATAATGATGATGATAGAAGGTCTCAAATATCATCATTATCCGCAGGAAGTATAAAATCGCAAAAAATGAGTTATTATGAAAAGCCAGTAATAAAAAGTAAACCTAAAGAATATGATAATGAGTCAATAGTTAGTAAAATAAGTAAGAAATCGCATATATCAGTATCAAGTATGAGTTCATTAGATTCAAATATTTCAAAAAGTAGTATACAAAGTAAAAAAAGTGAAAAGCCATTAATTCAATCATTATATCCAAAAAAAATGGAATCAAATCCGATGGCTTTTGATAAATTTTCGAATCAAAACAAAGAAGAAGAAAAGGCAAAAGTTGATATAAAAAAAATAAAAAATGTGGAAGAATTCAAAGCAAAGGTAAATAGGTATATTGCGTTAGATGATGAAATATGTGCTTTAATGGAAGGATTAAGAGCGCGAAAAAAAGAAAAACAAGAATATGAAAAAGAGTTATTAAATTTTATGAAGGATAATCAGATAGATTCGATAAAGAGTAAAAATGATAATAGTCAAATAGAACTTATATCTAGAAAAAAAAGTGAAACATTAAATAAAGATTACTTAATGAATTGTCTTACTGATTTGTTAAGGAATAAGAGTACTGCAGAAAATATAACAAATTATGTGTATAGTAAACGTGGAAGTATCGAAATTGATAAAATAAAACGAGTTAAAGAAGGTAAAAAGAAAAAAGATAAATATTAAATTTATTTAGGTATAAAGTGATTGATTGTATATGGAGTATTTAAGAAAAAAAGATGGGGTATATTAAGTGTAAAAGTCTTCGATGTAAAGAGTGTAGTAAATACTTATTATAAGAATGTTAAAAAGTATAAGAAGCATATGATGATATTAAAAAAGAGTGCTCTAGATATAATATTATTGTATGAGAGT
>JACCDY011026474.1_pt1 | contig 26068 bp, 23 predicted proteins | sample 7446391 | NCBI WGS metagenome assembly JACCDY01 (sample SAMN15323451, study PRJNA562643) | freshwater metagenome | isolation source: river surface water | place: USA:Blue River Watershed | collected 2017-08-18 | reverse complement strand
TCAATTTTATCAAAGAAAGAAAGAGAAAAATTTATGGAGGTTATGCACAAAATCATTTAATCAAAATGAAAAATGAAAATGATGTTTTTTACAAAGAATTAGATATGGCTGATATTGAATTTTATACTTATGAACCATTAAAAGATGTTATTGATTTGTGTGATTTATTACATAGCAAAGGTTATAAATTTATTCAGGGAGCTGAGGGTGTTCACAACGAAACTTATAAAATATTTGTTAACTTTATAAACTATTGTGATATCACATATATGCCTAAAAATGTTTATGATAATTTACCAGTTATTGAGGATAAAGGTATATATTATTCTCATCCTCATTTTATGTTAGTTGATGCATTTAGAGTTTATTCTGACCCTTTAACATCTTATTTTAGATTAGATAAAACTTTTAATAGATTTACAACATTAATGAAATATTATCCTTTTGACTTGTCTAAAGCTAATGATAAAGTAGAATATAAAAATATACCTGAAGAAACAAAAAGATACGTAAGACATCATATTTTACATAATTCTCAATTAATAGTTATCGGTCATTATGGTTATAATTATTTAGTTAAAAAATCCATGGAAAAATTTGCTGTTAAAGATTGCCCTTATTATCAAGCAATCAGTATCAATTATGATGAAGATAAAACAAAAATATTAAATTTCCTTCAAAAAAATCTAAAAAATATTACCAGTAAAGAATTCTATCCTTTTACTCAATTCTATGATAAACATATGGAATATTTTCAAGATGGAGTATGTATTTTAAAATTATATGGACATAATAATAGATGTATTGTTAACCAATTTTCTGAAAAGAAAAAAGTATTTTTTGGAACATTTCAATTAATATTTTTATATTTATTAGTTGATTATAATTATGCTATTGTAAGAAGAGATGAAGTAGAAAAAAGAAATTACATGATTTTAATAACTAGATTGTTAAAAGCTAGAGAACACTATTTAGATAGTCATAATAAAAATATTCTTGATAGAACTCCATTCCAAGAATTCACATTACAATGTTTAGGTAGTACAGAAGACCCTTTAAGAATGGCAAGATTAGAAGAAAGAAAGAAGAAAGAGGCTGGTAAACAAATTAAGTTTAGGTATGATCCAAAGGGAACTCCTGGTAAAATACCCGAGTTTAGATTTAGTAATAGTTCAGGGAATCAAATTTTACAAAAATAAATTTAAAAAATTTTAAAAAATATAAAATAATATCTAACATTAATATATATATATGCCTAAAACAATCAAAGTTCATTTATTTGCACTTGAAGATCCTTTTAAAGTAGATCCTGTACCTGCTACAGCCCCTGAAGGTGGTCTTGTTAGTAACGGCACTAACTATTATAAAAGAGCAAGAATATATAATATAGCTATACCTGCTGCTCCTACCGCTGGTGCAGATCCTAACGCATATTTTAATACTTCTGATTTCTCTGTTGCTTTACCTGCCGATTTCAAAAAAGAATTACTTAAAAAACTCAAATCTGAAGGTTGCAAAGCTTATACATACTCCAGAATTGTTTCTACAGGTGAAACTGACACTGCACCTGCTGATCAATCTAAAAAAGCAGACCATGATGATGATTTTTACAGAACTAAAGCAAAATTATTTAAATTAGGTGCTTCAACTAGCGATAACGGTGAAATAGTATTAGCTGTATCAGATAGTCCTATTGCAGTAGCTTTAAATTATTCAGGGGCAGGTGCTGCTCCTTTAGCTCACGGTGACGCTTCTGCTCCTTTAGCCGGTGGTGGTAAAAAGATAAAAGGAAGCAAAAAATCCTTTAAAAAAGCAAGCAAAAAGGCCTCCAAAAAACGTTCTAAGAAAATGAGTGGTGGTGGTAAAAAGAAAAGCAAAAAATCCTCTAAAAAAGGAAGCAAAAAATCCTCTAAAAAAGGAAGCAAAAAACACACTGGTGGTGGTAAAAAAAGAAGCAAGAAATCATCCAAAAAGGCCTCCAAGAAATCCTCTAAAAAAGCCAGCAGAAAAGGATCTAAGAAATCCAGTAAGAAAATGAGCGGTGGTGGCAAAAAGAGAAGTAAAAAATCATCCAAGAAAGCTTCTAAAAAATCCAGCAAAAAATCCTCTAAAAAAGGAAGCAAAAAACACACTGGTGGTGGTAAAAAAAGAAGTAAGAAATCATCCAAAAAGGCCTCCAAGAAATCCTCTAAAAAAGCCAGCAGAAAAGGATCTAAGAAATCCAGTAAGAAAATGAGCGGTGGTGGCAAAAAGAGAAGCAAGAAAGCTTCTAAAAAGGGTAGCAAAAAATCCAGTAAAAAGGGCTCTAAAAAAATGAGTGGTGGTGGCAAGAAAAGAAGTAAAAAATCATCTAAAAAGACCTCTAAGAAATCCTCCAAGAAAGGAAGTAAAAAACACACTGGAGGTGGCAAAAAAAGAAGCAAAAAAGCTTCCAAAAAAGCTTCCAAAAAGGCCTCTAAAAAACGCTCTAAAAAATCTTCCAAGAAATCCAGTAAGAAAATGAGCGGTGGTGGCAAAAAGAAAAGCAAAAAATCCTCTAAAAAGGCCTCTAAAAAATCTTCCAAAAAAGGGAGAAAACACTAAATAAATAAAAATTATTAAATTTTCTAGGTTTATAATAATGTCTAAAACTACTATAAATCTTGAACAAAACGGTAGAATATTTCCAAGTTGGGTAATGAAAAATTTTAAAAGATATGTATTACCTGAAATAGTTCGTAAGGAAGGAGAAGATCCTTGTAATGAACCAGTTATTGCAGATAAGTTAACAGTTTATCAACAATTTATAGGAGAATATTTAAATTATCGTTCACCTTTCAAAGATATTTTAGTTTACCATGGTGTAGGTGCTGGTAAAACTGTAAGTGCTATCAATGTTTATAATATATTATATAATTATACACCAAAATGGAATGTATTTATGTTAATCCCTGCTGCTTTAGAAGATGATCCCTGGATGAAAGATTTAAAAAAATGGTTAGCTAAAGAAGATAATGAAAATCGTATGAAAAATTTAATTTTTATCCACTACGATTCTCCTTTTGCAGATAGAGATTTCTTGGAAAAAGTTAAAAAAGCAGATAGTTCAAAACAATCTTTATTTATTGTTGATGAAGCACATCGTTTCATAAATAACGTTTACAATAACGTATCATCTAAAAAAGGTAAAAGAGCTCAAGTTGTTTATGATTATATTCAACAAGAAAAGAAAGATAATCCTAATACAAGAGTTATGCTTTTATCTGCTACTCCAGCTGTTAATAATCCATTTGAATTTGCATTAATTTTTAACTTACTTAGACCAGGAACTTTCCCTACAAGTGAAGCTATTTTTGAACAATTGTATATTTCTACAACAAACTATCAAGCATTAAATGAAAATACCAAAAATATGTTTCAAAGAAGAATTTTAGGTTTAGTTTCCTATTATTTAGGTGCAACTCCTGATAAATTCCCTCAAAAAACTGTTCATTATAAAAATGTAATGATGGAATCCTATCAAGAAGAAGTTTATAATCATTTTGAAGCAATTGAAGAAGAAAGAGAAAAATTAAATAGAAAAATGTCTCGTGGTAAAGTAGGCGACCAACCATCAACTTATAATGCTTATACACGTCAAGCTGCTAACTTCGTATTCCCTCATATAAATGATTCTATTAATGGTGAAGGCAGACCTCGTCCTGGTAAATTTAGAATAAAAGAAGATGATGCTATTTTAATCGATGAAGGTAAAGAAGCTGATAAAATTAAACAATTAAAATTAAATGATAAAGAAGCAGCAGCATATGATAATGCAATTAAAAGTTATGTAAATGGATTTAATAATTTGTTAAAAGATATTCATAATAAAGATAAAGATGCAAAACATACATTACAAGATGATGTTAAAATATGGAAAGAAAAATATAATTCCAGTTTTAGTAAATTTTTAGAAGAAGAAAAGAAAAAATCTACATTATTTGACATGCTCTATACTTGTTCACCTAAATTTGTAACTTGCATTTTTAACATATTTAAATCAAAAGGTCCCGTCTTAGTCTATTCAAACTATGTAGAAATGGAAGGTCTCCAAATTTTTAAGATTTATTTAAGTTTCTTTAATTTTATTGACTTTCATAAAGATTCTGAAATTAAATATCCTAATTTATCAGTAAAAGGTAAATATGATGGTTTCAGACATATTGAATATCATGGTAGTATTGATAGACCTGTAAGAGAACAAAATAAAAAGATTTTCAATGATATAGAAAATGTGTATGGTCGTGTAGTTAAAATTATTATGTTATCACCTGCTGGTGCAGAAGGTATTACTTTGAAGAATACAAGACAAGTTCATATTTTGGAACCTTTCTGGAATGAAGCTCGTATTGAACAAATTATGGGTCGTGCAGTCCGTTTCTGTGTTCACAAAGATTTACCATTAGATGAAAGAAAAGTAGATGTATTCAGATATAAAATGGTAAGAAAAAGTGGTAAAGAAACAGCAGATGAAAAAATGGAAAATATTTCTCGTAAGAAAAACAATTTGTTATTATCTTTCGTTGAAGCTGTTAAAGAAGCTGCAGTTGATTGTGAATTATTCAAAGCACATAATATGATGGGCTCCAAATATAAATGTTTCCAATTCAATGAAGAAGCACTATTTGAAAAACCAGTTGGGGCTTCTTATCATCCTAAAATGGATTATGATATGAAGATAGATAATGGTTTGAATGCTAAAGATTCTTCTAGATTAAAAATTAAAGTAAGAAAAATCAAAGCTGTTAAAAAAATAGAAGATAACATATATTCTGAACCTGAATTTTATTGGTATTATGACCAAAGTGGTGTTGTATATGATTATGATATGCAATTCCCTGTTGGTAAAGTAGATAAGGACTTGAATGGCAATGCAATTAAATTAGACAACGAAACATATGTAATTGGTGATGTAATTGATGTACCTGATTTTAAAATTTATGAATAAACTTTTTTTATTATCTATTATAATGGACTATTATGATAAATATTTAAAATATAAAAATAAATATTTACTTCTTAAAAACCAAATAGGTGGTTTAAATATTGCTTTAACTACATCTTCAAATAAAAAAGATATTGTTGTTACTTTTACAGATGATGAAATTAGAAGATTAGGAACAAAGAATAGTATATTATCAATACAAACTTTCTTAAACTCAAATGGTGTAAATCCTACATCGGTAAGAAATAGTGGAAATAAATATTTTATTGATTTTGGAAATGAACCTTCTGCAAAAGCTAATTTAGCAAATATTACTAGATTAATCAATCAATATTTAAGTGGTACAACATCAGGTTCTTCTGGATATGCGGGTTTAGCTCCTAGAGTCGTTATTGGTGCTGCTACAGGAGTTGCTGCTTTAGCTTCCAGAGGCGTTACCGGGACTGCTGCTAAACCTGCATCTGCTACTAGACCTGGTGTAGGTGCAGCCACTAAACCTCCATCTGCTCCTAAACCTAGTGCAAGATTTGAGTTACCAAAAACAACTGGTAGAAGTTTTGCAGATGGTTCCGATGATGAATCTATTTCACCTCTTCCTAGAGGTAGACCAGTAACTCGTGATGGTGGAAGAACATTTACATATGAAAGAGAAGAATCTGGTTCACCAAGTCCTAGTCCACCTCATAGACCAGCACCTGCAGCCGCATCTGTGTCTCCTAAAGTTACTGTCGATCCCGGTTATTTACCTCAACCAACAGGAGATGACAATGCTCATTTATTATTACCATGGGCTTGTGAATCAACAAACATATTTTTAGCTTTAACAATTGATCCTAGTTCACCAATAGGTTCATCATTGAATGGTTTAAAGAATAATCTTAAAACTATTAATTTAGCTGGAAAAAAACCGTCAGCATCTTCTATAGATCCTTATTATGATTCTGGACCTAATTCAGAAAAAAAATTTGCTGGACCTCATTTAACATTATTTTATATTCATTTCCCTATCAATGGCGATGTTTACACATGGTTACAATCTTCTAGAAATAGAAGAACTTTAAATAATGGTATTCAACGTATCATAAGTTCTGCTATAAAAGGAGAAACTACTTATCATCTTACATCTGATTCATATGAAAAATTTACTAATTTTTTAGTTAGATTATATAATAAAGGAAATATGAAACCGGTTCAAGATTTAGTTGAAGATATTGCTGGTAAAATTTTACAATTATTAATTATCTCAGTATGGGGAGAATCAGCTGGAACTGAAATAGAATTATTCGAAAGAAAACCTACACAAGTTGGAAGAAATGAAAAAAATGCCATGTTAGATTATTTAAAATTTAAAAATAAAAATAATAACCCTCTTTTCACAGGTAAAGCAGAATACAGAGCTGGTATAGATGCAGAATTAGCAATGTCTAAAATTCCTTTTGATCCTCACATTTCAATAGTTAATATGGGACCTAAAAATCATAAAGCACCTGAACCAGTTCCAGGAGATAGAAGAGGTATATTAGGTAAATTAAATGATGATGAAACTGATGAAGTTTATTTTAGAAGACGTATTAGTGATTTATTACCAGAAAGAAATATGAGAGTGTTAGCATTAGATGAAGATATCGACTATGTCTATGTTGCATATGGTAAACAACCTGAAGATAAATATTTCTTAGCTTTATAAAAAATAATAATTTAAAAATTTGAAATTTTAATATTATATAGATAATCTAAATAATATTAATGTCATTTTCGTTAAATCTTCGAATAGAAATCCCAGATATATGCGATTGTGAAAATGTTTGTGCATGTAAAAAAGGAATCGTATGTAAAAATAAATGTGTATGTGCTAACTCTAATTACTTAAAAGTTCGTAAAATTAGTAATTACGGACCAAAAACACCTGATTATAGAACACCTATTAAAAAGAAATTAAAAAAATCAGTATCATTTGATGATATTATTAAAGAACATTCTCCTAGAAAAAGTCCAGTCAATATTATTTGATATATTCCTTTACTTTAAGAGCATATGCTGTTTTATCTTTCATATATAATTCCGCAGCTTCACGATTTGCTGGTGATGATGGATTAGGATCCATAAGTAATGACCTAAGTGAATGAATAATTGTCCTTACATTTTGTGCAGGCGACCATTCATGAGATTGTAAAATATCTACACAGATTTTTCCATCTTTATAAATATTTGGGTGAAAAATAAATTCTAGAAACTTGACACTAGGAGCACGAATAGGATATTCTTCATCAAAAGTAAATTGAATTTTAAATTTACCATTTTGATAAGGAGTATCAACAGGACCTTCAAGTTCGCCTTGCCATAACATTAAATTATCATAACTTAAAAGTGTAAATCCTTCAACAGGTTCGGTTTTTAGTTTTTGCAGTTCTTTACTTAATCTGTTCGTACAAAAAGACATTGAATATATATACTTAATTGTAAATAATTATATAAATCAATTTTTTTAATTAGTATTGACTAGAAATTGTGTTTACTTCGTCAATAAGTGGCATTTCTTTATGAATATCAACATTTGAATTAAATTCAGACATATTATCATAATTAATAATTAATAATAATTTATGATTCTTTTTTGTAGGTATCTTTTTTATTAATGTTTTTATTGAATTATATAATGATGACATAAAACGTAATCCACCACCATATGTATCACGATAATACTCTATAATTGTATCAACATTATCAATGACAATTACGCCAATATCAGATATATATGATTGTTCAAAAATCTCTTTAATATACTGTGTTTTTGATGATTCACTATATCCAACCATATCATTATTTGAAATAACTTTAACAAAAGGATAATTTGTTTGTTTGGCTAACCAAACAGAAAATGCCGTTTTACCAGAACCAGTTGGCCCAGATAATAATATTGAATATAATTGTTTTGAATTTGTGGTAAATTCACTTATATTACTCAATAATTCATTTTTAATATCAATAAAATCTTGATTATAGTCTACAATACCATTTGGTATATAATAATTAATATCAAGTTCGGTTGTACCAAATTTAGGAACATATGAACTTATTGCTCTATCAAAATGACTTTGTGTAACTTTAATATCTTTGAGTTCTATTTTTTTCCCTAAGTTTTTAATATCAACCAATTCATTAACAGCATATGACCGAGCATCGCGAACAATACCTTCTAATTCAGCACCTGTATAGTTTTTAGTATTCTTCGCAATTTCATCAATATCAACTGATAAATCTAAACATTTATTTTCTTTTAATGGTTTTGTATGGATATTCAAAATTTCGGTACGTCCTTTTTCATCAGGAAGACTAATTTCTACATGAACTTCAAATCTTCCTGGACGTAGAATAGCAGAATCTAACAAATCAATTCTATTTGTCATACCTATTAATAAAATATTATTAAGAGAATCTACACCATCAATCTTCGAAAGTAATTGGGTAACAATTTTATCGTTAACATCTCCGGATACACCAGAAGTTTCACCACGTTTTTTACATAATGAATCAAATTCATCAAATACTATGACGTGTAATCCAGGATCATTAACTTTCATATCACTATCAGCTTCAACAAAAAGATTCCTTACGTTTTCTTCTGATTTTCCTACATAAGAAGAAATTAATTCAGGACCATTAATAATTTTAATTGTTTTAGCTTTCAATGATTTTGATAATTGACGAGCGATTAATGTTTTACCTGTTCCAGGAGGTCCATATAAAATTAGACCTTTAATATGTTTTAAATTTAGTTTTTCTATAACATTAGATGGTAATAACCTTGAAACAAACACTTTTCTAAATATAGTTGTTAGTTCGTCATTTAACCCGCCTATATCTAAATCTTTAAAATCAAATGATTTATTAAATATTTGACTTGTTGATGTATCATTTATTGTTTTAATATTTGGTCCAAATTTATTAATTTCTATATTTGTAATATCAACTAGTAAACCATAATCTTTATCAGTATTAACAAAAAAATCCAAATCAGTTATAGTAAACTTATAATTTATATAATTTAATGAAACAGGTATACACTCACCTTTTCTTATAGTGTAGTTCTTATATTTGTTAATAATATGTTTTTTAAAATATTCAAGGTTTAAGTCGCATATAGTATTAGCCGACCCATATCTTTCAATAACACCTTTAATTTTTTCAATTGGGTTTAGTTCACCATTATAAATCTTGTATGAATCTTCACTTGATAATGATAACTGATGATAAATTCTTAAAAATTGATTCATTGATATTGAACCAGGTTCAACCATATCATTTTTTTGTAAATTAATTAATTTACCTTGTGAATTAATAATTATTTTTGGTTCTTGTCCAATAAATAAGTTATAGTCCTTTGAATTTACATATGCAAAAATACTAAAAGCTAGCTCTTGATTTGGAACATTAACAGTTTTTAATGTAATTGTCATTGAATATATATAGTTATTAATAAATAATTATATAAATCAATTTTTTATGAAATTTTAATTATTTTAACTTGACAAAATGATAGTTTTCGATTTCATTTTCAGGTAAATACATACATTTAGCTTTCAATTCACTTTCCATATGATTAATTACAAAAGATAATGTATTAATTGTTTTTAGGATTTCTTTGTTATGTGATACTACTTTGATTTTACCATATTTTTGTTCAACAAATTCTAACAGTACTTTCAAATCTGCTGAAACCATATTATGGACATAATGATCTTGATAGCATAAATTTTTAGATTTGTTATAATTATAATTGCAAGAGTCTTTGAAACTACAAAATTTATAAGAACATCTTGATATATTATCTTCTCCTAATATCTTCTTTTCAATATTGATATCTTTTTGTCCAATTCTAACTCTTAATGTTTCGCTCAAATTAAATAGTAATTTTAATGCATTCATAAAAAAATCATAGTTAAGTTGATTATTTTGTAAAGAATATTTTGTTAGTAGTTTAATGATTTCTAATTCTTTTTGTAAAATTTTCAAACTATTTCCTTTTTTAACTTCCTCGATTTTTTCAGGAGTTTTACATAATTCATCTATTTCTTTAAGTTTTTCTTGATAGTCCAATTCAATTTGTGCTACTTTTGCTTGAACTGTATTTTGATTAGTTTGATATTTTAAAATATTTACAAGTTTGGTAAATAATTCATCATCAACTGTCATTTTGCTTTCAGAATTATAATATTTATCATACCATGTGTTTTCACAATCTGTCATACTTATAATGATAATATATGCTGTCTTTAAATTACTTTTTTCAAATACTTTTTATAATTTAATCCTCTCTCTCTCGCTAGAAAAAGATAGATATCTATTTTAATAGATATTGTAAAAAAACGTTTAAGAAAATAAAATCTATAGATAGATATATATCATGTCAGATAGAACAGAATATAAATGCGAACAGTGTAATAAGTTATATTCGTCATATAAAAGTAGATGGTTACACGTCAAAAAATACCATGTTGTTAATGTTGTTAAAAATGATATTAATGTTGTCAAAACTGTTGTTAAAGATGTTGTTAAAAAGACAACAGAATGTACATTTTGTAATAAAGTGTTATCAGATAGAATATCTAAATGGCGTCATGAGAAACATTGTAAACAAAATAATAAACAGCAATTATGTACTGCCGAATTAAAAAAAGAAAATCAAGAAATGAAGAAAGAAATTGAGGAATTAAAAAAATTTAAGAATGAAATCATGAAATCAATGAAAATCCATCCTAAGACTTTACAAAAGATAAACAATCAATTAAATAACAGTGGTATAATAAATAATAATAACATTGTAATACAAGTAGGTAATGAGGATTTTAATAATGTGCTATCTGAAAAAGAGAAGCTATTTTTATTAAATAAGTATGCAAATAGTGTAGTAGAAATGGTAAAAATGGTTCATATATCAGATAAAGACAAATTTAAACAATATAAAAGTATGTACATAACAAACCTCCAAAATAACGTAGCATATAAATATGACGAAGGGAGCAAGAAATTTATTGCTGTAACTAAAAGTGAATTATTAGAATCAATAATAGATAATCGACTAGCGGATATTGAAACATTTCATGAGGATTATAAAGAAAAGATCACCCCATTTACATCAAAACAAATTACTAAATTTATAGAAAGGATGACAGATGAGAAAGAATATAAAGATATCAAAAAAGAAGAAATTAAATTCGCCATCTACAATGGACGTGCAGAAATTATCCAACAGATAAAAGAATATAATCCTGATCTCAATATTTTTATCAATTAATTATCTATAAAGAAAAAATATATATCATAATAAATTATTAGATTATAACTATATTAGAAGAAATTAGCTTTTTTTCAAATACTTTTTATAATTTAATCCTCTCTCTCTCGCTAAAAAAAGTGTACTATAAGATGTACGTAAATTAGTGTACATTTTAGATAAAAACATATAAGAAAATAAAAATCTACTATAATAATATAGTGTACTTGGATTTATGGTATATAACTGCGAACATTGTAATAAAGAATATTCATCGAGACAATCTAGATGGAATCACATTAAAAAATATCATACTTATAAAAAGATAAATATTGAGGAAAAACAAAAAATAATAAAAATTAAATGTGACAAATGTAATTTTAAATGTTCTGATTTAATTTTATTAAAAGAACATAATAAAACTGATTGTAGACCATCTATTAACAGTAATAATATATATAAATTTAAAGCGGATACATTAGGCAAAAATAAATATAAAGGACATAATGGAGGTGATATTTATATTATTCAAACTGAATTTAATTTAAAAGGTTATTATAAAATTGGAATTTCAACTAACTTATATAAACGTCTTCAACAGTATCGATGTGGAGCCGTCTTAGAACCAAAATTACACTATTATTATCCTTGTAAGAATATAAAAGATGCTGATAAAATTCTAAAAGATAAATTAACAAAATTTAATATAAAACGAGAAATCTATAAAACAGATAATTTAAGCGACATAAGAGAAATAATAAAAACGATTCAAACTAAAATGAATTCAGAAATATTAGAAATAGAACCCGAAACAAAGGAATGTGAAATACAAGCATGTAATTTTTGTGATGTATGTTTCACAAATTCAATAGATTTAAATATTCATAAAAAAGATAATCATAATGACGACATAATCAAAAATATAACCATTCCTAATCATATCGATAATCATTCCAATAATCAAAATGATTATGTTAAAAATGAAACATATTCATGTAGAAAATGTAATAAACATTTTGATTTTTATCAAAATAGATGGAGACATGAACAAAAGTGTAAAAAAGATGAAAACAAAAATGAAATTATTGAATTAAAAAAAGAGATTGGTGAAATAAAAAAACAAAATGACGAATTAAAAAATTTACTAAAATCATTAAAAATCCATCCAAAAACTCTTCAAAAAATTAATAATCAATTAATAAATCAAACTACAAATAATAATAACGGAACCATTAATAATATAAATATTATACCATTAGGTAAGGAGAATCTTTCAGAGTTATTAACAGACAAAGAAAAAATTAATGTTTTATCTACTTATGGTAATTGTATAACGGAACTTGTTAAATTAGTTCATATTTCTGATAAAGATAAATATAAACCATTTAAAAATATGTATATTACTAATTTACAAAATAATATTGCATACAAGTATGAAGATAAAAAGAAAAAATTTATTGCTATTACAAAAAGTGAATTGTTAGAATCTATTATAAATAATCGTATTGGTGATATTGAAGAATTCTATAATGATTACAAAGATAAAATAACTCCTTTTACAGCTAAACAAATTGATAATTTTTTGAAAAAAATAGATGAAAAAGAATATAAAGACACTAAGAAAGATGATATCAAATTAGCTATTTATAATGGAAGAGAGGAAATAATTAATCAAATTAAAGAAAACAATCCTGAATTAAATTTATTTCTATAAAGAAAAAATATATATCATAATAATATGCTAAGAAAAGATGCCAAAGATTTAGACAGATTATTATCTCAAAGGGATCCTAGAGAAGATGGTCTAAAAAATTATAAAAAATGGAAGAAAGAGTATCGATATGAATTATTGGATTATAATTATCTTCATACTTTAGAAGAATTTAGCATTATGAGTAAAGGAGGATTATTAAGACCTTTTTCTATTTATTCAGAAGAAATGTTATCAGGTGGTGTTATAATAAAAATACAAAAAGATGAAGAAAATAAATGGTATGCTTTATTAGGTGTTTTTGTTAAAAATCAAAAACCAAGATATTGGCGTTCCTATTTTGATAAAAATTATTTCTTTTATAAACCACCTGATAAACTTAAAATTGATGATAATAATACTGAAGCAATGAAATGTTTAATGGAAAAATTCGTATCGAAAGACGAAGCTGATATATATGAAAATTCAATCAAAAAGTTTGATGTAGTAGATAATTTAAGAAATCAATATGTTAATAAGAAAAAATAATATAATACAATATTAGAAGATATATATGGATTTAATTAAATCTTTATATACACTCTACTTTCACTGTTTTTAATGTGATTTCATTTATTGGAACTATCAACCTGTTGACACTTCAACGTACAAGACCGCCCTCACACGTACAATGTGATTTCATACAAACTCCTTCACAATCACAGTTCACATATTCTGTCCAGTTAAATGATCCCATATCATGATGATATATCTTACCTATATGGGTTAGAATATCATCCATTGTCATACCTGTCAGCTTCATAATCTCATTACAGATTGCTCTACATCTAGGTGCCATCCAACGACCACCACCATTTAACTCTCGAAAGAGTGTATTATCGTGGTCAAATACATCAATCTTTCCACTTTTTAATATATCTAGTCCACGATTGAAATCTTCATCACGATCACTAAATGCTGTTACAAAAAAATGATACATCATTTGACTATGTAGAGGCCATTCCTCAAATGGTTTAATTTCATTAGAACTCATATATCATATATATCAGGTTATATCTTTAGACTGGTATAAGTAGCATCAACCAAATCAAAATATTAAAAACCAATATAATAAAAAACATAAATTATATAAAATTGAAGTTTAATTTAAAAAATATTTTGTCTTATATAATAATGGATCCAAATAATATAATGAAGACAAAAAGACTTGCTAAGGATACTGGATATGTCCGTCCTAAGAAGACTGTTCAAGATACTATGAGCAATGATGAAATTAAAGAAAAATTACAAGGATATAAAAAAGTAGATGATATTACAAAAGTAGTTATTGGTTCTCATATTAGATATTTTGCTAAATCAAAAGACTCAAAAAAACCTGTTTTCAGATTGGGTGGATTTTTAACAAAATTTGGCGAAGGTTATAAATATGTAGTTTTAAGCAATGGTGAATTCTCCTGGTCAGTTCAATTAAATGGAACTAATGAATTCTGGGCTAAAATGAACCAAAAAGAATTCCAAGAAAAAATCGAGACTGAAGTTGAAGAAAAAATGAAGTTACAAACTGAAGATAATGATAAGTATAAAGAAAAATATAAACAAGTTAAAAGTCAAAATGATTATATAATCAAGTTACTTGAAGAACAAAAAAGAGAATATGATAAATTAGCAAATAAATTAAAAGCTATAGAAAATGCGGCCAAAAAGGATAAAAATAAAAAATAATAATTTAAAAAAAATATATATGTAATTATATATAATGAAAAACACAAGAACACTTAATAGCTCTTTTAATGGCAAAAAATCATCTAAAAAAAGTTCTAAGAAAAGTTCTAAGAAAAATAGAAACACAGATAATACTACAACTGAAGAAATGAGACAATTATTAGATTCTGATACTGAAGTTATGATGAATAACTCTAACAAATTAGTTCCTTACCAAGGTGAACAAATCCCTACCCCTGTAAATCCTCAAATGATGGGTGCACAAATGATGGGTGCACAAATGATGGGAGCTCAAATGATGAACAACAATCATTTACAAATGTATTCCCCTGCTAACTATGATCCTTTAATGTTACAACAATTAGCTCCTGTTCAAACTACTCAAGCTATCCAAGGAAGTGGTATGCCTGGTAATTTATTAACACCTTCTAATATGGTTAGCAATTTATCCAGTTTAGGTAGAGGTTCAATTGGTTCTTTCATGGGTGGCCCACAAACACCTGCTGGCGCTGACCTTATGCCCATGCCTAACATTCCTGCCCCTCAACCTAATCCTATGCCTTCCACTCCTGGAATTGCTAACTTACAAATGTTAGGTGGTGCTAGAATTGCTTAAATATTTTTTAATAAATAAAAAAATTGGTTTCATATAAATACTCATCGAATTTTTTTTAATAAATATAAAAAAATTGATAATATTAAGAGTTATATACTATTAATATTATTATGGATTTTTACACAAGTTGGCAAAAATTACTAGAAATTAATGATTATCAACTAATTGGGTTTAGTCGCGGTTCTTTCAAAACTGGTCTAATGATTAATCCTTTAAAAATTTTTCTTGATGCTGGAATTGTCAGTCAATATGAACCCAATTTAGTTTTAGTTACGCATGGTCATTCAGATCATGTTGGTGAACTTTATAACATATTAATTGGAAACTCGCGTAAATTTAAAGTTCCAATTGTATCCACTCCAAATCTTATCAAACTAATTGGAAATTTTTTGAATGCAAACATGAGTCTAAATCGTGGTCATCTTGATAAATATAATAAATGGGAACCAATTGGTATTACCGATAAACATCGATTTAATATTCAAGGAAAGAATATTGAAATCAAATCATACCAAATGGACCATAAAGTTGAAACAATTGGTTTTGGTATTTCTGAAATTAGACAAAAACTAAAACCTGATTTTTCTGATAAAACCCACGAAGAATTAATTGAACTAAAGAAAATTTATAAAATTACAGAGGATAAAGAATTTCCATTGTTTCTATTTTGTGGAGATACTGGTCATTCTGTTCTAGATAGTCTTCCTTTTGACAAGTATCCTGTTGTAATTATCGAATCAACATTTCTTCACAAAGAACACATTGATGAAGCTCGTGAAAAACGACATTTACATATTCTAGATTTGGATCCGTATTTTTCTAAATTTCCATCAACTACATTTGTATTGATTCATTTTAGTTGTCGCTATGAAATTTCCGAAATTAAAGAGTATCAACAACAATATGAAACAAAACATAAAAATGTTAAATTCTTTGTTTAAAATAAATTATTATTTTATAATCTATAATAATATGAATAGCATACCAAAAATTATTCATCAAATATGGATGCAAGGAGAAGATAACATTCCAGAAAAGTATAACAAAAATATAGAATCAATAAAGTCTATTCATAAAAATTGGGAATATATTTTATGGGATGAAATTAAAATATTAAAATTAATTTCATCAAATAAAGAATGGCTAGATTTATATTATAAATTTGTTTATTTACATCAAAAAATAGATTTTGCTAAATATATAATATTATATACTTTTGGTGGTATTTACGTTGATATTGATGTTGAATTAATAAAATCTTTTGATTCATTAATAAATGAATTTAATAATGCAGATATAATTGTTAGTAAATTAAATATTAATTCAACTGAAAGTTTAATAACTACTGGTTATCCTGAAAGTTATAATAATGGAATAATTATATCAAAGAAGAGGGGAGAAGTTATTAAAAAGTTAATAGATACTATTTTAACATCATTTTATAAATCTGATTTACATTTCAAAGTAGCATATATTAATTCAACAACAGGACCACAAATTTTTACAAAAGTAATCAATAAAAATAAAAATATATCAAATATCTTACATAGTGAATATTTAGAACCCTGTACAAGAGGTGATTGCAATATAACTGATAATACTATAGCAATTCACAAGCATGAATTAACCTGGATGCCAGAAGTTTTAAAAAATTTCATTGATTTTTATTTACAAAATAAAATAATAATTTTTTTAATGATTATAATATTGATTATTGTGTTTATAAAAAAATAAATCAACGATATTTAGGTTCAATATAATCTAAATCTAATTTCTTGAAAAAGTCTTCCTCTGATTTTATTTTAAGTTTAGTACCATCTTGTTTAAATAATCCATATTCGGATAATTTAAGATGTTTGTTTTTAGCAATCATTCTCATTTTTTTATTTAATTCTGCAGACCCAGTAAAATATAATAAAGCAGAATAAAATGATTCATATGAAACAAAACGGATATCTATTCTTCTTACAGGATTTGCTTTGTATTTTGCAAAACCCATATATTTTGTTTCAAAATTTTTATCAGTAATGTCATCTATTAATAACGGTTTATCATCATTATATTTCAAATCTTTCTTCAGTGCATGAACAATTCTTTCTAAATGATTAATTGAATCATCAGTATCATCTTTAGTATCTAATTTACTAACTAATACATCGATATCTCCTGATGTTGGTTTTTCTCTTCTATATGAACCACATATTTGATAAATATATTTACTAGAATCAGTAAGTTGATATTTTCTATTGAGTTTATTAATAATTTTTCCAACTATCTTATTTACTTCATCGATTTCTGCTCTTGGTATATCTTTTTTATAAACACCATAATATCTTAATCCTAATTCTATTTTTTCATTAACTTCTATTTCTTTCTTTTTAATTTTTTCTTTTAACATTTTTACAGAAGTTATACCTTGACTATAAAAGTCTAAAGCATTCGCTCTACCAACTCCTACAATTGATTCTAATTCTTCTAATATATCTTCTTTTTTCTCTGATTTATCTTTAAAATCGCCTAGTTCAGAAAGTTTTTTATTATCAAGAATTTCTTTAATACGTTCAATTGTATGTGTACCAATACCATCTATTTCCTTTAATTCTTTATAATTATCTTTGGTAATTTGTTCTGGATATCTTTTAAGAACAGATACAACTGTTGATAATTGACGTAGTCTGAATGAATTCGCTGTTACGTTTTTAATATCTTTCTTTCGTTGAAATTCATCTTTCTCATTTTTAACAAAAGCTATTAATCTTTCAAATTCTTTAATAATATTTTCATTTAACATTATTAAAGAGTAGGATTAAATATTAAATTTATATTTTTCATTTTTTTATTCTTCGTCTGAAGAGTCTTCTTTGGATTTACCACCACCGCTCATCATGAAGAATACAATGATTAAAATTAAAACTGTTACACCAATGCCAATATAAATCATATTATTATTAGATGCATGAGCTTCAGGGGCTGCAGGAGTAGCTGGTGCTTGAGCAGCAGCTGGTGTAGGAGTTGATGGAGGAACAGGAGCAGTATTTGATGTACTAGTTGGTGGTTTATCTGTTGATGCAGAAGCAGAAGCGGAACCAGTACCGGAGTCAGGTGAACTAGTAGAACTTGAATTGTTTGTTGTAGTAGTTTCTTTAGGAGCAGGGGTAGTAGAACCACCAGATGCAGGGGTAGTAGGACCACCAGATGCAGGGGTAGTAGAACCACCAGATGCAGGGGTAGTAGGACCACCAGATGCAGGGGTAGTAGGACCACCAGATGCAGGGGTAGTAGAACCACCAGATGCAGGAGGAGGATTGCCTCCTGAACCAGGACCTACGCCTGCAGTAGATTGAGTATTATCAACAGGTCCAGTGTTACTTGTTTGACCACTACCAGCTTGTGCACCAGTATTGCTATTAGCATTTGTTTGATTAGCAGAACAAGATTGTTTGATGCTTGCTGCAGCTTGGTTTGCAGCTACGATATCGCCACCTACTTTTACGGAGTTAACGCAAATGTTTAATGATTCAGGACCATTATAGTTTTCTACATAAGCACCACCAAAAGGAATATTTAAGGTACATCTGTTGTCAAAGTTCATTGCTTTTTTATCAGCAGGGATATCAGGAGTGCCAGGTGCATTTTCAATATCACCTCTTACGAAAACACTATTTAAACAATTGCAATCTGGATAACCATTACCAACTCCTAAATCTTTCCAATTTTGAGGTTGTGACCCTTTTAAGGGAATATCAGGATAAGGACCATAAAGTTTATCTAATCCATTATATTTTTGTCTTTGATCATAAACTGTATTACATAAATTATTGTAAAAACTACTGCATTGAGCACTAGCGCGATATCCTTTACCACCTTCACCACCTTTATTAATAGGAGAAAAATCTTTGTCATTAAATTTACAATTTGCAGAATTTACATCTTCTGGTTTATCAAATACATTTACCATAACTTGGGTTGGTAAGACCTTTTTTGATTTTGGATCATATGAAGCTATTGTTACTGGAACTTGGTGTGTATTTCTACAACAAGCTCTTTTTTTCATCGAGTCTTTAAATTTACTATCATTAGTAATTTGATGATTTTGAATTAGAAAATTTTTTACATATTTTCCTAAATCGGTGTTATCTCTTAATACACCGTCATCTATTAATGCATTTCCCATTAATTAGGCTTAGTTTTTAAAATATTTTTTAAAATATTTAGATTTAGTTTTTTTCTAATTTAACTTAATAAAGTTAGATGGGTGGTTCAGACGAAACCGTCGTAAGAAATACAGTTAAAAACAAAATTAATATTGAAATAGAAAATGTAACAAAAAGTTTAACAAGTGTTATTAATGAAACTTCTAATGAAGTAGTTAATGAAATGACACAAAAAATAGCAGCAAGCATTAAGCAAAAAACAAGTGCTTCTAACACGCTTGCCGCAGATTCATTAGTTGCAGTTGGTGCAGGTTCATCAGTAAATATTGAACAACAAGCTGAAGTAGAAGCAAAAAATCAAGCATTAATTCAAATTATGCAAAGTGGTGATGCTATGAATGATTTAGCTAATAATATGATATCAAAATTTAATGAAAAAATTGATCAAGATGCTGCTGCTAAAGCATCAATGAACACTGTAAATGCTTTAAAAGAAAAAGAAACAAAAGGGGGTGGTCCAGAAGGTTTGGTAGATTCAGTTGTAGGTATGGTTAAAGATGTTACTAAAAGTTTAACAGGCGGGTCATCAAGTAGTACAACTGAAACTACAATTGAAAATGAAGTTAGACAAAAATTAAAACAAGAATCAATTACCGAAAACTACGTTAAAAACTCAGTTGCAAACAAAATTAAAACATCTATTAATCAAGATACAGCAGCAACATGTGAATTTGATACAAATGCAACCAACACTATTAATGTTAAAGATATTTTAGCAGCTGGAGGTGGTAATATTAATGTAAAACAAAAAGTTTCCGTTAAAGCTTTCAATGATTGTGTAGTCAAGCTTGATATTGGTGCCAAAGCTGTAAGTGCATTAGTAACTAGATATGATGTTTTGGGTGAAACTGATAAGAAACAAGTAGCTAAAGCTGAAGGTGAATTAAAATCAGAATCTACTATAAGTAAAGAAACAATTCAAGAAAGTGCAATTATGAGCAGTGTAGATAACCTTGTAAATAAAGTAGGTAGTATTTTTGGTAATATGACTTTAATGATTGGGTTAGTTGTTGTTATTGCAGTAGGCGGTATCATTTATTTATTTGCTTCTGGTGCAATTACAATGGATGATATTGCAGGTTTAACACCTATGGGTAAAGCTTCTAGTTTAGTTGGTGATGTTGCAGAAGCAGCTGTAGGAGGTGATGATGATGACCAAGAAGGAGGTGGGTTATTAGATAGAAAAGTTTACATGATTGCTGGATTAGTTGCATTCTTAATCTTAGTAGCTCGTAAATCAATTCCTTTATGCGGTGCTTTATTAGTTGTAATAATATTATATTTCGCTAATAGATCTAACCCTGGTTTATTTAACTTTAATTCATAAATTTTATCGATTCAATAAAAGCTATTTAAGAAAGATTTTATAATTAATAACAATGGATATTAATTATATTAATTATAATAATTTAAAATCTGATACTGAAGGATTATATTCTTTGTCACATAAAGAAGATGCAGATTCATTATCAAAAATTATTAAAGAAAGATATGGAGAAGTCAAGATATTAGATGGAACAGCAGGTATTGGTGGTAATACTATATCATTTGCTCTTCATTTTAAAGATGTTATTGCAGTAGAAAAAAATAATAATCGTTTTGAATATTTATCTGAAAATGTAAAAAATCTTAATCTAAATGTTAAACTAATTAATGGAAATGTATTAGAACACTTAAAATCAGAAAATTTTGACTTGATATTTCTTGACCCACCTTGGGGTGGTCCGAGTTATAAATATGAAAAATCATTATCTCTATCATTAGATAATAAACCTTTATCGGAATTAGTTAAAGAACTAAAAAAAGAAAATAAAATAATAGCATTAAAATTACCATTTAATTATAACATGAATGATTTTTCTAAATTTAACTACCAAATACATAATATAAAAAATTATTTGATAGTTATTATTGATTAAAACAATTAGTCATTTCTATAATAGAAAAGCAGATAAGCATTTCTATTTTGAATATGTTCTTTCTTAGAAGCTTTAATTGGCTCACTACCATCATTATATAGATACCAGTTGTTATCATGTCTACTTTTTACTAGAGATGTATAATGTCCAGAATTAGTTCCGAAATAACCAAATTCTTGATGTAGATTTACTCCAATTAGATTATATTTAGATTTACCTTTATCTGGACTATCTGGATGAATATACTCACTGATATCAAAATCATAAATGGGATATTCAACGTTATTAATTAATTTTTGTGTGCGGATACCAAAGTTATTAACTAAGAATCTCTTGATATGAATAATCAGAACTTTCGGTGTTTTCCAGATTTGTGTTTTCTTGAAACCACGATTTTTAAGACCGCACATATCACAATTGTATAGATTATCTTTATCTAATTGTTCTTGTTTTGAAAAATGATCTAGACATTCATAAATAGTAAAATCTTTAAAAGTATCTTTTTTTGGATCCATAGGAATTGCTACTTGTAATGTTGTAAATGGTTCAAAATTTGTTGACATATTTGCACAACAATTACATTTGGTTTCAATATAAGTCATACCATTAAAAATTTCTTTTAATGGCGAGTATTCTTTCTTTTGAAAATTTTGCCATGCAATAGTTGCAAGCATATTCAAAGGACAAGGTTTAGAGTCATCAGGAAGTAGTTTTGGAACAAATTCAACACGATTACCAATTTCTTCTTCTAATGTTGAGATCAGAAAACTTAGAAATTCTTGAGAATCCTGATGATTAAACTCATTCCAAATATCATTTTTCTTTCCAATAATCTGTTTAAATGATGTAGGTGTAATTGCGATATCATCATTATTCATACTAGCATTAAATAGTCTAAATAGTTCATAACAAACTAATGACTTGATATTCTCTTCAGTATATTTTTCTTTAATTTCCTTAGAGTAAGCACCAGTATAAACATAATCCGCAAAAATGGGGATTTGTTGTAGAATGTGTAATATCGAATTCATGTAACAAGTAACTCCTCCGATATTATTAAACCTACAGATTCCATATTTAGGCTTTTCAGTTTCCATTATATATTAGTTATTACTAAAATAGGTTTTATTATCAATTTTTTATTTACTTTGATAATAAAAAATTAGAATGATTTCAAGATATTTCAATTTTTTATTTACATGTATTTTTTATTTCTCAGATTAATTAATTATGAAATTTAATATCGAAAAAATTATGGAATTAAGAACAACAAAAGATTTAGAAAAATTTAATCCAAATAAGCCCCTATTTTACCAGAATTATCTTTTTCATTATTTAATAATATTAGATAAATTAGATTTATTAAAAGCAATGAAACATCCAGTTTATAATTTTAATGAAGATAAAATGGATGGTTTTATGTTAGCAGCTAAATATAATAATTTTAAAATTCTAGAATATTTGTTAAAACAATATCCTGAACACAGTCAAAATCATAATGATGAAGGAATGAATTTTATTAATTTTATTAGTAAACCTTCGAAACTAATATCATTAATGAAAAAATTTAAAAATATCAATTGGGAATACTTACTTAAATTTAAAAATCAATCTAATATAGAATATTATCAATATCTACTTTCTGAACTAGAAGAAGATGATTTAAAATGGTTTTTGACTAATCATAAAGTTTTTAATAGTTATTATTCTATTTATGCTATATTATACAATGAAAAAATAAATGATTCTCAAAAAATTAAATTATTTGATAAATTTACTAATAAAGAAATCAATACAAAAAATTATGAAAATAAGGGTATATTAGATGATTTAATAATGACAGAAAATGTAAAATTAACTGAATATTTTATTAATAGAAATATAGATTTAGAATACGTTATTAAACCTACTAGCTATTTCATTACGCCTTTCTTTGCAATGATTATCAAAATATTTACTGAAGAAAAGAATGTCAAATTAGAAAAAATATTAGAAATGGTATTCAAAAAAATTAAGTTAGACCATACTTATGTTAATAAAGATGGGATTAATTATGTTCAATTAATTCTAAAAATGTTGTTACAAAATAGAGAAATAGATTCACCAATTGTTAATAAAATTGTAGAAAATATTTTATCAGAAAGTCCAGATGAGAGTTGGAGACAAATTAATCTTAATAAAGAAAATGGTGTTTTCTATATTGTTCAATTACCTATCAAAAAATATTTAAAATATGTAAAAGATAGAGAATTAGATATTAAACAAAAAAATTATCAAAATAAATCTGCTTTTGATTTTGCTACTGAAGATTGGGAGAAAGAATTGAAAAAAATTAAAGAATATAAAATTGATAATAAAATAGAAATAGATGTTAAAGAAAATAAATATCAACATCAAACTAAATTCACTGCAACAATGATGGATATTATTATCTATTTTATCTATTTGTCAAGAAAATATAAAAATTTATATATTCCTAAGATATTAGATTCTAATAATAGTCGCGAAGATTTCCCTTGGGTTATAAATTATACTTCTAATAGCATAGATATTCACCCAAATTTAAACTTTACAATAAATAATATTAGAAGAGAAAATAAATATGATTTTGCATTAGTATTTTTAGCTATGAATTTAGAAAATAACTTAAAACACGCAAACATTCTATTATACGATTTTAAAAATTTATCTATTGAAAGATTCGAACCTTATGGTAATGATGGAATAGAATATGAAGTAGATGATATATTAGATGAAGAATTAACTTGGAATACTGGTTTGAAATATTTAAAACCAGGTGATTATTTACCAAAACCTGGATATCAATTATTATCAAATGAAAATGACGCTGAAAAACAAAAAGTTGGTGATTTTGGTGGATTTTGTTTAGGTTGGTGCATATGGTATGTTGAACATAGATTAAAAAATTCTAAGATTGAACCAAAAACATTAAATAGAAAAACATTAGAAAAATTACTTCATTTTGATGACAATCTTACAGAATTTATAAGAAATTATTCAAATAAGTTATTCGATGAAAAATATAAGATTATGAAAAACATTTGTCTAAATGGAGATTGTATTCCAGAAAAGAATATATCAAATATTTACTTGACTAATAATGATCAACAAAAAATATTCAATTATGCTGAAAAGTTCTTTGGAACTGGAGTTGAATAAATCAGAAAGTTTGCATAAATTAGAATGTAAGAATAAAATAAATAAATGTTTATTTATTTTTTTCTTGAAGATAAAGTAATGTTGATTTCAGACAGCCGAGGGAATCTCAGATGCTATCAATGAAATCATCGGTCACGTCTGCGTCAGCGACAATCTGAGTGTTCGCTTCGCCAGCCATGACCACGTTGGTTCCACCTTCCGTGTTGTTACTCACCATTGTGAGCTCGCCGTTCTTGGCAAGCTTCTTCTTGTCGTCAGGTGAATACTTGTGGATGATGTAATAGGTGTTCTTCTCGGTTGTAGCACCACTGAGTTGGAGAAGAACAAAATCCTTCTCAACAACACGTTGCTTCTTAGGACCCTTGATAAGGGCTCCTGCGAGCTTTGCTGTCACCTTCTCACCATTGAGAAGGGTACACTCGAACCGACAGTCACCGGTTGCCTTTAGTACTTCGCCGTACTCTTCGCCCTCCTTCTCTTCACGAAAGATGAGCTCCTTAGTACCACGAGATTGCATATGCTTCTTCTGATGCGTAGCCATACTCTATAATAAAATAACGTTAGATATTATTTTTTTCAATTTTTTTCGTATAAAAAAATTAGGATGAATTAATGTTCACCACCAACATAACATAGGAAGGAATTCCAGAAAATATTGATAAAGTTCACATAAATACTATTCAGATGTGGTGGAATAAATGTGAAATTAATGATTTGTAATACTGGCCAAACCATTAAATCAGTACTGTAAATAACAGGCCATTTTTTGATTGAGTTATCTAAATTATTATTAAAGCTATTTTTGTAAACATTAGCAACATATATCCCTTTTTCTAATGGGTCCTTTTTATCTGATAGTTTCTTATCTTTAATTAAATTACCAGTTGTCATCATTAGACCAGAAATTAAAATGAAATAAAATGGATATAATGATGAAAAGATGAATTGATCAGCTAAAATTTGACTACCCATAGTTGTTTTAGACCTTACAATTGGGTCATTAACATCAACCAGTTTTTTAATCATTTGTTCTTCTTCTTGATTCAAAAATCTACCATTCTTTTCAATATATTGTTTAACAGAAGTTCCTGCATCCCCTTCTTTATTGTTAAATCTGATTTTCTTTAATTTCATATTGTATACTCTTTGAATTTGATTTGCAACATATTTGTTTTCTTTATAAATCATAAAATTTTTAATCATGTGATCCATATGATGAATCTTTTTAAACCAGAAATAATAAGCAGGACCTCCAAAACATAGACCAAATAAACCATAAGTTAACATTCTTTGAAAATCATATTCTTTACGTTTTCCCATTTTTTTCTCGATTGTTTGTGCTAAAGCATCACCAGCACCATAGCAAAATCCGCTGGTTGCACAATTGGCTAATAAAGGTTTCTTTTCAATAAATGCATTATAGGTTCTAAATAGGCGGAACATTATATATTATTAATTTATATTATGTA
>JACCDY011166893.1_pt1 | contig 26086 bp, 29 predicted proteins | sample 7446391 | NCBI WGS metagenome assembly JACCDY01 (sample SAMN15323451, study PRJNA562643) | freshwater metagenome | isolation source: river surface water | place: USA:Blue River Watershed | collected 2017-08-18 | reverse complement strand
TTGCTTTCTCATTTGTACCATGAAACATAGAGAGTATTTTAATGACATCAGGTCCTCTCTTCTCTTCCAATTTCTTCTTCTGTTCTTCAAACTTCACTTCCACAAATTCATTGTGCACAGATTCCACAAAGACAACACATGCCTTCGGATAAGTCACCCTAATTCTTCGAGTCACTTCTTCATAAATGGGATCGCTCAATTCAACATATCGCGTTGTCATTTTTTGATGTCTTGATAAGGCAATAAAAAATTTCAATTTTTCCTGCGATTTAATAAATGATTTCGACCTTACCTTCATCTTCTGTGGGTGTTTCAAAATTTTTAGTGTACATTCTATATGCAATTTCAGGAACAGGTTCCGGACGTTCAGAGTTAAATGGTCTTCCATCTCGAATAAACCAGAAGATACGGACTTGATCTTTGGACAGGCCGAGGATATCGACGATTTCCTTACGTTTTTCACGTGATGGATTTGTTGCATCAATTATAACCGAGGATCCAAGGGTCCATGCAGTCACTGTTGCTTTAAGTACCTTGCCACGTGTACCAAGAGTATCTTGATTAATGACAGCGTATCCTGCTGTCTCAAACTTGGCTGCCAGGGTTGATTTTCCAGCTCCTGGATTACCGACAAATAGGATCAGTTCTTTTTTTGCCGCAGGCTTCGGCTCTGGACTATGAGGAAATAGTTCTAATGGTTCATGGAATTGCGCATCAATAGCCCCAGCAAATTCGGCATCGGAAGATGCCCACCTATATGGTGGATAGGTTGCCGAAGGACCAACCGCATCACCAACATAATGACGCTCCGATATATTCTTTAAATCCCCAAGTTGAAGAATAAGATCATATAGGCCGGCCCCAGGTTTTCTAAAAGGACTTCCCTTACCAGTTGCAATAGCTTGAATTACCGTTGGAAACAAGATACGAAGACGTTCAAACTTCGCCTGCGCCTCATGCCACATCTGTTGATTTGAAACCAGCGCCACAACGTCGCCATCCGCCTCCAGAGATGCGAAGACTTTATCGACAGATCCAAGAAGAATAAAATCTTCGTCCGCAATCTTCGAACCCTTCATACTTGTCAATATAGTTCCATCAACATCAAACATCCAGATCTTCTTTACATCCTTCTTAATTGTCGTAGGAATATATATGAAATAATCTTTATTTTCAAAAACAGTTTGTTTTGATTCCATAATCTTATTTAATCCAAGATTTATCCATAGACCTTATCAATTTTAATGATTCCGGTTTTTCTTCACTTTGTAATTGTACATTTGTTATAGTTTTTATTGGATATTTTATACGTTCATTCACAATATTATAATATGAAGAGATAACAAACCAACCTTTAGGAGTAAGATTCCATACAGTATATGGTCTGGCATCAATTTGACTCATTCTAATATATATAAAAATCTAATACATATTAGAATGCGCAGAAGAACATTTAGGAATCGTAGAGGCCGTAGAAAGAGCAGATCACTAAAAGGCGGGGCATGTCCACCTGGAGTGCCTGCACGTATTTGCCAAAAAATGGAAGAAAGAGAAAAACGTAACAAATATAGTGTAACCAGAAATTTTAAATCCAATCTGGAACAAGCCCTTCGTAATCGTGAAAAACGTTTAATGCCAGAAGAAGAACGTGCCGCCTTAGCACGCGCTAAATTCAATTGGAAAAGCAGTGTTCCAAGATTTAATGCTATTAGGAGAGGTGATGTTGAAGAAGAAAATAATATTAATAATACAAATGTACATGAAGCGACAAATATTAATTTCCCCTTGCCAAAAGGGGAACCAGCAGCTTTTGGAGCTATCACTGCACCACCACCTTTAGGAACAATGCGTAGAAAGATTTACAAGAATAATAATATGAATCAAAAGTAATGTCAGTTATTCCAACAATTGCAACCGTTGTAGGGTCATCGGTTTCATCAGCTGTCTATACTTCAATCGTAACAACAGGTGATCTAAGTGCATCTGCACTCGGTCGAGGAATAAATTACTTAGGTAAAGGTATTGGTTACGGTGCGGAACTATTAGGTGGAGATCGCGTTGCGACCTTAGCACGTGCTGCAGGTGAAGCTGGAGAATTTGTCGCTGCACCTGCTATTCGTGCCTCCAGTAAAACATTTGCACTTGGCGCATCAATAGTTGTTGGTACCGCCGCTGGACTATTAACAGCTGGACTCGCACATGGCTCCGTTGCTCTTTATGGTTATGGACTCTCTGCTTATGAACGCTATAAAGAGCCTGTCTATGCCGCTGTTAACGATGCTGTAAATGTTGCATCTGAAACAGTTATGAAGAAGATTCAGCCAATAGAATTCGCGACCTCTATGACAGCTCCGCTTCCGAAAATACAATCAGAACCTGCAGCTCTCGAAGATTTAGAAGAAAGAAAGGATATCTAAGTGACTCACTTCCAAAATCATCGCCTTATCATCATTTATTCCACATGAAATGAAGATTCTGGATCCGAATAAATCAAGACTACAAGTAAATTCAATATAACTATTACGGAAAAATACGAATTCTTCACTTATTTTGATAGTATTAGATTCAGGATTCATTATAATCCAACGATGATAAGTTTTTTCACGGTTAGAATGAATTAAAAATAATAATTCACCTTTAAAAGGAATTCCATTTGTGGATCCATGATATCCATCTAATATAGGATATTCTCCAATAACCTTCTTATTGTCATGTTCCAAATCCTTAATTGTCAGTGGATTCAATTTATAAATAACTTTGTTCCCATTAAATGGCATCCAATTCTTCTCTGGACGTGTATGAGGATCTAATGGACGACAATTAGAAATCATAGAATCTTCAAGATCAGCCATGAAGATCGCCGGTTCCCCACGTTCATTACATTCAGGAATTGTGGCAATAATTTTATTTCCAGATTCCAAAAATCGAATATCTTCAGGTCCTGTCCAATAAGTTGAATACTTCTGAATTCCATAATTAACATTTACTGGTTGAAATTCAATATCATCCGTCGTCAAATAATCATACTTCTTCAACTTCGTACGACCAATATAATAAATAGAATTTGACTGACGTTGATACAAAGTGAATGATTTATCCGCGAACTTCCTATAATCAACACATCTAACCAGAATTGTTGTATCACCTGTCTCTTGATTTATATGAAGTGATGGATTTGTCTCCAAGAAAGCACATGGTTTACCTGTTACATCAGTGAATCGACGCTGAGGGACAAATAGAGGCGTAATATATAAAGTAGGATGTATTCTCATTTTACTTTATATATTTGAATCACTTTAAGAGCATGTCAAACGTTGTTGGGCACTTTTTCCTAAAAAGTGCATTAGTAGCTGAATAATAATGATCCACGTCCACCATATACACGGAATACATTATATGTCTCTGCATAAATACGTACAGTATATCTATCGACCGTCATTTGATCAGTGCAGCCACGTTGTGGTGCAAATTGAAGACGAAGTTCAACACGTTTCAATTTATCCAAATTTGCTTCGCCAAAATGAAGAGTCAATGGTTTAACACCAGGAAATAGACCAAATGGTAATGCATACATATAACGATTTATCCATGGAGTTTTTGTAAACATTGGACCAGGTATAATTGAACGGAATAATGATGGAGCCGTCGTAGCATATCGAGCCAGTTGACCCTCATATACAAATGAAAGTGCTGCTAATGGTTCTGAATCACGTGTCGCAAATCCAGGAATAAATTGATTAGGAGCAGCCGCTGCCTCAAGACCCTGTGCATTCGGCCACCAGATCTCATCTACACCTAATTGTTGATTATATGGCGTTGTTAAATCACGAGTACATAAAAAATAGGCATTATATGCAGGCACCTCATATCTCTGAGGAACAATATAGAGAGCACGACAAGGATTAGGCACTCGCACAGGAATAGATGCAAATGGAGTCGCCTTATTATCATAAGGTTCTAATATATAATGTTGAACAACAGGTACACGTATATCAGATACACGGAATCTATTTGCCTCTGATTTATCTACATAGATATATTCTACAAGTAAATATGCATCCTGAATATGAATATCTGATTTTAAAGGCATTGAATAATTCTCAAGTTGTGAATATGTAGTATTAGGACTGGCTGGATTAAGACCAGGAACTAATACACCTCCAGTATCTTCCACATAAAATGAAGATTCACTAATATTCCAAAGAGAAGATCCTTCAGTTGATGGATCACATGGATCAGAGTCAGGAAGACGACTCAATGAACTTGTTTGATAACAGCCTGAAAGACCACGGAATTGTACACGTATTTGAAGCTGGTCCGCAGGCATTGCATCTACTGGTAATGCAGCAGCAGAATCTCCACGACTAAACCAGAAAGGCAATGGTGTATAAGTCGTTATCGGTCCTTGATTACTTGTACTTGTAAAACCATTATCGTAGCGACCAATTAGCTCATTGACTGCAGGAACCTTTTCCAGCGACGTATGATATTCATCAAGCACCTCTAATAGTTGGCTATCAAATGTATCCACAATTTCACCACTAATAGAGAAATCAACTCTATTAATTAATGCATGACCAATACCATTAGTATAACCGAATTTAGGTAAAGCTCCTGTCGGCAATAGAGCACCAGTTACTTTATTAGTGGTTGTGAGTGCTGGAAGTGAACATACGAGGAAAACACGATTAATGAAATGACCTTTACGAACAAGATCACATGTTGTTTGACGACCGAAATCTGCCACTTGATTGAAATCAAGACGAACCCATTGTGTTGTCATACGACCAGCCCTCACAAATACTTTTAGATATGGATGTATTCGACAACGATCTTTATGGACATTATATTGAATTCGCTCATCTTGTAGACCTGATGTTAAAGGTCGGAGTAATGATCCGATCATATCTATTTACAGGATCGTATAAAAGTCTTAGACTACTATTAGAAGTTGCATTATGATATGGACGAAAGTCTGGACTGATCCTATATGGCGTGTTGACACCAAAAAAGGTAAGGCAGGTAATTCAATTAAAAATATATATCCATTTGATCGTCCGACCTATTTTTTAATCAGTCCTGATCATGCAAATAGTTATATCGATAATTATGTTCGGAAAAATAATTCAGGTCGTGGTCGACTATATTTCTATATCAAAAAATTTGTTCCTGTTCCCAATCATCCTTTAGGCCCTGTGAGACTATTAGATATGAGTAGGGCTGATACTATTCGTGCGCTATTAGATGTATCTGTTGCTGACGATGCAGAGGCAATAAAAACAAGTTTTCAAATACAGGCAGATGATTCTGTTAAACGTCATTCGGAACCTGAAACCAAACATATAGATGATAAGAGTTTAGCAGCGATATGTCGTTATTGTAATGCACAGTTCTTCGAAGGTTATTTTATTGATTCACCTGGATTACATCCAGAAATAGGTCTTTGTCCTGAAGCATTCAAACGTTTCAAGTTTGTAGATCAAATAGAAAGAATAGAAGCTCCACGGATGGCTGGAAGAAAACGAACTCAAGCCATGCAAGCAGGGCTTATGTACGACCGAGCTTCGCTCGCGCGAACTCTTAATAATCGTCGCAATAAGCGTGGGTACGGACGCAACAACAGTAATGGCAACAGCAACAATCGCAAAACAATTAAGAGAATGAAATTTAATAATTTTTAATTACCATAAATGGGTGCACACATACCATTTTGGAATCGGAGCCAATTGATTCCAAGTCCATAAACAAATACTTCCCATGTCTGGGCTTCGGCTTCTGAAAAAGCACCTGGTGCTGCAGCAGGAACACGGACAGTTAGAGATAGACGAATTGATGATGTGCGACTTGCATTAATTGTTCCTGAGGGCGTTAAGGCGCCAGGCTTTCGGGCAAAACTATAACCATAAATAAATGACTGATAAGGTACAATTCCACCACGATGTAGCTCAGCTATATGATGACGGAAGAATTTACCAGATTGCGCAATTATAGGAATGCCATTAATTGTTATAGTTGCATCGACCAGAGGATCTTGTGGAATAATTGCGGTATTGGCTGAGAGTTGCTTTTCTGTATAGGCCGTGAAATTTAGCCAATCATTATTAATATTCACGGCTTTTCGACGGATAACCCAGAAAAGCTCCTCTACAGGGTGATTTAGTTCGAGTGGCAATTGTATACGGACTGTATCAATATCAGAATTAGATGAAGCCACAGCATACTTTAAGGGTTCAGAAAAAGGGAAAGGCTGAAGAGAACGATAAATCATTTCATGTGGTGCACGGATATATGGTTGACGTGCGACATCACTTAGAAGAGAAGAGAAGACAATCATTTTGACTTCCTGGAAGACAGGTATAGTTGTTGGTACTGTTACAGTAGTTGTACCTCCACCGAAAACGTCAAATATTATTGTCTTCCCTAATGGTGTTTCATCACATGAATTACGGATACCGGAACAACGGCGAACACATTGTTCAAATGGACGAAGATTGAAATTAATACGAACTTTACCCTGCTGGACCTTGTTAATGACACTTAGGAGTGGGAAGGATCCACGATAAGGTTGACGAGTGAAGAAGAAAGGAACAAGACAGAAGATATTTCCATCTTCGGTTGTAAATGGTCTCCGTGGATCGAACATTCCCGTGGGTTCCTGACTAAAAGAAGTTGAAGGTGAAGTAATCAATTCTTGAAGATTTGTATATCCAACACCATCGCGACCAAATCCGAAGACATTATTAAGGTCGGGAAACAATTTCAAAATAATATCGGCGGCGACTGTATCAATTGTCTCAATAGTAGTATCGTCTACTTGGAACTCTGCACTTTCAATCAATGAACGCCCAATACCATTTACATATGTCCAGGCATCATTGATGGGATCCTGATATTTGTATATTCCGCTTAATAATTTTTGACGAATATCATTATTTAACCAATGACCTAATTTTACCTGTAATGCTACCATATGAATTAGATCACCGGCATTCACACGGTCTAAATCAAATGTAAAACGACCACCCCAGGTTGCAGGACCACGATATTGAAACGTCTGTACTTCAGGAACAAATGGAACTGTTCTACGGTCGGGTAATGCTGAAAACCATGATATATCAGATTTTACGGGGAAAAGTTCATTATCCTGATCATCCCTATCTGTTGCATCAAGAATCGTTGTTACATCACCCTTAGGTTGTATGAAATCCTTTTGACTTGTACCTTGTGTTGCTATACGATCAAGAACAGGATGTCTTAATTGTGTGGTTGGTAAGTCCATATCTACATAGCAGCGGCATAGAATTTTAGGCACCAAAAGTAGATGTTTGAATCCATAGATTGGCAGAAATATACACCCGTTTTATATGCAGTTGCATTCATCGGTATAATTGGACTATTAGCATATTTCTTTACATATAAAGGAACTACTATGCCAATTGGAACATATCCCAAGTTAACAATGACCGAGGGTTTCTTTGGTGGGGCAGCTAATGGAGCTGGTGAACCGTCTTGTTTACGGACACTTAGTGATGCTGCAGCAGTTTATGATGTTGTTGCTGGGCTCCCTGGAGCCGCTGGAAACCAAGATTTGGCAGAATTCAAACTCCTTCTCAGTAAATGGGCGTGCTTCAAAAAAGACTTGATGTCTCCTTCTGGTATTGTGGATGCTACTCGTCAAATCCCCTTCTCCACTTTACATGATCGTATCCCTCTACCTGACTTAGCAGGCCAATGCAATGCAAAATCTGTTCCCTTACGTGACTTAGATATTACATTTGATACATGGAAGAGTCGTGCAACATACCTTTTCCGGCGACTCGCTACTGGTATGAATAGTAATGAAGTTGCTGCTTTAGAAGCACGTCTCATGAAAGCATTGGCTGATGTCTATGATATTGCTAAAAGTCAATGCATTAGCTCAATACCAGCTGGTAAAATGAATCCTCGTGATGCTGCACCTATGACACCTGATGATCTCGTTGATCTCGGCACATATACAGGTTACTATTAAATAATAATCACCTTGTTGATTTAACAAATAAATTATTATTTTTGCTCTATGTTGATGTAAATTTAAATGACATCTCTATTACTCCACCTAAACCATAAAATCCACTACCCCAACATTGTACAGCAGTACCATAACTTGTAGTTAAAACACGAAACTGTGTGCTACTATATACAATTGGATATACCTGACCACCTACAAGACCATTATTAATTAGACCACTTGCTGTGGGTATAATATAACCTGCTAATGCCCATGTATTTGCGCCTACATTACTTGTATATGTTGTTTGAATTGCAACAGTAGTATCAAATTGAAGACTATTAGGAAGTGTGAAGAGATAGTCGCCTGAGCCATTTGATCCACCGCTTGTTAATTGATATACCATTGATACTTCCCATTCCTTCTCACCGATTCTTCTATAGCTTATATTATTACGACTTGTTGTACCAATAGTTGGAGCCGTGGTTGTTGCACCCCAGCCAACACTTTGTATGGTACCTACCGAGATCCATGCTGGAACACCGAAAAGATTTGTTCCAACACCAGTGGCTAATTGACTAATATCGATATATGCACCTCTAACTGAACCACCTGTTTCAAAAATACGCAATCTGTTTTGATAAATATCTATTGCAACACCTGTACCTGTCAAACCTGTATTTGTTTGTGCAAATGCAAGACGTAGTTCACCACCTTCATTACCTGCAGGTGTACCTATGTATATATCTCCACCGAGAGTTAAATTTGTACCATCATATGTTAGTCCACTGTAACCAATAGCACCTGTAGCTCCAGTATTAGATACAAGAATACGATTAATTGCTCCATTACTAATTGTGAATGATGAACCAGTTGGTCCTTGAGCACCTGTTGCACCATCGGAACCAATATATCCTGCTGGGCCAGTAAGTCCTGTCGGACCCATTATTCCTTGAATTCCAGTTGGACCTGTAGGACCATATATAAATCCTTGACTGGTGCTAATTGTTCCTTCTACGTGTAAATTTCCACCCAAATATGTACCACCCCCTACAATTAAAGCACCAGATGTTGCATTAGATGATGCACCTGTATAGCCAATTTTTAAATTATAATTTGCATTTACAATAACTGTTGATGCACCTGTATTATAAATTTCATTTAGAGGAAATACATGATTAAATGACATCTAATATCTATTTAATCAAATAAAATGTAAATTTATTTTTCAATTTATCCAAATGACGTATATTGTCCAAAGATAGTCCATGCACTTGCTGTGTTTATTACAGTTAGTGTCTCAATCTCTTTTTTATTTGCTACAGGTGTTGGAATTGTATTATTAAACCAGTTAATCGTTGTTGTACTACCATTAATTTGTGCTGTGCTTGTATAATATGGAGTTGCACCCTGATTCAAAATTAAATTCATTACATATACTCTATTTGTTGTATTTGGAACATTGGTAAAATTCGTTGTGAAATTTGAAGCAATTGATGAATGAAACCAATTAGCTGTTGTATTCCAATTATGAGTGACTATACCAGTAGCTCCAGTAATTGTTGAAATACTTTCACCTGTTTGTGCAAAATATGATGGTCCAAGAACATTTGTTACTGATCCAAGCCCATATGTTGCTGCTGCAGTTGGTACCATATTAAGACCAAAATTGATTGTATCAGTTACAGTTAGGGTAGATGCTGCAAAATAGTTTCCAGATATACTTTGATTATAGAGTAATACTGAACCTGTGCCTCCAGTAGATGCTGATATGATTGGTCCTGTAACTCCTTGTATACCTGTAGGGCCAGTAGCTCCTGCTGTCCCTGTTGCTCCTGTTGCTCCTGTTGCTCCTGTAACTCCTGTAACCCCTGTAACACCTTGTATACCTGTAGGGCCTGTTTCACCTGCTGCCCCTGTTGCTCCTGTTGCTCCTGTAACACCTTGTATACCTGTAGGGCCTGTTTCACCTGCTGAACCATTTGATCCCTGAAGACCAGTAGGACCAGTTACTCCCTGACTACCTGCAGGACCAGTAGAACCTGTAGGGCCTGTTTCACCTGCTGAACCATTTGATCCCTGAAGACCAGTAGGACCAGTGGATCCATCAGAACCTACATAACCGGCTGGACCTGTAGAACCTGTCGGACCATATATAAACCCTTGACTTGTGCTAATTGTTCCTTGAACATGAAGATTACCTCCAATTCGGACACCACCATCAACAATTAATGCTCCTGTTGCCCCAGTATTTGATACATACAAATTATAGGCGGCATTTAGAGAAATTGTTGATGTATTATTTGATAAAGTATAATTTACAGGAAATATATAATTGAATGCCATAGTTATTACTACTATTAATTAGATATAATCGACAATTAAATTCGCATTACATAATGCAATCGGATTTACATTATCACTTGTAATTTTTATTTTATAATCTCTTGAACCTGAAATTACATCTAAATATTGTAAATGAGTAATTTGATAATATCCACCACTTGGAATAGTTTGATATGATTCTGCTGCACCGCCAATTGCAATATCATTTGATAATAATTGTATATAAATATTATGATTTTGACCACCACTAACATGATAGAAATAACCACCAAACGATAAGTGTACATTTGATGCAATTGAATATGTAGGTGTTGAAACAGGATAAATTGGTGTTGTATTAATACTAAGATTTGAATTTGTAAATTGTGCATATGTTCTTGTAACACCAGGAGGACCTTGTGGGCCAGTTGCCCCTTTAGGACTAATTAATGAATAAATTGGGCCAGTTGGTCCTGAACCATTAATAGAATTCTCTTGTGCTATAAGATCATAACTGGCTGAGCCTTGTATACCTGTAGGGCCTATACGCCAACCTCCACTCGCTAATGGTAATAATTGGGCTGGACCAACATTTATATAAGGACTTGCAAAACCACTTTCAGTGTAAATAATACCCTGTGAATCAGTACCAATTGTTCCTGATACTGCTGAACCTGTTGGACCAGCAATGTTAATTGTTCCTGGACCCACAAACATATCAGCCCATCGAGAACCAGTAGAACCAATAGAATATGCCAGTGATGTTGATGGAATTAAGTCACCACCAATTGAAAGATAATCGGCTGAGCCATCATTAAGGACTTTTAGGGTATTATTGTAATATGCCGACGATGAACCTTCAGGATTATTTAATAGGATTGATCCAGTTCCTGATCCAATCACGTTCAGTCCACCAGCTGGACCGGTTGGACCAGGTGCACCAGTTTCACCGACTAAATTAGTTGCAATTGTTGTGATTATATTTGTAAGTGTATTACCTCTCATTTTCATATTAAAGCCTGGGGAACCATCTGTTGAAATAGCTTTAATTACTAATCGAATACGACTATTAAGAGATTGTAAGGTATATAATTGGACATATGAAGAATATGTGAAGACACCAGCGACAGTATCAATAGTTGTACCGAAGATTGCGCTTCCTGTTGAGATTGATCCAATAAATGTTGTTCCATCTGCTGCGACTTCATCGATGTTAAACCAATAGAGAAGATTTCCACCGCCACCTGAAGTACGTTGTGCGAAGAGATTGAGAGTCCAGAGTCCAGGACTGATAACTGTTGTCAGAAGAGAACCAACTTCAGTAACGAAGTTTGCAATAGTAATTGGTGTCGTTGAAATAGAAGATGTTGTAATTGTTGTTTGAGCGCCGACATTTGGAATGACTAACATATCATTATTTGATGGTGTAAATGGAACTGTCTGACTTGTAGTCGGTCCATCTAAATATAATACAGTTCCGCTTGATACACCATTAACACCTTGTGGACCTGTTGGTCCATGCGGACCTGTAGGACCTGTAGGACCAGTTACACCTGTTGTTCCAATATCGACTGCGATTTCTTTGATACCAACAATGATAGAAGGAATATCAGGACCAGGTGTTCCTGTAAGTCCTTGTAGAATAACGTTATCTTGATCAGCTAATGCAACAAATTCAACGTAGTCACCTGCAGTTAGAGGAATTACATATTGAACGATTGGAAGAGTATCGGCATTGTTACTATTAATTGCAATACGACCATTAGTGTCAGGGACATCTTCTCCATTGACACGTAGCCATGTATAGAAATATGTATTAGTACCACCTTGTGTTTTTACAAGTTGTACTGAATAATACATTTCATAGATGCCTGTTTTGCTAACTGTGATTCTTGAGCCATTAACTAATGTAATTCCTTGTTCAACTACAGTTGAGTCATAATTAAATGATGTACCTGTTCCATTAGGGATTGAAAGATTGTTTCTCAAATAATATGATGCAACTATATTAGTACCTTCTGCTGCTGCACCTGTAGGACCCTGGATACCTTGTAGGCCAGTAGGACCTGTGGGGCCTTGATTACCTGTTGATCCTTGAGGGCCAGTAGGGCCTTGATTACCTGTTGAACCTTGATCACCTGTAGGGCCCTGGCTTCCTGTTAATCCTTGATTACCAGTTGATCCTTGAGGGCCAGTTGATCCTTGAGGGCCAGTAGAGCCTTGACTACCTGTAGGTCCTTGACCACCAGTTGGTCCTTGATCACCAGTTGGTCCACCTGCAGGTCCACCGGGGCCTTGAGGACCTGTCATACCAAATCCAGTGGGACCAGTAGGACCAGGATCACCTTGAGGGCCTTGTCCTGTTCCAAAGCCCCAGATCTTGAGGCGAACAATATCCGCTCCTTCAGGTTGATATATGGCAACTTTACTTGTTAGACCACCAGAGGCTGGTACCCGGAAATAGATGTGTCCAACAACCTTTGAGATTTCGAATGCAGTGAAACCATTTGCGACTTGTAAGTCAGTTGATCTAACGACAATTGTATTATATTGATAATAGTCGGTATAGAACATAAATTCGAACCAAGAGAAACGACTTTGAAGATTGGTCCAGGTATCTAACATACCGCCAGGATAGGCTGCGTTAAAGTTAATTGGACTTAAGTTACCTTCTGGAATAGCGGTTTGATAATCCAAAATTAAAGTGGTATCATCTGAATAAACGGTTGAACCAGTAGGACCTTCGGGACCAATAGGACCACGAATACCCATGATACCCTGTGGACCAGTCGGTCCAGTAGATCCATTGGAACCGGCGGAACCAGTGGGACCAGGAGGGCCACCGAAAGGACCAGTAGGACCAGTTGATCCATCAGTACCAGCAGGACCAGGACCACAATTACATGATTGAAGAAGTGGACAGACCAGAGCATATGCTCTCTTCAAATCGGTTACATCACTCGATGAACTCATTCCTAATAGTCTTTACGATAGACTTTTAGGAGGGAATATTTGTAGACTGGTGTATTAATGATATTTGGAGTGAGCGCGATCACCATAGCGAGGCCCCCAGTTACCTGATGGTTTATAACCTGGGCCAGCAGTCCAGCGATGTTCTGGACGTGTTCCCCAACCGCCGTAACCTCCATACCAGTTCCAATAAGAGGCTGGCCATTCTTCACGACCAATAATATAGACAGTTGATTCTTGTTTCTTGATTGGATGAATAACCATTAAAAGAAGAACAATTAGGATAATAATGAGAAGAATTAAAATAGCCGCAGCCAGCATATCTACCTTATTGGGTTAATATTTAGATATTTATGCATGGCTGCTAATGCTGGACCAATGAAAGGATGTGATCCAATAAGTTCTTTATTGGAAAGCCAAGCTTTATTCCAAATTACATATAGGTATGTGTAGCCAATGTTTAAGAATGTGACAATGAAGATGGCGGTAGCAATCCATGAAGTAGATATACATTGTCCAAATTCAAGACATTGTACTTCTCTAATTGTCAACTCAGTAATGAGACCAACAATGATGAATGCCCAGACTGCAGGCTTGAAACCAAAAATCTTATAATTGGCAAAAATAGCGATAGCTGCAACTAAAATACCCGTTGCTAAAATGAGTTGGGTTTGTTTTTGCATTTGCATTTTATACCTATTAATTGTAGCTATTAATGAGCCGATACCTTAAAAAGGGGCCATGAGGAGTATAAAGGCTTTAAGTCCGAGGAGCATCCAAATAGAGCGACTGGGTTTACAGAATGAGAAGAGATCAACCATGACGGTATTCCACAGCCATTGTCCGAGTGCAGCAATTAGGATAATGCTTATGATAAATGCAAAAATAGCCGCAGCGACTTCTGTATAAGCCTCTCGCCGGTATTCACTTGTTCCTGATACGGTTAGGCCTTCGACTACTGCACGTGCACATGATGTTAGCATTTCTATTATTGCTCATCAAATTCAAGATGTTCATAAGCTAAACGTTCACTGACTTTGGTTTCACGATGATCAGTGATAAACTTAATGACCTCTTGTGCTTTCTCATCAGATTTCAATGCTTCTGCAATCAATTTATTGAGAGTATCACCACTTAGACCAGCAGTACGTTTACTCTTTTTGTATAAAATACGTTTACCGGAGCTCTGTAAATCCAGGGCACCAATATTATTCCGTTTCATAATTTCAAGAATGAAGTTTTCGAGTGCTTTCGATCTACGAGCACGTTCACGAATCTGTAATTTAAATTGAGTAATCTCTTCCTGAATGCGACACCACTCCTTAATTGCAGTCGGTAAAGTAGCAGTATCATTTTCTGTCTGAGTCGTGTTCATTGGATTAAGACCTCCAGGAGGCATACCAATAGGAATTGTTTGACCTGAAGTATTAACAATGGTGTTTGCATTTGTATTTAGGTTTCTGAAATCCATTTCTATATATCCTAAAAGTATTATGTCAAACACTTTTAGGCGCGTAAAAATTGATTATTTTTCATTTCATTGTGGTGCAATATGGATTTTCATACTCGATCAGATACAAAAAATTTCTTAAATGTTTTGTATATGAATTTAATGGAAAAACTTTTAGAGCGTGTAATTAAAGTAACACAATTAGATGATGAAAGGGCACAGGAGTTACGTCGTACTATGTTAAAACCAATGTTATTCCATGTAGTTGAGGATTCACCTTTAGTGGTATATGAATATTAGATGTCTAATCCATGAAAAAATGGTTCCTCCACGAGGCAACCGTTTTTTTCCTGAGCATTTAGATGCGGTCAATATCAGCATTACTAAACTCGCCTGCCTCCTTGCGGGCGCGTCCTGCGTTGATACGACGATTCTTCTTGCGACTATCATGGGACGCTTCTGAGGAATCACTATCCTCATCATCATCTTGCTCCCCATCACGCTCGAAGAAGTCATCTTCATCCGCCTCAACTGGTCCGCCTGCACCACCGCCGCCTGCTGCCAGGCTCTCTAAATTGTTCAAGAGACGCTGATTGAACGTCTCATCTCTCTTAAGTTTGCCGTAAAGTGTTGGGTCAATCTTATCCAAGACGTCACCAACTTCCTTTCCACTTTTTGTTGTACCAAGACCCTCACGCATTGAGATCAATACAATATCTCCAATTAGGATACGAATACGCTTCCTCTTCAGACGTCCACCCAATGAACAGATCACCTCTTCGCCATCATTCCTGTAGACTGCGACTTGACTGTTACCAAGGTTCTTAATTACTCGTCCCCAGTACTGATCGAACATACGTTCGGGCAACTCTGGCTTAATATCATCCGCCTTACGGGCCATCTTCTTACCAAGCTTACCTCCTTGATTCTTCGGCATTATAAACTTTCTATTTTATGGATACTGAATATGATTGTATCAGTTTTTTTTATAATGATTAGTATTGATCATTTTCATGCATTTTATTGGCTTCTTCTGCTGAAACAAATGATGGTACTGAATCAACTGGATCCATTCCTTTATATGTAACGACTGTTTGACCTGTTGTTGAACATTTACCTGAGCCACATGATATCATTGTTGGAGATCCGCCTCTCTGTCTGGTCCGTCTGGTCCGTCTGGTCCGTCTGGTCCGTTTATTACGTCTCATACGTTTACTGCGTCTGGTATATCGTTTCATTCTAATTATTCTTCGATAAAAAATATACTGGTTCCGTCTGGAATAATTATTCGAAGATTACACCATCTTTGTAGCCTCGTTCTCTTGCGACCTTTTCGCACTTCTTATTGAGTTCTTCTGTCTTACCTGCACGACTTACACCTTGACTATAAAGGAAATGATGTTTTGCACGATCATCTTTTGGAAGTACAAGGGTATCCTTGATTTGTCGTTGAAATACTTTATTTGTTGAAATCTCTTTTAGAGCATTCATTGAGGAAGTTGGCCTATTTTCACATGAGAATGAACTATGTCCATAACTGCAGCAAATACTACAATATATAGCAGCTCCATAAGGACAATTCTCTTCAGAATGAGAGAAATATTTATTGCTTAGAACATGGGAACATGAATCGCACATAAAGTCTAATGAGGTAGGCTACAACTATCTAACAATCAAAATTAAGCAAGAAAATTTTCAGCTTTTTTTCTTATACACTTTTAGAAATGGCTCGCAAAAATACTCGCAAGACTCGCAAGACTCGTAAGAATCGCAAGACTATGAAGGGTGGTGCGGAAAATAATACTGCCGCTCCCACTACCAACAACTCTGCTGCACCTGCACCTGCAACCAATAATACTGGTGCTGCACCTGCTTCTACAACCAATAATACCGCCGCAAATAATCAGACTGGTGGTCGTCGTCGTGGTCACCGCAAAAGTCACAAGTTGAGTTCCGGCGCTGCTAAGTGGCGTGATCACATGATGAAAGTGTATCGCGAAATGAAGTCACGTAATCCCGCAACAAAGCTTGGTGACGCTATGCGTGCTGCCAAGAAGTCTTACAAGTAAGTAACGGTTTAAATTGTTTTGATAAAACCAAAATTAGACTGAAATGTTTTGTACTGCGGGACGAACAATTACAACGGGTGATCCTGATAATACGACCTCTGCAATGAATGTGCGACAATTAGCACCTCGAATGGAAAGAAAGGTAATACTTTTTGCATCAAGTAAAATTACTGATCATAGTGTATTTACAAATGGACTTTTTCAGAATATTTATTTTTTGTATAAAATTGCTGAAGTATTAGGTTATACTTCTATTTTTTTATTTAATGAAAAAGATGTAACTGAACAACGTCCTGATTTTATGAAAAATACTCGTGTTTTAATTCTTGAAGATCTCATTAAAAACCCTATTCCAATCCATGCATATATTGAAATCGGTATGAGTATAAATTCTGATTTACGACGTTATCTCAAAACTTTGGGTGCACGTGTAATTAAGATTTATTTGGGTAACATCCTCAATATTGATATTGAAACACCAACATATTATATTGGTCAGAATTTTGCTCATCATGTTGTTGGTAATTCAGATGAAATCTGGGTATCTCCACATTATGAAATGCATAGAGAATATGCAGCGACATTAAATCATGTACCTTTAGGTCCAAATACCTGTAAAATTGCAGCATATATATGGGGACCTGAATTTATTACTAAATTTGGTACAGCATCAATTAAATGGAGATCTCCTGCACCAAATGAGATACCTACATTTTTAATTATGGAGCCAAATATCAGTTTTCAAAAAGCATCTATTGTTCCATTACTTATTTTAGAGGCTCTTCATCGCGCTAATCCTGATTTAAAATTTAAGGTTGTAGTGGGAAATGGACAACGTTTGCAAATGGTTCCATATGCTACTAATTGTTTCCTTCCAAATCTTGAATTATTTAAAAAAGATATGATTGAATTTTGTGGTAGAATGGATATGTTCACAACTCTTAATAAATATCCCTCAGCATTTCCTATTTGTCATAATTTCAATAATGAATATAATTATATGACACTTGAATATTTACATTGTGGTTACCCTATTATTCATAATAGCAAATCATGGTCTTCTGCTGGTTATTATTATGAAGAAGATTCAATAAGCGATGGCGTTAAAGCGGTTGCTGCAGCATTATCAAAACATGCAGATAGTTTAGATACATTCATTGCACAAGGCGCTGCTATTATTTGGAGACATAGTATAAATAATCCGAAAGTACAAGAAGCATGGGCTACCTTATTAAAATAAGATACAGTATCTAAACATTGTAAGACAAATAAATTGCAGATATGCTGATATATGTTACAGGATATGTGCAATTTTCTATTTTTAGTAGTGGTCAGCATCAATTTACTATGCAAACTGCACATGGATTACAACAATTAGGTCATACAGTTAAAATAGTAAATGTAAATGATGATGGTGCTACATCATGGGAAGATTTTAATCCATCAGAAGTTAGTATACCTATTATTCAAAAATCGAATTTATCGATTGAAAAAGCAGATTTATTAATTGATTGTATAGGATGTTTAACAGGTGAAGAACGTCAACGTCTTGCTTCGAAGACAGTATTATTTATTCGTGAACCGCCTCTATTTAATGAAATTGAAAAATGTGTATATCCTACTAATACAATTAAAAGATCATATGAGGGACTTTCTGAAATATGGACATATGATTTATATACAAATAATGATTGCATTATGTTACAAATTCTGGGTAACTGTCCAGTACGTACTGTTCCATTTATTTGGTCACCATTTATAATGAATTATTATTGTCAGAAGAATAATATTGTTCCATGGTTTATTGCAGCAAATGCAGTTCCTGATTCGAAGATTCATTTAATGATTGGAGAAAGTAATATGAACAATAAAAGTAATTGCACATTACCATTAACGGTATGGCGTGAATTCTCTCTTGCGAATCCAGGATTGATTGAGGATGTGAAGATTTCAAATGGTAAACATTTAGAAGATAGGAAATTCTTCAAAGACAATATCTTCGCTCATGTTGGTGGTGGAGCAACTTTGGAAGGAAGAAGTCGTTGTGTGGATTGGACAATGAATCCGAAGACAATTCTTCTTGCTCATCTTCGCTTTGCTCCAATTAGGTGGTTATATCTTGATAGTGTCTGGATGGGTATTCCTATTGTACATAATTGTCTTCTCCTCAAACAATTAGGAGAAGAATTAGAAGATTTTTATTATCCTAATAATTCTGTTAGTGGTGGTGCTGAGGCCTTAAAGAAATGTTGTGATGCTATTGGGTCAAAAGACTATTTTACGGAACAGCGACTCTTAAGAACACGTCATATCTTATTTAATGGTCTTGGAATTATGCGATCGGATACAAAGGAGAAATGGGAGGTTGCATTGCGGCAAGTGATGTCTTCAATTCATGTAACGGAAATTAAACAAAAGATACCTGAAGTTTACAGAATTCAATTTGTAGGAATGTGGGATAAATATGTAAATGATTACAATTTCTTTACATTATTAATGGACAATTTCTTTAAAAGTAGGGGTATAAATAAAAAGGTGGTTGGTTGTGGTTCAGATTATAAGGGAACAGATATAAATATTCGTATTATGGGACCGTTTGGTACAAAAGATCAATTATTAGAAGGTGTTCCAACAATATTTACTACAAGTGAAAATATAGGACCTCTTGATAAAAAACAATGTGATGATAATTTCATTCAATTACAATTAGGATTTTCAAAGGTTGCTTCTAATGGTAAAACATATATACGTCTTCCTTTATGGATGATGTCAATAAATTGGTTTGATGCGGATAATAATCGTCTTGTCAATCCACGGCTAATACCTTTAGAAAAATGTTTGAAGCCAGCACGCGGTCATGGTCGTTCCAAGTTCTGTGCTTTCATTGTGAGTAATCCCAGTAATCCAGTTCGAAATGAGGTCTTTGATTTAATTAATAATCGAATTGGAAAAGTTGATTCTGCGGGTCGTTATAAGAATAACTGTGGTGCAGATATATTTGCTGGACCTGGAGGAGGCGGTGGTGAAGAGAAGAAAGTCGCTTTCTTAGAAGATTATCGATTCAATATTACATATGAAAACAGTTACGGAGAGGGTTATGTAACAGAGAAGATGTTTCATGCAAAGGCTGCTGGTTGTGTCCCAATTTATTGGGGGGATTCTGAGGCTGCAGCAGCTGATTTTGATCCAGCAGGTTTTATTGATGCTCGAGGAATGACAGATGAAGAACTTATTGCACGGATTAAATTTTTAGAAAGTCCCGAAGGAGAAACTGAGAGAATTAGGATTGCAGAGACTCCGATGTTCTCTGCTGTAAGAGCAGAAGAAACTCGTTCTTATTTAATGAAAATTGCGGAAAAAATTGCTGATATAAAGCATATTCCAAAAACAGAACAGAAGACAAATGGAACCACAGTCTATGGAAGAAACTATTGATCTATCAAAATATAATTATTTGTTTACTACTTATGCAACAGTACGATTCCTACCTATTTTACAACTTTGGTTACGTACAACATGTATGCAAGCGGATGCTATTGTAAAAGGGAATTCAACAGCAAATATTCGTGTTTATTTGGGACATGATATTAGTGCTGCTGTGAAGAAATCTCTTGAAGACAGTTTCCAAAATGTTCAATTTATACATATTCCTATTGAAGTTCCTGAAGGTGGATTTGTAGATTATTGGGCTTCTGAGCATTATGCATGGAAACTCTGGATTTTAAATACAATTAGTAATGAAACAAATATAAATAAAAATACAGTAGTAACATATTTTGATTGTGGAGCAATTATGGTTAAATTACCGCTGGACATGTATGATAAGACAATAAAACATGGGATTTGTTTTATTGAGGATGAAACACAAAAAAATAGTTCTTGGACAAGTGATAAGTGTCGTGAAATCATGAAAACAACCGATGAAGAATTAGCTGCAAACCAACTATTAGCTGCTATAATAACATTTAGAGGGGGTTCAGATCTTGTAACATCGCTTTTAAAGGAAGCATATACTTATTCTTTGAATCGTGATTGTATTGCTGGTCCAAAATGGGGTAATGGAGCTCATCGTCATGATCAGGCTATTCTAAGTATTCTTAGACTCCGTTACTCTGCACCTACTTTACAATTAGAGAAGGTTGTCTGTCATCAATCATTACGAGATACTAATAGAGGTGGACATGCATTTTATTTACACCGTGGTCGATTCAAAGTTACTTCTGAAGTTATTCCTGGTATAACTGATTCTTATGTTGTAAATTTAGAGCGTCGCGCAGATCGGTACGAAGAATTCAAGAAGAATTTAGGCGAATTTTCTGACCAAGTAAAGGTGTTGAAGGCAGTTGATGGACGTTCTCTAAAAATGACTGCCGATTTATCGAGATTATTCCAAGGTAATGATTTTATGTGGAAGAAGGGTGTTGTTGGGTGTGCCCTCAGTCATTTGCGTCTTTGGTATGATCTTGCATGTGAACCAGCGGAAACAAAATCTTATTTAGTATTTGAAGATGATGCTAAACCACGATCACAATGGCTTTCCTCTTTGAAGGAGGCTATGTTAAAAGCACCAGCTGATTTTGATATTTTGTATTTGGGTGGTGTTCTACCGCCTAATAAGCCAGGATTACAAATTATTAAAGAACCAGTAAGCGGTTCAGAGCCATGGAATCGTGTTGCATTAAATACAGCTTTCGGTCAGCGTGAATCAACTCGTTATTATCATTTTTGCACTTATAGTTATATTATTAGTAGACAGGGAGCACGTAAATTGATAAATATAATTAATGATCGTGGTTGTTATTTTACAAGTGCTGATCACATGATTGTTAATAATTGGAATAAATTAAATATTTATTTCTGTGATCCATTAACTGTTGATTGCATTCAAGATGAAGATCCTAATTATGCTAATTCTCAATTTAATAATTACAATCGTGTTGATACTTTTGATAGTGATATCTGGAATCAAACGGATTGTTTCAATAAAGAAGAACAACAGTTAGGGATTGGATTACAATTAAATATTTCAGCTGCATTACATGATATTTATCCTGATGTTAAAATAATAAAATCTAATATTACATCTTCTTTTAAAAACACAATAACTGATGATGTTTTAACTGTGTATATGTTGAATGCAAAACCTGATATGAAAATTATGGAACAGGATTGGCTTGAAGAACTTTTAGGACGGAAGATGAAGATTGAGAAGATGCCTGAGACCAGTGCTGAATTGAAACCAGGACAACTTATATGGGTGACTTGTAGTCGTGCAGATCTTCAGATATGGACTCATATTTTTAAAGCGTTTGAAACAGAAGGACGACCTTTCAAAGTACTACATTTAAGTGATGAGTATGGAAAAGATGATATATCATGGTACTCATTGCCTCAATGTAAAGGTGTTATTCGTAATTATTATCGTCCTGAATGTGATGGCTTAGCAAATGTTGTTCAAATACCATTAGGATATGCGGATGGACTTAATATTAAAGATAATAACTGTGAAACAAATCGTGATTATATATGGTCATTTGAAGGGACTAAATGGTTTAATAGAGAAGAAAAGTTGTCCCCCTTAAATGTATTAACACCTAATTTTTGTAAATTCTATGATCAATGGTTGGATCCTGCACAGACTTCAAGATCAGAATATTTTGCACGAATGAAGAGTAGTCAATTTGTTCCAATTGTTCGTGGTAATCATTTTGAGACATTCCGTTTATATGAAGTTTTAGAGGCTAAGGCAATTCCAATTATTATTCGTGATTCAGGTGATGATATTTATTGGAAATGGTTAACTGATCATATACCTCTTATTAATCTATCAAATGCAGATGATGCAAAGAAATTTATTACTCATTTAATGGTAAATCCTCAAAAACGCGAACTATATAGAGAGGGAATTGTTTCGAAGTATAATGAATGGAAGATTCAATGTGTAAATGCTATTAAGAGTATTATCTAAAGATTTTGTGAATAACCATATTAGTTAAATGTCTGATTTTAATTCATTTGTAAAAGACCTGCAAACAACTGTATTTGCTGGGGCACCTGCTTCTGCGCCAGCACCAGTACCTGTTATTTCTGGTTATACAACAAATCTTGAAAAAATTTTGGCGACTGCTCTTACTGGTAAGTCGGTCGCAGATACACCTGCTCCTTTGGCAGTACCTGTACCTGCAGCTAAACAACTGACATTAATGCTTGTGTCAACACATTGTACACAGGTTACTGGTTATAGCAAGGTTTCATATAATATTATTAGACAACTTTCACAATTACCATGGCTAAAAGTTGTTCATTATGGTTTTCAACGTCTAATTGCTGCACAACCTTTAGAAGGACGTGATTATCCTTCAAATATTGAAGTTATTGATGCTGCTGCTCTTGAGAAACCATTGAAACAGGGTTTTGGATATGAACAATTACCAGCTGAGATTGCTCGTGTGAAGCCGAATATTGTTATGATATATAATGATATGGCGGTTATTAGTCAATTTATGGAGGCAATTAAACGTTCAGGAATTGAGCGTAATTTCCAGACGTGGTTTTATGTTGATCAGGTATATGATTGTCAACTTAATATGTTCCTTGAAGTAATTAATCGTGAAGCTGATCGTGTATTTGCCTTTACACAAGCATGGAAGGATTGTTTGAAGGATCAAGGAGTTCACCGACCAATTGATGTAATTGCTCATGGATTTGATTCAACAATGTTTCATAGTATTCCTAAAACTCTGGCTCGTAAACGTCTAAATCTTCCAGAAGATCTTTTCCTTTTTGTATCGCTTAATCGTAATCAACCTCGCAAACGTTATGATCTATTAATCATGGCGTTTACCGAACTTATTGTAAAATATCCTTCTAAACCTATCGCCCTTCTCTGTGTATGTGATAAGGGAGAAAAGGGTGGCTGGTGGCTTTTTGAAATCTTCGCTCGTGAACTCAAACTTCGTAAAGTTCCTATTGAACGATTTGGCAATCGTCTGATGATTACCAGTCGTGATATGAGTTTCAAAGATGAAGAAATTAATGCATTTTATAATGCTGCTGATTGTTGTGTATCAACTGCTGATGGTGAAGGATTTGGTCTGTGTACATTTGAATCAATGGGTGTAGGTATTCCACAAATCGTTCCTGATCTTGGAGGCTATCGTGATTTCTGTAATAAGGATAATTGTATTGTTGTAAAACCTACAAGTCGTTATTATCTTCCATCACTCTTTTGTCCAGTAGGAGGAGAGGCACACGCATGTGATCCTCATGATATTTGTCTCGGTATGGAGCAATATCTAAATGATTCAGAACTCAGGACACGTCATGGATCAGCTGGCGCAGAGACAATTAAGAAATATACTTGGGACGTAGTTATGAAGACTTTTGTTCGTCGACTCAAGCAACAATATGATGATTTAATTGATGAGGCATAATTTTACAAATTTCTCCCATGAATAACATTGGGATCACTAATAAAAACATGCATATTGTTGAATAGACCTTTATAGATAAGATTCTGTACGCTATCTTTGATCATATACCGAATCTTTGTTTTGAGATTGGATATATCTGATGAAGATAATTGTTCTGGTGCCATAGCATCAACAGTTAATTCAATATCAACAAAAACACCAGCGGTTGGATCTATATATCCTCCGCTCAGATTGAAATATGCACTTCTACTTCTCAAAGTCGTGAATATATGATAATTATTTTGTATTCCATAATAAGTGAAGGGTACTTTAGCTGCTGAGAAATAGTCTCCAATCTTCATTTTAATTTCTTCGATTTCTTCTTCACTTAGAGTTAGGGGGAATTTTCCTGGAAGTTCAAATTCAAGCGAAGCTGCAACATAATGTGCTGATCCTCCACTTTGTCTTCGCGAGGAACCACGCTGTTTTCTTCTTTTAGAACTTCTATGCCTTTTCCTCCTTGTATGACGTGCCATTCTATTAAAGACATAAGATAATGTTGTTAATAGAATGAAATTTCCGAAGATTTATTTTATTAATTGTGAACATAGAATTGATCGTCGGACACATTTAGAAGGAGAGCTTGATAAGCTTCGAAGAATTGTTCCTGAGCTTGAAGTAATTCGAATTAATGCAAACTATATACCATCTAATGGTGCACTTGGATGTGGTCTATCTCACATTAGAGCCTTAGAAATGGCTTTATTATCAAAAGATGAAGAAGTAATAATTTTGGAAGATGATTTTACTTTTAGGGAAGGAGGGGCAGTTGAAATGAGAGAGAAGATTGAATTCTTACAAACAGGTCTTATTGAATGGGATGTTTGTTTATTAGCAGCAAACTTGAAGAAACATGAACCTGTTTCTGGGATGGAATTCTATCATCATGTTAGTCAAGCATATACAACAACAGCATATGTTATACGACGTAATTATATTCCTCGATTAATAAAAACATTTAGTGAGGCATGTGAAGGACTTATTCGAGCAAATACACAGGTGCCTGAATATTGTATTGATACTGCATGGCAACAATTACAGCGATCGGCCGAAGGCCGATGGATTTGTTGTTGGCCTTTGATCGGTTATCAGTATCCAAATTTTTCAGATATTGAGAAGCGTGAAACAGATTATAGGGCGCTTATGAGTACTTTTTAGGAAAAAGTACCCAAAAAATAATTATGCGCATTAACCGTTTTTGGGCACTTTTTCCCAAAAAGTGCAGTGCAGATTAATTGCGTCTATTACGATTGCGGCTGCGATTTTTTCTATTCTTACGACTGCGATTTCTACGACGTCCGCCAGCCTGTGCAGGTTCTTGTGCAGGAGCAGCTGTCGCTGTATTGTTGACCGGAGTGGTGTTATTTGACGCAGTATTATTGAGTTGTTTACTTGCATTGTTAGCAGGTTTAGAACCATTGTTCACAGGTGCAGAAGCGTTATTTCCCATTTCTATTAATGTCTACGTTTTTTCTTGTGATTATTGCATTTAGGAGGAATCGCTGTTGTTGCAGCAATGGTTGCTATAGTTGCAGCTGCTGTAGCTACTGTTGCTGCAGTTACTGCTGGTTCTACCGCAGGGCTTGCCACAGGTTCAACTGCAGGGGTTGCCACAGGTTCTACCGCAGGGGTTGCCACAGGTTCAACTGCAGGGGTGGGCGCAACTTCTGCAGCAGGTGTAGCTTTGACTTCCACGGCAGAAGTAGCAACAGGTTCTACAGCAGTAGTAGTAGCAGTAGATGCCGTAGAAAAATAAGAGGTAACGTTTCCCATTTTATATTCTGTCATTGTATAACATCTTTAGTTTGTC
>JACCDY011216421.1_pt1 | contig 26143 bp, 25 predicted proteins | sample 7446391 | NCBI WGS metagenome assembly JACCDY01 (sample SAMN15323451, study PRJNA562643) | freshwater metagenome | isolation source: river surface water | place: USA:Blue River Watershed | collected 2017-08-18 | reverse complement strand
TCTGGTATTGGTGATACCACCTTTGCATTAGCTGTTTGGCCGTATGCTAATCACAACACGAGAACATATTTAGGCGTTGCAGGATATTTAACAGCACCAACAGGTGACTATCAACATCAGCGCACATTCAATCCCGGCGAAAACCGATACAAATGGGCAGGTCAAATTGGTTACCAGCAACCCATTTATAAAGATTTAGATTGGATGGTTGCTTTTGATACTTTATGGTTTGGCAAAAATTCTGATTACAAAATCAGCAGCTACTCAACACTTGAACAAAAACCACTCTACTCATTACAAACAAGTTTTTTGTATCAACTGAATCCCAACTACTTTGCTGCACTCGCTTATTTCTACGCAAGTGGCGCAGTTAGCTACAAGGATGACGTGAAACAAAGTGACCAAACTATTAGTCAACGTTATCAGGTTAGCCTGATCGCCAATGTTCCAATGGGAAAGGTCATTCTTCAGTACGGTCAGGAGATTTCTACGAAATCTGGCTTTAAGGAAGATAACCGCTGGGTATTGAGATACAACAGGTACTTTAAATAAACCTTTGTTTTTATTTGAATTTCCCTAGTTTTAACGAGGAAATTGCAAATTTTAGCGATTGGGGTATATTGAGCTCATGAGAATTACTACCAAAAGCCGTACAGCGATCACTGCCCTAATCGATCTTGCCCTGCACTCAGCGCAAGGTAGAACTGTATCTCTGGCAGAAATCGCAGAACGTCGTCAGATCTCTTTATCCTATCTTGAGCAGTTGTTTGCCACCCTACGTGCTGCAAATATTGTGAATAGCTTCAGAGGTCCAGGCGGTGGTTACACTCTTGCAAAAGAAGTGGCTGATATCAGCCTCAAAGATATTGTCTTGGCAATTGATGGTGGTAACTCTAAAAAGACTGCTACTAACGACCTATGGTCATCACTTGAAACATTCATGTTTGAACACATGGCAGGCATCAGTTTGGCCAGCCTAGTTCAAGACAATCTAGATAAGTTAGAGCCAGTTCTTGCTAAACCTAAAAAAGAAAAAACGGCTAACAAACGAGTTGCCAATCTTCAAAAGAAAATCAGCGTAGCCAAGAAGGTTACCGTTGAAAAGAAACGCTTTATTGCCAACTCAGTATTTTCTTGGGCTAAACACCTAAAACAAAGCTAATAAACGCTTGATTTTCAAGGCATCTAAGTCTTTTGGGTGCCTTGGCATAAGTTTTGCTTATATGTATACATGGCTATACATATCGCACTCAATCACGTTACCTCATACAGCTACGACAAGCTGATCAATCTTGGCCCACATCTGGTGCGCCTACGCCCTGCACCCCACTGCAGAACGCCAATTTTGTCGTACTCACTGCGTGTTGAGCCAGAAGCACACTTTTTAAATTGGCAGCAAGATCCTTATGCCAACTACATGGCACGCCTTGTTTTTCCGGAAAAGACCAAAAAGTTCACCGTCACCGTTGATTTGGTGGCAGAAATGGCCGTTTACAACCCTTTTGACTTTTTCTTCTAAAAACATGCCGAACGCTTTCCGTGTAAATACGATAAAAGCCGAGGCCATGATCTAGCACCCTACTTGGCTACCTCCAAGCCAGTGGGCTTATTCAAGAAATTACTCAATGAAATATCTGACAAAAAAGTCAGAACGATTGATTACTTAGTAAACCTAAATCAACTGATTCAAACCAAAGTCAAATACACCATCCGCATGGAACCAGGCATTCAGACGCCTGAAGAGACTTTGGTGTTGGGCTCTGGCTCATGCCGCGACTCAGCATGGCTATTGGTGAATTTGCTTCGCCACAAAGGCTTAGCGGCACGTTTCGTATCAGGCTATTTGATTCAATTAAAACCTGATGTGAAGTCTTTAGATGGTCCATCTGGTGCAGAATCTGATTTCACAGATTTACATGCTTGGTGCGAGGTATTTTTACCTGGTGCGGGCTGGATTGGCCTAGACCCCACTTCGGGACTTTTGGCTGGAGAAGGTCATATTCCAGTGGCATGTACACCAGAACCATCTGGTGCATCGCCCATTTCCGGTGCATTAGATAAGTGCGAAGTGGAGTTTTCGCACCAAATGAGTGTCACCCGCGTTTATGAATCACCTCGAGTAACCAAACCCTATACAGAGGATCAGTGGTCAGCTATTGAAGCCCTAGGTCATCATATTGATGATGATTTGCAAGCCATGGACGTGCGGCTCACGATGGGTGGCGAACCTACATTTGTGTCAGTAGATGATAGAGATGGTGCTGAGTGGAATACAGATGCGTTAGGCCCAACCAAACGAGGTTTTTCTACTGAACTCATTAAAAAACTTCAAAATAAATATGGTCGCGGTGGCTTCTTGCACTTTGGTCAAGGTAAATGGTACCCAGGAGAACAACTGCCCAGATGGGCTTTGTCATTATTTTGGAGAGCCGATGGAGACACCTGTTGGAAAAATCCAAAACTACTAGCCGATGAAAGAGAAAAACATCAATACAGCAATCAAGATGCAAAAAATTTTATTGAACGCTTAACAGAAAAATTAGAGCTTGATAAGAAATACATCACGCCAGGCTACGAAGATACTTGGTATTACCTGTGGCGTGAACGCAGACTACCAGTCAACGTTGACCCCTTTGACTCCAAACTAGATGATGAATTAGAAAGAGCTCGCCTAAGACGTGTGTTCACACAAGGCTTAGATGAAGTGGTCGGCTACGTTCTACCGATTAAACGCAATAACGCTAATTATTTAAAACCTAGCTGGGAATCAGGCCCTTGGTTCATGCGCGATGAACGCATGTACTTAATGCCAGGTGATTCAGCCATGGGTTATCGCTTGCCACTTGATTCATTACCATGGGTATCTGAAACAGATTACCCCTACCATATTGATCATGATCCTTTTGCCCCTTCGAGTGGATTAAAGAGTCATGCCCAACTAAGACAACAATATCAACAAAAGCCTGTTGCCAAGCATGAGGCTAAAGGCTCTTTGGCAGGGAATGACGCATACCCAGCATTTAATCAATCCGCTGCGTGGATCACTCGCACTGCTTTGTGCGTTGAGGTGCGCAACCCTGGCAGAGCAAGCGGTCCTAAAGCTGAGTTTGCAAGCAAAGACGTTGGTGTGATTTATGTCTTTATGCCACCACTGCAGTTATTAGATGACTATTTAGAGTTGGTAACAGCGATTGAAGCTACGGCCGATGAATTAAATCTACCAGTGATCATGGAAGGTTACCCACCGCCCAAAGACTCTCGCTTAAAAATGCTACAAGTAACACCTGACCCAGGCGTGATCGAGGTGAATATTCATCCGGCTAAAAATTGGGAAGAACTGGTAGACCACACTGAATTTTTGTACCAAGCAGCACATGAGACTCGCTTATCCACTGAAAAGTTCATGATGGATGGTCGACATACCGGCACGGGTGGTGGCAACCACTTTGTGATGGGTGGTGCAACACCAGCAGATAGTCCATTCTTAAGAAGACCTGATCTTTTACCAAGCCTTCTAACCTTTTGGCATAACCACCCTTCTCTATCTTATTTATTCTCTGGGATGTTTATTGGACCAACCAGTCAAGCACCCCGTATTGATGAAGCCAGAAACGATCAAGTTTATGAACTAGAGATTGCTCTTAAGGAAATTGAGAAACAGGTCAATACCTGGGGTCAATGCCCACCGTGGATGATTGATAGAACTCTGCGCAATATCCTCATAGACGTCACAGGCAATACACACCGCTCAGAATTCTGCATTGATAAGCTTTACTCACCCGATGGACCAACCGGTAGATTGGGACTATTAGAGCTTCGCGCTTTTGAAATGCCACCTCACGCACAAATGAGTTTGGCGCAACAGCTCTTAATTAGAGCTTTGATCAGTTGGTTCTGGAAGCAACCCTATGTAGGTCATGGTGTTACTCGTCTTAATCGCTGGGGCACTGAATTGCATGATCGCTTTTTGTTGCCAACGTTTGTGCAAATGGATTTTGAAGATGTTTTGGCAGAACTCAATCAAGCGGGCTTTGAATTTAAATCAGAGTGGTTTGCACCTCATTTTGAATTCCGCTTCCCATTGATTGGCGAAGTAGAAACAAGAGGTATTCAGCTGTCCCTCAGAAGCGCTTTAGAGCCTTGGCATGTGATGGGTGAAGAAGGTGCCATTGGCGGCACAGTCCGTTATGTTGATTCTTCTGTAGAGAGAATTGAATTAAAAGTGACTGGCTATAACGACAATCGATACACCATCACAGTCAATGGTAGAACAGCGCCGATGCAACCAACTGGCAAAGTGGGTGAATACGTACTGGGTGTTCGCTATAAGGCATGGCAACCTCCTTCTGCACTGCACCCAACTATTCCGGCTGATACTCCTCTTAGTTTTGACATTGTTGATAACAGTTTGTCTAGATCATTGGGTGGCTGCCGTTATCACGTTGCTCATCCTGGCGGCCGAAACTACAATACCTTCCCAATCAATGCTTATGAAGCGGAAAGTCGTCGTCTAGCTCGCTTCTTCCGACTAGAACATACCCCAGGAAGAATGAAGGTTGGTCATGTTTTCCCTAGCCAAGAATTTCCATTTACTCTTGACTTGCGTAGAACTTAAAATGACAAACATTCATTAAATGGATTGAACTTTTGTCAGAGAATTTACCCAAGCCATCAGCAGATCAAATAGAACCTAGCAACTCTTCTAACAAAGAGTTGCTACAGTTAATCGATTCCCTATCTCAAGCACCTGACATAGGCAATCATGATGAATTGCGCCTTGAAAATGGTGAACTAAAAGATTATTGGCTTAAGTTTTTTGAATACCTTGGCACCGATCAAATAAAAAACTTATCAGAAAGTACCAAAACTGTTGATCGCTTAATTCAGCAAAATGGTATTACTTATAACGTTTATGATTCTGATCAAGCACAGAGTAGACCCTGGTCACTCAACCCATTGCCCCTAGTTATTAACTCTCAAGAATGGGCTGAAATTTCAAATGGTCTATCGCAACGCGCAAGACTCCTCAATGAGATTTTGAGAGACACCTACGGTAGTCAAACTCTTTTAAATAATGGTTATCTACCAACAGCTCTAGTTCAAGGACATCCAGGTTATCTAAGAGCAGTTCATCACATCAAACCGCCTGGTGACATTTATCTACATATTGTTGCTTTTGATATAGCCAGAGGACCTGATGGTAAGTGGTGGGTCATCAGTAATAGAACACAAGCACCATCTGGTCTTGGTTATGTTTTAGAAAATCGTTTGATTGTTTCTAAATTATTTCCAGAAGCCTTCAGAGAACTAAGAATTCAGCATATTGCTTCAAGCTATAAGCGTCTATTAGATACCCTCACAGAATTGGCTACGCCATTAGCCCAAGGTGAATCAGTACGCTTTGCCTTGCTTACTCCAGGCCCGTATAACGAAACATATTTTGAGCACACTTATCTAGCTCGCTATTTAGGTCTACCGCTAGTGGAAGGTGATGATTTAACAGTTAGAGACGATAAGCTTTATCTCAAAACTTTACATGGTCTAGAGCGTATTCATGGTCTATTAAGACGTCTTGATGATGAGTTCATGGACCCTCTTGAATTAAGAGCTGACTCAACACTAGGCATACCTGGCTTACTTCAAGCCATTAGGTCAGGTAATGTATTAATTGCTAATGCATTGGGAGCTGGATTTTTAGAATCCCCTGCAATCCAGGGATTTTTACCCGCAATTAGCGAAAAGCTGCTTGGCGAAAAATTAGCCATGCCTTCTCTGAATACTTGGTGGTGTGGCGAACACGCTGCTTGGCAAAACATCAGTCCAGAACTTAAAACGCAGGTTATCAAACCTACCTTCACTGGTAGCGTAGGACCCCATTTCCAACCGATTGTGGGATCGCAATTAGATGAAGATCAATTGGATGCCTTGCGTGAAAAAATTGAACAGCGCCCAGATATTTATACGACTCAAAGTTACTTGCAATTTTCACAAGCTAGTACTTGGCAAGAAAATCAGTTCACACCACGCACGGCCATGCTACGCGTTTACGCCATGGCTAATACCAATGGCACCTGGGAGATTTTGCCTGGTGCAATGACTCGCGTTTCAAGCGAAGATCCGAATGTGGTTTCTATTCAGCGAGGCGGCAGTACTCTAGATACCTGGGTCATGACTGATAAAGAGGTGGATACCTACTCCATGCTCTCGCAACGCTCCAAGTACATCAACCCCCTCACACCTCATGGCCTACAGTTAATTTCTAGCCGCACAGCAGAAAATTTATTTTGGTTAGGCCGCTATACAGAGCGCGCTGAATCACTCACTCGCCTAGCCAAAGAATCATTGATGATTGCTAGTGTGAGCGGCGAAGACAACTTAAATGCTTTGCAAGATGCAGTATCTGAACTAACCATCAGAGCAGGCTTGATACCTGAAGAAACACCCAAACTATCTAAATCGCCAAAAGTATTTGCTAGAACACTCATCTCACAACTGAATCACAAAGATAGTTTTAGCATTGGGTATTACATACAGGCTCTTAACAATAATCTGCGCTTAGTTCGAGACAGGTTACCAAGCGACCACTCAAAATTGGTGGGCTATATGAAGTCCAGTCTAGAAAATAGATTGGGTAATAAAACTTCCTTTGAGAGTCGCTCACTGATTGTGGCAGTTGAGGCGTTAGACAATTTAGGACTTCAATTAGCAGCACTAACCGGCTTGCAAGCTGACCGCATGACCAGGGACTTGGGTTGGCGGCTACTGACCATTGGCAGATTAGTGGAACGCTTAGTTAACCTAAGTGAAACCTTGGGTACTTTCTTTAGCCACGATGCATCTCTATCTAGCCGTGGCTTTGACATGCTGTTGACTTTATTTGATAGCACCATCACTTACAGAACTCGTTACCAACGTTATCAAGATATCAACGCCTTGATGGAGTTATTGGTGTTTGATAACACCAATCCACGATCAATGACCTGGATCTTGCAAGAACTCGATCACGAGATACATCATCTACCCAATACAGCTAAGGAAATTGATACCTTTAGTCAGATTATTCAAACCTGCCAGCCTATTTTTGAAGATACGATGAATATCATCAGTTACACCGAGAGAGTGTCGGCAGCAGGCAAGAAACTTTCCAATGAAATTAGCAGTCATTACTTTGCACACATCAAAGAGCAAAGATTTGCATCATGAATAGCAAACATATCCAAGTCGAACACATCACGCTATATGAATATGAAAGCGACGTGGAGTTAGCTCATCACTTGGCTTATCTGCGCCCAATCAATAATGCATACCAAGAAGTGGTCAATAGTCACCTAGACATCACACCAACACCAGATACGCATCATCAAAATCTTGATATTTTTGGCAATCAAAGAGATTTCTTTTCTTTTCATAAGAATCATGAATCTCTTCATGTCAACGCCCGCTGCGAAGTCTTGACTAAAGAGATACCCAAAGAACTAATTGAGATGACCCACATCACCTGGGAAGAAGTAAAAGAGCAACTTAGGTACGAAGCTGGCAAATCCGTGTCCCCAGCAGCGGAATTTATCTACCCAAGTCCATTTGCCCCATTTGTGATGGATATCAAGCGTTATGCAGAAGAGTCATTTACTCCTGGCCGTAGGATGATTGATGCATCGATTGATTTATGCACCCGCATTTTTAAAGATTTCAAATACTCACCAGACGCCACCGAAATCAACACCCCTGTGTGGGAGGCGTTTAAAAATCGTGCAGGTGTGTGCCAAGATTTTGCGCATATTTATATCGTCGCCATCAGATCTTTGGGCTTGAGCGCCAAATATGTCAGCGGTTATCTATTAACCACCCCACCCCCAGGACAAAAGAAGTTACGGGGCGCAGATGCATCCCACGCTTGGGCATCAGTCTATTGCCCAGGAATACCCGGTGACTGGCTTGAACTAGACCCAACCAACAATATGATTGCTGGCAATAATCATATAAGGCTTGCGATGGGCAGAGACTTTGGGGATGTATCCCCAATCAGAGGAATTATTCGAAGTGGCGGTAGCCACAAAATATCGGTAGGGGTTACTGCTGAGGAAGTGGAATAAAAAAAGGCATTTCAAAGAAATGCCTTTTTACTGCCGGGTTAATAGATAAATCTATTAACCTTGGCTTTTCTTAAGAACCGTGTACAACTGGTCTTTAAGGTTTAACTTTTCTTTTTTAAGGTTTTCAATCTCTTCAGGAGTACCAGGCTCAACATGCGACTCCATGTTTTTAATCTTTTGGTCTAGAGCATTGTGTTTATCAAACAGATGTAAAAAGTGCTTATCTGTTGTTTTAAGTTTAGTAATTAGATCTCTGTATTCTGGAAACATAAACTCTCTCTAGTTAATTGAAGGCAAATAAACCAAACATTTCTGTAGGCATCTTTACTCTACTGGATTTTTAGAGCTTATTCTGAAAATATCTTGCTTTGCATCAATAAACCTTAGTTTATTCCACTAAGTAATAATTTCTGTATGCTTATACAAAATGCAAAACAATCCCATAAGGAGTAGTCATGCCTGGTTTATTGCCCAATGTTGATCCAGACGGTTTATTAGAGTTTTCTGTGGTTTACACAGACCGCTCGCTCAATCACATGTCTAACGAATTTAAACGTGTGATCACCGACATATCATCGGTGCTCAAAGACGTTTATCAAGCTCACTCTACCGTGGTAATTCCTGGTAGCGGTACATACGGCATGGAAGCCGTAGCCCGACAATTTGCCACCAATCAAAAATGTCTAGTGATCAGAAACGGTTGGTTTAGCTACCGCTGGACTCAAATTTTTGAGGCAGGACAAATCAGTCAAGATTTACATGTGATTAAAGCTCGCAGAGGTAGTGATTCTGCAACCGCTCCATTTGCACCAGCGCCTATTGATGAAATTGTTAATTTCATCAAAACTGAGAAACCAGCCGTAGTCTTCGCACCACACGTCGAGACATCAGCTGGCATGATTCTGCCTGATGACTATCTCAAGAAAATTGGTGAAGCAGTTCGCTCAGTAGATGGTTTATTTGTATTGGATTGCATTGCATCAGGTGCGATGTGGGTGAATATGCGCGACTGCCAAGTCGACGTATTAATTAGCGCCCCACAAAAGGGCTGGAGTAGCTCACCTTGCTGCGCACTGATCGGTTTAAGTGATAGAGCTAGAACCAAGATTGACAGCACAACCAGCACTAGCTTCTCATGTGACCTTAAGAAATGGTTGCAAATCATGGAAACCTACGAAAGTGGCAACCATGTCTATCACACGACCATGCCAACTGATGCATTAAAAACATTACGCAATGTAATGAAAGAAACCCAAAGTATTGGCTTTGAAAAACTAAAATTTGCACAAATTGATTTAGGCAATAAGGTAAGAAACTTATTGGTCTCAAGAGGCTTTACAAGTGTTGCGGCACCGGGATTTCAGTCACCATGCGTGGTTGTGAGTTACACCACCGATCCTGAGATTCAGTCGGGCAAGAAGTTTATTAACGTAGGTCTACAAACTGCGGCTGGAGTACCTTTGCAGTGCGATGAAGGTCCAGAATTCAGAACTTTCCGTCTAGGCTTATTTGGTCTAGAGAAGTTACAAAATATTGATAGAACTATCAAGCACCTTGAGCATGCGCTCAACACAATGAATTAAGGTTTGTCAGTTAATCTTGTAGGGGCAATCAGATTACTCTGAGCGCCCCTCAATTTTGTCCAAGATTTTCTTAGCATGCCAGCCCATGCGCCCTTCTGAATCCATTCTCTGAATGTCCTCAAGCGCTGTTTTTAGTAATTCGTTTTCTTCTTTGAGCGCATACATGCGATTTCTAAGGTTGCCAGCATCCAGCCATGATCCAATGGCACTTATTAAACGGGCAATGAGGTAACTCCAATCAGGCATAACGAAAGTATGCCATGGCAGTTCAACTACACCCGAGTATCAGGGAACGGCATAGCCATGGGCCTTGATGATTGCCTTAGCCTGAGGGCCTTGTAAGTAGTTATAAAAATCAACCACAGATTGAGGTGAGTTTTTAATGAGAACCATGCGTTGACGAATAGGCTCGTGTAGATTTTCTGGAATTAATAGGTGATCCGCATCCCGAGCCACCTCTTTAGAAATCGCTAATGAGTAGGCCGTAAAACCAATTGGCGCAGCTCCCACCACTACAAAATTTGTAGCCGATGAGATATTTTCTCCATAAGCAAATTTATCTTTGGCTAAGTTAATCAATCCCATCTTGGTTAAGAATTCAACTCCAGCTTTTCCGTACGGAGCAACATCAGGCTTTGCTAGGGCAATCTTGTTTGCACTAATGATGATTTTTCGCAAATCATCGTCTTTTAAACTTAGCTTAATACCCTTGCCTTTATTTGCAATCATAGCCAATCGACCAATTGCATAGACTTTACCTTCGTCAACCGTAAACCCTTCTTTACTCAAGGCTAGCGGGAAATTTTCATCGGCAGAAACAAATAGGTTAAATGGTGCGCCCTGCTGTATTTGACGAGTTAAATTACCCGATGCCCCATAAATTATTCTGAATTCTTGGCCAGTAGCAGATTTGTATTGCTGATAGATCTCTTCCATCGCTGGCTTCATGTTGGCAGCGACAACCACTGTAGCTGAGCTGGCAACCACACTCATCGATAGAGAAGCAAAGATTAGAGCTAGGAAATATCGGCAAGTTCGCATTGTTGTTTTTAATTAAATTAATAGATATAAGCAATTCTTAGATATTAATTGATTACTCTAAAAAATTGTTCAAATAAGAAAAAACCATCACGAATGATGGTTTAGAAATAAAAAATACCTCACTAATGTTTATGTTGACTCATGTGCTCATGATTTTTCATTTGATGTTGCATCATATGCTTTTCATGCGTCGAGTGATCACAATAATTATGTGTGTCGCCACTCATTGATGCATGACCACCAGATGGAGATTGATAGCCCAATAAACCTGGGTCCATCATGCCAGCAATCATTGCAATATGGCCAAACACCAAAAATATTGCAACACAAATTGCATGAACTTTTAATTTGGCTAACTGATCCAATGCTCGATTAACAAGTTTTAACTCTTGCAGTGCAATCCAAATTAAAGGTAATCCAGCAATTAAATATGTACCGACTGCAACGATGTCGATAATCGTTCTCCATTCACCTGCTTTCGTGATTGGAATTACAGCATTTGTGATGAGATAGATAATGATTCCAATAAAGTAGACACCCACTGCAATACCAGAAAACTTGTTGAGGTAATAAACTGCCCCATCAAACTTTCTAGTAAAAAGTAGATATAGCTCAGTTATAGCTAAGGTCTCAGCTAAGATAACTGGGATAGCCATAAAAATAATTAAGTTCCATGGCTGATTGACAGCCAATAACTCCATGTAATGAGTCATGTTCATAATAATTCTCCAAAAGATAGGCGTGACAAGACGTCACAAATCGAACTAATTTTTACAACTCAATTAGCTAATTTTTGGAGGTTTATAAATACGGGTCTCGATTAAAGAGATCAGGAAGGATGGGTAGACAGGAACTAGGGTCTCCACAAATAATGCAGGTAAGTGGATATTCGGCAATTGTTCAAGAAGCAAACCTAGGCAACACTGGTAACTATGGCATGATTTATTAGAGAAAGACTTCTGCTCCGCTGCCGAGGACAAATCCTCGCAATGATGAGCTGATATATCCATTACCACAGACTCATGAGATGGATGAGCTGGCCAATCAATAGGCATCACCGCCGCATGAATGAGGCTGGTGAATAAAGTCAAACACAGAGCTAAACAAATCTTTCTCATGCACTTATTCTATGACGATTTTGTTTATTTTGTACAACACCATCCATCAAGACTGAACCAAGCTAGCTAGATAGATATATAAGGGGATACCCAAAATGATATTGAATGGGAATGTGATACCTAAAGACATACCCATATACAGAGCGGGATTCACTTCAGGCAAGGCATGACGTAAAACAGCAGGTACGGCAATATAAGAAGCACTAGCAGCCAGAACCATCAACAAGATGGTCTCCCCCAAAGGTAAACCGATCAATGTTGCCAAACCAAGCGTGAAACACGCATGGATCAAGGGTGAGCATAAGGCATAGATGAGCGTGATCGGCGGCTTACCTTTTAATCCACCAAAATTCTTAGCTGCCATTAAGCCCATATCTAACAAGAAGAAAGCCAACATACCCTTGAATAGATCAATCGAGAATGGTGCCATGATTTTTTGACCATCATCGCCACTTACCAAACCAACCACCATAGATCCCAACAGAAGCAATTGTGCGCCGTCTGTGAATGACTCATGCAGCACTTTAGAAATCCGAATAGGTTCCACCGCATTAACAGATGCTGCCCTCGCCTTATTGGCCAAAATAATAGCCAAGATGATGGCAGGAGACTCCATCAAAGCCATCGCTGCAGCCATGTGACCGCCAAATGGAATACCCGACTGATCAAGAGCTTGAGTGGCAGTGATAAAAGTTACCGCGCTAACAGAACCATAAGTGGCAGCAATGGCGGCAGAGTCATAGTTATTTAATTTGGTCTTTAAAACTGCATAGCCAACCAGAGGGATGATTACCGCTAAGAAAACAGCCAACCCTAAAGCTAAGGCAATTTCTACTGTAAACCCAGATTTATGTAGAGCAAATCCACCCTTTAAACCCAAAGCCATTAACAGGTAGAGAGACAAGAATCTTGCAATGGGCTGGGGGATTTCTAGATTAGATTTAACAGCTCCAGCAAATGCACCAAAGATGAAGAAAAGAATGGCTGGGTCTAAAAAATTACTCATTTAGTCATAATAGACTGTTTAAAAAATTACTCGGTTAACCCCCATAAAAATAAGGGTTAAAAGCATTTAATTGCTAGCTTACTTAAATGAGATTTAATCAATAAAGATTATTAAGCCATCTGCGCCTAGAGGCGCGTCTTAAATAAAGACCAACCTCTATATAGGCTTAACAAGCGCAACGACACGATCAAGCCAAAAGCAATGATGTCAGCCAAATAATCAATTTTTATCAATTCCCATATAACTGCATAAACCAAACCACCTAGAAATGCTATGACAGCGTATGGTTTGTGATCAAAGAATAGTTGTGGCTTTTCGCCACAAACAATATCGCGCAAGACACCACCAAATGTTGCAGAAATAACACCCATCAGAATACAAACCAACCAAGGAAGTTGTTGCTCAACAGCAATCTGCATACCCAAGATAGTAAATAAAGCCAAACCAATTGCATCTGGCACTTCAATCATTCTTAACGTGTAATCAATATGCCTCTTTCTAAGGAACCAAACCGCAAGCAAGACCATAGCAATGATGACTAATAACCAATATGAATGCTCAAACCAAAACAAAGGTCTTCTATCAAGAAGAATGTCTCTTAGCGACCCTCCTCCAAAAGCCGTCAAACCAGAGACCATGGCAATACCCACTATGTCCATTTGACGTTTAAGGCCGGCCATCATGCCAGAGATAGCAAAAGACAAAATGCCAATGACCTCTAAAGAATTTTGTATGTACAAGAGCGTTGATTGATATTCCATCGCAAAAGTCTATCACCAGATAGTTATCTGTGTGAGCCCACTCAAGAACCTGTCCAATGAGAAAGCATACTTTGATTTAAATCCTGCCAAAACTAATTAAATGAAGATGTTGGGAGAAAATCTCACAGGACGTCAATGAATCCCAGAAATATTGATATTCATCAACTAGCAGACGCGTGCAAACAGTCGAGTTAAATAATTGTGCGCACACAAGGCTTTCCATCAAACTTGCCGTATCAAAAATATCAGCACTTGAAGATTGAGTAGCGTTTCTGTATGCCACCCCACTCACGTTGTTTCTGCCAATGCCGTGGTACTCAAAACCCATGTTAGACAAGACCAGTGGGTCGTACAAGTTTCTGCCATCAAAAATTACTTTTTTATTTAATCTCATCCCCATATCAATGAAGTTAGGGCTCTTGAAGGATCTCCACTCAGTTAATATCAGTAGAGCATCGGCACCAAATATTGCGTCATCCGAACTGCTGACATAGCTAATGTTTTTTAAGAAATTTGGCTCAGATTGCATATCAACATTAAGTGTTTTTTTAGCCTGCTCAATTGCAACCGGATCAAAGGCCTTAACTTTGGCGCCTCTTAATAATAAGTTTTTAATTACAACTAGGCTAGGCGCCTCTCTCACATCATCGGTATTGGGTTTAAATGCCAACCCCCAGATTGCAAATGTTAGCTCAGTTAGATCATCACCATATTTATTAACTATTTTTTTCACCAAAATATTTTTTTGTTGATCGTTAACTTGGTTAACAGATTTAATAATTTTTAGGTCTTCGTTAACCTCGTTACCCATATTAATTAATGCTGAAACATCTTTAGGGAAACAACTTCCACCATATCCAGTCCCTGAATATAGGAAGTCATAACCAATCCGCTTATCTGAACCAATACCTTGTCTAACTGATTCAATGTCAGCCCCCAAGTGGTCAGCTAAGTTTGCCAACTCATTCATAAATGAGATTCTTGTAGCCAACATCGCATTGGCAGCATATTTTGTTAGCTCTGCACTTCTCACGTCCATGTAATAGGTACGCTCATGATTGCGATTAAATGGACTGTATAAAAGTTTCATCATACTTTTTGCTGAGATGCCTGCAGTGTCATCATTTGTACCGACAACTATACGGTCTGGTCGCATAAAGTCATCAATTGCCGCGCCTTCTTTCAAAAACTCAGGATTTGAAACTACTGAGAAATTTTGCGTTGGCAGGCCTCGAATAACTAATTCTTTTTCTATTACTGCTTTTACTTTGTCAGCAGAGCCCACCGGCACAGTGGATTTATTCACCACTACTTTGAATCTATCCATGTGCTTACCAATTGTTTTCGCAACTGCTAAAACATGACTCAAGTCAGCCGACCCTGACTCATCAGCAGGTGTCCCAACTGCAATAAATAGTATGTCGCCGAATACAATGGCATCTTCTGGGTTGATAGTGAAATAGAGCCTATTATTTTCTCTTCCACTGGCGATCAACTCTTTTAAACCTGGCTCGTAAATGGGTATTTCTCCATTGTTAAGCAGATCAACTTTATCTTGATTGACATCAAAGCAGCATACTTGATTACCTAGTTCAGCCAAACATGCCCCTGTTACTAATCCCACATACCCCGAACCAATTACTGTAACTTTCATAAGCTCCTCGCGTCATCAATTGGTCATGAGTTTCTTACTGTTAAATGAAAACTAGATGCCAGTTTGATGACAGAAGCATGAATTAATATGTGACATCAATTTGTCATATTAATGTTGGTTAATCACATTTTATTTAGGCTTAACATGGAACCAAACTACTCAATTGAAAACAACCCTCATAAGGGCAACAAGGGTTTAGCTCGCGCATTTAGAGCGGCCGTTAATTCTTGGAATGGTTTGAAATACGCCTATAAAGAGGAAAGTGCATTTAGGCAGGAATTATTTCTTGCCATCATATTGATTCCAATCGCCGTTTACATTCCTTGCTCAATCATTGAAAAAATATTGCTGGTTAGCTCAGTTTTTCTTGTCTTGATTGTTGAGTTATTAAATTCAAGTGTTGAAGCAGCAGTCGATCGCATCTCGTTTGACATACATGGCCTATCAAAACGTGCAAAAGATTTTGGCAGTGCAGCCGTGATGGTGGCCCTTCTTCTTTGTGGTTTCACATGGATTTTGGTTGTAATCAACACATACTACTGAGTAGGTGTTGACACTAAATTACTTGCGCTTGTTCACGCGATCCTTAAATGCTTTGCCCGCCGTAAATTTCACTGTTCTTGCTGCTGAAATTTTCACTTCTTTACCAGTTCTTGGATTTCTACCGATACGTGCAGCACGATTACCAGAACTGAATGTTCCAAAACCAATTAATTGAACTTTGTCACCTTTAGCAAGTACTTTAATAATTGTTTCAATTGCTGCATTCAAAGCACCCTCAGCATCAACTTTATTGATATCAGCACCTTCTGCCGCTTTTGCCACCAACTCCGCCTTATTCATTTGTATCTCCATTTAAAACAGGGCGAAGTATATGAATAATCAAGAAAAATTATGTGAAGAATTTATGCATGAATGATGTATGTAATATATGGAGACTATATAGATAGAGTTCGCCTGGATTTGATGCCAAAAAAATAGCATTTAACAAATTCACTAGTCACGAAATATGTCATGGTCAACATTTCAAACTAAGCATCAATAGCATTTTGGTCGTGGCGAGCTAAGTGGACTGCCCAGCACGATTCGAATGTGCGACCTACGCCTTAGAAGCTCATAATTTCGATGATTTCTCACAGTATTCTTAATATGATGCGCCTGCTAAAAACACCTGCTTGATAGGCAGTTTGATTAGTGGAATTGTGTGGAATTCAACGGCAATGGTGTGGCATCGACAGTGGTCACACGCGATGAATATGGTGATTTAGTTTGTTATTTACTGGGCAAATGGAAGATGTCGGGATTCCCGACAATTGATTTTTTTGTTTAAGTGCAAATGCGACAACGTTAGAAATTAAACTAGTTAAATAAAACACTAAAATACAACTAATAAATAGCCCGATATCAACCAATAATCATTTTTATTAAGTAGATGAAATTTGCCACTAGTTAATCAAATACTCTTCATAAAAAGATCTACTTTTAAGTCCGCACTGGTCCTATCCTTAGCGTTACACATTTTCTTTCTACTTGTTTGGACTCTATCAAAATCAAAGGCACCACAAATAGTTAACGAGGCTATTGTTATCGTCAAACTTGAAGAACCAGAAGAAAAAGAACAGCCCGCCAATATCACAAAAGAGCAAACACTCACAACAAAAGTACCGGCTAGGCAAGAAGCACCAAGCGCTCCAACAGCAGAAGAATGGGCATTTGCCTCACAGTACACACTAAAGAATAGTAAAGGCTACAGACATAGTTGGGGCAAGCAAGTTCGTAGCATGATGGGCACAGCTATTGAAGGGCCTGATCAAGGGCAAGTGAGATTCAGAATTGAAATCGCTCCCAATGGCAGTATCACTTCAGTAGAAACACTGTGGAAAACCTCTGACAAAGCAGAAGAGCTTGCCCGCAAAGCTATTTATTCAATGCCCCCACCCCCACCAACACCCACGGGTAAGCCACTTATTTTTGAAAAAACAATTTCATTCTCGCCATTTGCGACTGACGACACACCTTTTTATGCTGATGATTGCCTACCTGATCCGCCATCATTCTCGAATCCATTTGCTTGGGATGGTAAATCAGCACAAGAGATCAAACAAAATAAAGCCGTCGAAAAACTCAGTCCTGAAGCTCTAGCTGAATGCCTTAAACAATTACCGCAAGACTCAATTGAAGGCGTAGCTGCACACAGTCAAAGGCTATTAGATCAATGGGGATCAAATAGGTTAAGTAAATAAAGCGGGATTCCCTACAAGTGTGGGCATTAGTAATTAATACTATTAACCCATACAACTATAGTTTTTTAGTTTTTCTAAATCAGGAATATCTACTGAAGTACGAGTAATGTTAGTAACAAGGTGCATTTCAGACAAACTACTAAGTGCACGACTAATAGTTTCCAATTTTGCATCCATCATAAGGCCCATGTCCTCACGTTTAAAAAGCGGTGCCTGAAATTTCTCACCACTATCAATTGCCAGCCTCAACAGAAATCTGGCTAGACGAATTTCAACTCTACCAGTATTAATCTCCGCAAACCAAGTTTGAGAGTCTGATAATGCATCATTCCATTTCTTCATCATTTGACGTTGCAAACGAGGAGACTCTGCATCTAATATGTTAATTGCAGGTACTGGTATCTTGCATAAGTAAACAGGTCTTAAAGCAACTGCTGAGTGTTGGTAAACATCACCAAACATAGCTTCCATACCAAATAAATCGCCCTTCCTTACTAATCTGACTATACGCTCAGTGCCATCGTCATTTAAGTACAGCAACTTTATATATCCTTCCCTTAAGGTATATAAATGTCTGCCAGCATCTCCTTGACAATAGATTAGTGAGTCTTGCTCGTATTTAAGATCGTCAACTTGAGCATGGATTTTGGAAAAGTCATCCTGATTGAGCTCGGCAAATAAAACAGAATCTCTTATAGAGCATGTATTGCAATCACTCTTACCTTGCCATGCAATATTGATTTCAATTGGTTTCATTTTCAGATTAAGCCTTGGGCGACATGTCAAACTCACTCATTTGCACTTCCCAACACTCTATATCATTTGCCAAACATTTTCTTTGAATACAAATACCCCCACTTAAGGTAAGTTATCAAATTAGGCTTTTCCTAGTTCCTCGCGCATTTTGTCGATGATGGCTTTGTAATCAGGTTTGCCAAAAATAGCAGAGCCTGCAACAAAAGTATCAGCGCCAGCTGCGGCGATTTCTCGAATATTCTCAGCTTTAACTCCGCCATCAACCTCTAGGCGAATCTTCCGACCTGATTGGGCCTCGTATGCCAAAAGCTTGGCTTTGGCTGCACGCAACTTATCTAGCGTACTTGGGATAAATGATTGGCCACCAAATCCAGGGTTGACCGACATGAGTAGCACCAAGTCCACTTTATCCAAGACGTAATCAAGGTGGCTTAATGGGGTGGCTGGATTAAATACCAAGCCAGCTTGGCAACCACTGTCTCTGATAAGACCTAAAGTCCTATCAACATGGCTACTCGCTTCAGGGTGAAAACTAATCAAATTAGCACCTGCCTTAGCAAAGTCAGGCACGATTCGGTCCACTGGTTCAACCATGAGGTGTACGTCAATACAAGCAGGTTGACCGTCTTTAACAGCGTGGGAGCGAATAGCCTCACAAACCAAAGGGCCAATGGTTAGATTAGGCACATAGTGGTTATCCATCACGTCAAAGTGGATCCAATCGGCTCCAGCAGCCAAGACGTTCCTGACTTCTTCGCCTAGGCGAGCAAAGTCCGCCGACAAAATGGATGGGGCAATGAGGTATGAATTTGAGGTATTTGTATTAGCCATAGTGTGATTCTATCGTGGTCTGGCTTGCAGTAGCGTGTTCTATAGCGGAGAATCTCACACATGGAACAACATCAATTCAGTGTACAGGTCAAAGTGGCGTATTTACCGGATGAGTCAGACGCCGAAAATCGTCAGTTTGCCTTTGCCTATACGATCACCATTAAAAATACTGGGCAGCTGCCCGCCCAGTTGATTGCCCGTCACTGGATCATCACTGATGGCGATAATGATGTCCAAGAAGTACGTGGTTTAGGTGTTGTGGGGCAGCAACCATTATTGCGCCCCGGAGAGCAATTTGAGTACACCAGTTGTGCCACTCTACCAACCCCTATGGGTACTATGAGGGGTGATTTCTTTTGCGTCAGTGAAGACGCTCAGTTTTTCCAGACCCCGATTCCTGAGTTTGCCTTGGTTATGCCAAGAACTTTGCATTAATTGACCTGCTGTTGAGCAAGCCAGGAAGTATTATTTGTCTTTTCGGCCCATCATCGTCCAAACAACAATAATTACCAGTATGACTAAGGCAACACCCGCTTCTAAGGCAAATAAAAGCATGGGAAATTCATCGAATAAGTCGCTCAATTGGGGATTCCTTTCTGGAAATCATGTTTTATTTGGCAAGCATAGTACTTTTTCGAAGTTTAATTCTTTCCTTGCTTATGGTTTATTGAGCCTAGTTCTATCGTCTTGTGTCAGTCAACCCTCATACACACATAAGTCTGCTCAAAACACTGCATCTGAAGCCAGGTCATCAAGCTATAGCTCAAGCGTTGCCAAGTTAACTGTTGCCTCTTGGAGTGATTTACCTGGCTGGTATGACGATGATTTAAGTGCTGCATGGCCAGCCTGGAAAAGAAGTTGCCAGGCACTCATGAAGCGCAACCCAAGTGGTTTAGATTGGCGTGCCGCATGCAGAGCGGCAGAGAAGGTGAATAGTTCAAGCAATCCATCGATTCGTGATTATTTTGAATCCCATATGAAAGTCATGGAGATTCGTCATCAAACAGGATCTTCTGCTGGAAGTGCACATGGCTTGGTGACTGGTTACTATGAACCCTATTTAAATGGCTCAAGGCAAAAGGGTGGTGCATATCAAACACCATTACACCGCTATCCAGATGCATGGAAAAAACGTAAGCCTAGCGAACTACCAACTCGTGCCGAATTATTTTCAAGTGGGCAGCTAAACGGTCAAGAAATTGTTTGGGTAGATGATGCTGTGGCTGCCGCTTTTATGCAGGTTCAAGGTTCAGGGCGCATTCGTATGACGGATGGCAAGATTATTCGTTTAGGTTTTGCGGGCACCAATGATCAGCCCTTTAAATCTTTTGCGCAGTGGCTCTTAGATCGTGGGGAGATTACTCGAGCCACTGCAACCATGCAGGGTATACAAGCTTGGGCTAAAAAGAACCCTAACCGTGTACAGGAAATGCTTAACGCTAATCCTCGGTATGTATTTTTTAGAGAGATGCCAGCAAGCCCTGATGCCAATATTGGACCTATTGGGGCTTTGGGTGTGCCATTAACCTCTGAGCGCAGTATTGCTATCGATACCAAAGCTCTGCCTTTGGGAGCACCAGTTTACATTGCAACTACTTATCCGCTGACGCAAAAGCCTTTACAACGCTTAATGATGGCTCAAGATACTGGCTCTGCCATTGTGGGTGCTGTGCGCGCTGATTTTTACTGGGGTACTGGTGATCAGGCCGGTGAGTACGCTGGTCGTATGAAGCAACAAGGCAGAATGTGGGTTTTCATGCCTCGCTGACACCTTCGTGGCACAAGGTGCTAGCATCTTAGTAATCCTGCTATTTTTATAATTTCTGATTGCTCGAAGAAAGACAAATGATGAGTTACGAAACTATTTTGACTTCAACTGATGGCCGTGTGGGCGTAATTACTCTGAATCGCCCTAAGGCTCTTAATGCACTCAATGATCAATTGATGGATGAGTTGGGTGCAGCTTTGTTATCTTTTGATGCAGACAACAATATTTCTTGCATCGTTATCACTGGTAATGAAAAAGCTTTTGCTGCGGGTGCAGACATTGGCATGATGTCTAAATACAACTTTACTGATGTTTATAAATCTGACTACATCACTAAAAATTGGGAAACAATTCGCAAAATTCGTAAACCAGTGATTGCTGCTGTGGCTGGTTATGCTCTGGGTGGTGGTTGTGAGCTAGCGATGATGTGTGACTTCATTATTGCGGCAGATAACGCTAAGTTTGGACAGCCAGAAATTAAGCTTGGCATCATTCCTGGTGCCGGTGGCAGTCAGCGTCTACCAAGAGCTGTGTCTAAATCAAAAGCAATGGATATGTGCTTAACAGCTCGTATGATGGATGCGAATGAGGCAGAGAGAGCTGGCTTGGTTTCAAGAGTTGTGGCTGCTGATAAATTACTTGAAGAAACAATGGCTGCTGCAAAAACAATTGGTGAGATGTCTTTGCCAATCGTGATGATGGTTAAAGAAAGTATTAATGCGTCTTTTGAATCATCACTTAGTGAAGGCATTCATTTTGAGAGACGTCTTTTCCATTCAACCTTTGCCACTGAAGATCAAAAAGAAGGCATGGCAGCATTTGTTGAAAAAAGACCAGCTAAATTTAAGCACCAATAAACTCATTGAGTGTTATCTGGGCAACAATTAATGCGCTTTAGGCTTAGACAATTTATTGGTTTGGTGTGTGCAACATTATTGGCATCTTGTGCCACGATGGAGTCGGGGGATACCCAAATCCCGCCTGCTGAAAAGGTAGATAAATTTTCGAATTTAAATGAGGCGGGCAATTTGCCCAAAGCCTGGCAGGTTTGGAGAATTACCCCTCAGAAAAATAAAACCGAATACAAGCTAAAGCAGTATCAAGGTAAAACAGTTTTGCATGCGAGCGCCAATGTGGCCGCATCAGGTTTGGTATTGCCTCTAAAGCCAAGATCACCCGATCAGCTATTTCTTAATTGGGAGTGGAAGGCTCTTGGTTACATACCCAATGCAGATAACCACGACTCTTCTGTGGATGACGCTCCTTTAAGAATTTTGGTGGCGTTTGATGGCGATAAAACCAAATTACCCGTGAAAGATCAGATGATTTTTGAGATGGCAAAAATTGTGAGCGGTCACGATATGCCTTACGCTAGCTTGATGTATGTTTGGGCGGCCAAAACACCAATTGAAACCATCATTACAAGCCCGAGAAGCTCAAGAATCAAAATGATTGTGGTCAATGCTGGTAAAGATGAGCTTGGCCAATGGCAGCGTCATCATCGCGACATATCAAAAGATTTTCGCGCAGCCTTTAATGAAATGCCAGGTAAGGTGATTGGTTTGGGTTTATTAACTGATACGGATAATACAAAGACGCAAGTTGATGCCATTTATGGTGATATCGAACTGAGTAAAACGCCAAACCTCTCAAAGAGCAAATAACGGTTACGTTAAGTAACGTTGCACCAGTTTGACCCAATAGCTACTACCAAGGGGTAGCAAGTCATCATTAAAGTCATAACAAGGGTTATGAAGTTGGCATGGGCCTAAGCCATGACCCTGTGAGCGATGATCCCCATCACCATTACCAATAAAGACATAGCAGCCTGGCTTTTCTTGCAACATAAAGGCAAAGTCCTCCGCCCCCATGGTTGGATCAATTCTTGGGTTGACCTTATGTTCGCCAACAAGCTCTTTCATCACCTCAATAGCAAATTCAGTTTCATTGTTGTGATTGATTGTTGGAGGGTAATTTCTTGAGAACTCCACTTCGGCAGAGCAATCGAAAGCTTGAGCAACAGCTGCAGATACTTGATGTAGACGCATTTCAATTAGATCTAATACTTCGTGGGTGAAGGTTCTGACTGTGCCACCAATCCAAGCGCTGTTTGGAATGATATTGCTCGCATCTCCTGCATGGAATTGAGTAATAGATAAAACAGCTGCATCGATGGGGCGTTTGTTACGAGTAATGATGCCTTGTAGTGAGCTAATCATTTGACTGGCAGCAAATACAGGGTCTGCGCTGGTATGCGGTAGTGCGGCGTGGCCACCTTTACCTTTGACCGTGATGACAAATTCATTACTAGACGCCATCATTGGGCCTGGTGTAACACCAAACTCACCAACCGCTAGCCCTGGCCAATTGTGCATGCCAAAAACAGCATCACAAGGGAATAAGTCAAACAGTCCATCACGAATCATTTCTCGGGCACCACCACCACCTTCTTCGGCTGGTTGAAAAATTAGGTGAACAGTTCCCTTGAAGTCACGATGTTTTGCTAAATATTCTGCAGCACCTAGGAGCATCGCCACATGACCATCATGGCCACATGCATGCATTTTCCCTTCATGTTTTGATGCGTGTTCAAAATGATTATGTTCTTGAAGTGGAAGGGCATCCATGTCAGCGCGTAAGCCAATTGATTTGCCTTTACCTAAAGATCCTTCAATTGTGCCAACAACACCAGTTTTACCAAGGCCGCGGTGAGTTTTAATGCCCCATGCTTCAAGTTGTTTGGCAATGACTTCTGCCGTACGATTTTCTTGAAAGCACAACTCTGGATGAGCGTGAATATCTCTCCTAATAGCCTTAATGGTTGCGGCTGACTCAAGAATTTCCGGTAGAAGTTTCATAAGAATAATCTTTAATGCCTAATGCTAAATCATATCTCTTATCAAGGATATTGACAGACAATTTGGTAATCCCTCTACTTTAGTGCACTATTGAGTATGTGCCTATTTAATTCAATCTCTTAGTCCCATTGTATGAGTCAAGATAAACCATGGCTAGATAGTTATCCTGAAGGCGTACCTTATCAGGTTGATTATTCTCAGTATGAGTCTTTAAACCATATGTTTGAAGATTCCTTTGATCTATACGCCAACAGAGTGGCTTTTACTTGCATGGGTAAAACGCTCACCTATCAAGAATTAAATGTGCGATCTATGCAATTTGCAGCGTATTTGCAATCCACAGGTTTGAAGCAGGGCGACCGTATTGCGATCATGATGCCCAATCTTTTGCAATATCCTATAGCAATCGTTGGTGCGCTCAGAGCTGGTATGGTGGTGGTGAGCGTTAACCCACTTTACACACCCAGAGAACTTCTTCATCAATTGAAGGACAGTGGTGCAGATGCGCTAGTCATCTTAGAAAACTTTGCCCACGTTTTTGAAAAAGTCCAAGATCAGGTTGATATTCAACATGTAATTGTGACTAGCATGGGTGAGTTGATGGGGGTCAAAGGAGTTCTGATTAATTGGGTTGTTAGAAAAATTAAAAAGCTTGTTCCTAAATGGAATTTAGGCAATTACATCAGTTTTAAAAATGCTTTGACTATTGGTGAGCGCCACTCATTTATTAAACCTCAAGTTGGTCATAACGACATTGCCTTTTTGCAATACACAGGCGGTACTACCGGAGTATCCAAAGGTGCTACTTTGCTGCACCGTAATATTTTGGCAAATATCATGCAAATTGAGTTGTGGCTCGAGCCAGGCTTAAGAGGTAAAACAATCGACCAGCTGATTTTTGTTTGTGCTTTGCCCATGTATCACATCTTCGCTTTAACGGCCTGTTGTATGTTTGGTATCAGGGCAGGTGGTTTAAATATCTTAGTGACTAACCCCAGGGATATATCAGGCTTCATTAAGTTACTTGCTGGATTGAAGACATTTCATATTTTCCCTGCGGTTAACACCTTGTTTAATGCTTTGATGAATCACCCTCAATTTAAAAAAATTAACTTCTCAAGTTTATTGGTAGCAATTGGTGGCGGGGTGGCGGTGCAACGCGTGGTAGCTGATCGTTGGTTGGCATTAACCGGTAAGTCAATCGCTGAGGGTTATGGCTTATCTGAAACTTCGCCAGTATCTTGTTGTAACACGCCTCTTATTGATGGCTTTACTGGACATATTGGTTTGCCATTGCCAGGAACTGATGTATCGATTCGAGATGATGCAGGGCGACAACTGCCAACAGATATGCCCGGTGAAATTTGTATTCGTGGCCCACAAGTAATGGCAGGTTATTGGCGTAGCCAAGATGAAACTAACAAAGTCATGACGGTTGATGGTTTCTTGAAAACCGGAGACATAGGCGTGATGGATGCAAGCGGTTACGTAAAGATCATTGATCGCAAAAAAGATGTGGTGATTGTGTCTGGATTTAATGTTTATCCAAATGAGGTTGAGGAAGTGGTGGCGATGCTGCCCGGTGTCTTTGAGTGTGCCGTAGTGGGTGTGCCAGATGAACACTCTGGTGAGGTTGTGAAGGTCTACATCGTAAAAAGCGACACGAACCTAACTGAGCAGCAAGTCATAGCCCACTGCAAAGAGCAGTTAACTAATTACAAGCGACCTAAGTACATTGAATTTATTAACGAACTACCCAAAAACACCGTTGGAAAAACGCTCAGGCGTGAGTTGAGGAGTCGCTAGGCAATTGAATAAAGCTGGCAGCTTTTATTAAAGCCTCTTTGCTGTAGGGTGTTTTGATTTCTGATTGATTTAGTTTGGGAATTACACCTAGTAAGGGTGCTTGAATCAATGTTTTTAAAGTAGCAATATTTTCATCAAGTAGCTGCATGTCATTACTGCAGTTAGCCACCCAACCGGCTAATACCAAGCCTCTTTGCTCAATGGCTTCGATGGTCAGTAGGGCATGATTAATGCATCCTAATTTCATCCCAATCACCAAGATGACTGGTAGCTCGATATCTTTAGCAAAATCGGCACTATTCTTGCCATCATGAAAAGGCACCTTAAAGCCACCAACACCTTCAACAATCATGGCGTCGGTTTTTTCAGCCATTTGCTTGTAAGTACTTAGCATCACCTCATAACTTAGATGAATGTTTTGCGCTTGAGAAACAAGATGTGGTGCTGCAGGAGTACTCAACTGATAGGGACATATTTGCTGATTGGCGTTATCAAGGGTGCTTAGATAAGTTGATGCTATTGATAAAGTCACCAAGTCTTCATTTTGAAGTTGCCCATTGATTTCTTGAAGGCCGGCCACCACTGGCTTGTATGCGCCCACAAGAGGGTATTGCTTTTGTAGTTT